>Ga0209345_10003281_pt1 | contig 16834 bp, 32 predicted proteins | sample Cruoilmetagenom7_FD_187294 | JGI IMG/M metagenome (GOLD analysis project Ga0209345, IMG submission 187294) | Oil polluted marine microbial communities from Coal Oil Point, Santa Barbara, California, USA - Sample 7 (SPAdes) (version 2) | ecosystem: Environmental > Aquatic > Marine > Oil seeps ...
GCTCGGAAAATTAACCGTGAGTCTGTTCAAGTGTCGCCCAGTACCTTTTGTATTTTCAAGCACTTACACCCCATTACCTAAAGCTTTACATGAACAAACAACAAGCGCAAATCTGTCTTGACATGTTCGACAAGACCGGGTGACACGCCCCTCACTTTTCTACACGCTTGCGTAAGTCCGTCAAGTTTACAGCCGCCTTTCAACAACTTAATGTATAACATTAACGTTCACCTCTTAAATAGTTGTATAAATGAAAAATCTCTCCAGTGTAAAATGACAATTAAAATAAACGGAGATGTCATTACCAACAACGACTCAAAATAAAACCCCACCAGAATAACCAATATTGAAACTATTGTATAATGCTCCCATTTTATAATCATATGTCCCACCTCCTTCCTATTCTCTTATCAATAACTTTACGATACCGATACGCCACAACACATCACTATACCGCTACCGCACGCTACCCCACAGTGCCGTTACTCTACCATGCAAAACGCCACAACACCATCACATTACATCACCTTACGGTACTGTACTCCACCATTACAAAACCCGACGTCACCATCACAGAACGTTACTCCACTTCGCCGAAACAGTACGTCACGGCACCTCACCATCACCCAACGCTACGCGACATTACTACACTTTACCGCCACAATACACGACGACACTTCACCACACCAACACGGCACCCTACTCTACCGAAACAGTACAACACAACACCAACACGAAACAGTACCATACCACCACCTTACATCACGTTACTTTACCACCACGGCACAATACTGTGCAATACCATCACGGCACCAAACGTTACATAGCTCTACCTTTACACCACCTCACAAGACCACACCGTTACCCCACAGTACGCTACTTTACTTTACCCGACCAAACCAAACCTCACCGTTACTTTACTTTACGTCGCGATACATGACTTTACCCCTACCATGCCGCTACTCTACAACCTTAAATCTCCCATATCCGCCATTACGAAATTGGCCAAGCCCCATCAACTCACCATACTCAAGCAGCGAATTGAGCAGCTTCCAGGACAATTCCTTATGAGGTAACAAGGTTATTTCAAACTCAATTACCTTACCAGCCCGGATATAATCAGACCGTGCAAGCGTTACCCTGGGCCCTCGTGCTGTCATAGCTCTTAGCGGCCTTTCAAGCACTCCGTCCGGCTCTTCCTGACCCAAATAAACCCGCCTTGGAGAAATAAACACAAAGTTATCAATCTTCGACTTCAGCGCTTTTACTTTTTGCGCGTCCTTCAATACGTTCCCGGCATTTTTTAGAAAACCTTTGATCATATATTCGTAGATAAACAACCCGGTTTCATCTTTGTGGAATCCAGTCCAGCCTTTTTCCTCGACCTTTTCAACAGTCAAATATTCATCTTCACCGGCTTTTTCTTCCGGCTTTTTCGATTCTATATAGGTTTTATACACTTCCGGATCTTTTGTTACTGTTCCCAGCATTCTTGATGTTAATTCAATTTTAAATTTTTTCTTGTCCATTTCAAACCTCCTTTTATAGTTTTATTTCCAGTTATAAACCATTGCTGCGCCATGGCCTTTGCGATAGGAATAGATAATACGGTTTGAAAGTTCGTTTAAGTCATCAACCAAACAAAAAATTTCATGAGCGATTTTTATTGCGTCTCTTTGCGGCAAGCCGGAACGCAAGACCTCTTTTCTTACTTTTTCTGCCCGGTCAATCGTGTCTTGTAATTTGTCATCAAAGGCTTTTGTTTCTTGCTCGTTAAGCTCAAACGCTTCTTTAGTAACTCTTATTAAGTTTCCATTTATCATGTCAGCACCTCCTTTTATAGTTTTATTTCCGGTTATAAATCTCTAATATAATTAACTCACAACCCCCTCTTCCCCATCACCTCCAACAACTTCTTAGCCCCGTCATGGTCACAATAAACAAGACATTGCTGCGCCATAGCCTTTGCGATAGGATACGCACCGACGTTGAATGAGGCTACAGCTAAAAGATAATAGGGTATTTCAGCGTTCAGGCTACCGTCGTATCGATCAACCAGCTTCCACGCTAAATCAAATGCCGGGCCGTGCTGCTTTGACAGAATCATAGCACCCACCAGGCTTGCGGTTGCAAGATCATCTGACGGATTGATCCTGTGAGCAAGCGCCATTAGTTTGCCATTGCCACGCCTAAAGGCTACTCCGTGTATCGTGTCGGCAACAAACGCCCTGCCCCACGTTTGAATGACCAGAACAAATATGACAATCGCAAATGGTAGCATCCAGGGAGACATGACAATTGCCGGAGCCGCCGAAAAGCTTATCTTGCCCACAAGCAACCAGAACAAGGCTGATGTAAAATACACCAACTGCGTATCTACAAAGAGACCGGCTATCATCAGGCTTAACAATGCGGCCGCTAATTCGGGCGGAGCGGTCATTACAGAGTATATTCCGATCCCAAGATACAATATAACATAGAATATCCCACCATCAAAAAGCCCCTGAATTATGTCGGAGTGCAGCCGCCTGAATCGGTACCGTGCGTGTCGATTCCGCATGAACAATATTCGGCCAACATCGCCACCGACACCGAAAGACAACCGCTTAATAGTCATAAGCTTCAGGGAGGTTCTCCACATGCTCGCTCTTGACCGCATAGTTCTGGATGATCTTTGCCTTTTCGTAAGAACAAACCGTGCAAAGATAAGAACAAAAACAATCAAGGCTATCGGATTGATAAAGATTGCTCCTGCAATTAGCCCCAGCATAGCGCCCTTGCACCTGGTTCGGATCAATACCAAAACGAATAACCCCGCAGCTAACGGCTCGTTAAGATACCATGCGATAAAAACGCATGGAGCTAAAAACGCGCCTGCAAAGTTAGAATTTCCCAACCAGCCATTACCACGGCCACTCCATGGAATACAGATAAAAACAGAATGGATTATGGCTGAATACATAACGATTGACAAGGTATTATAACCAGAGAACGCCACTCCGATAAATGCTGCGGCTGAATATACAATCAAGTGCTTTAGGGCCATATCTGGACGATCTGAAAGTATGGTTGATATGGTCAATACAAAGATAATACACGCCACCAGAGCGGCTACATTCGATGCAATGTGCAATCCAATACCATAAACCGAATATAGCCCAAGCACCACCGGAAACGATATGGCCAGCGCAAAAGATCCCGGCGCGGAAAAAGTGTGAGAAGTGCGCGGCAATACGAACATAAAGATTGATATTAAAACAATCCAGGGTAGGGAGCAGTGTATAATTGTTGTCGTAGGCATCTGTGAATCTCCTTGTCTCTAATTTTTGAAAGTTCGTTTAAGTCATCAATCAAACAAAGCATTTCGTCAGCGATTTTTATTGCGTCTCTTGTAGTCAAACAAAGCATTGTATTAGCGATGTTTCTTGCGTCTCGTTTTGGCCAACCATAACCCAAGGCCTCTCTTTTTATTCTTTCTGCCCGGTCAATCGTTTCTTGCAACTTGTTCTTAAAGGCTTTTGTTTCTTGTTCGTCAAAATTAAACGCTTTTTTAATAAAGTTTAACATATATTTACCCCCTTTGTTGCCGGATTTGCCAAATATTCCCGCAAGCTTCTAGCCTGATAATCGATTTTGCGCGCCCTGGTGGTCAATACATCGCAAAACAAATACCGCTGAGGCACAAATGTTTCCTTAAACAGTCTGTTCGGCTTAATAACCTGAACATATATTCCATACCGTTGCCACATCATGCGGATTTTAGGCTCCACTGCCCGCGTCATATTGCGATTATCAAAGTCCGGTTTTACTTCGATAATTGATGTTGTGTGCGGGCATGCCGGAAAAGGCGCTGTGAGCTTGTCATTGTTGAAAGACCACTCAAAAGACTGGAAAAAAACTCCCTCGGCCTTCTGGGCCCAAACGACTTCATAATCAGGCGTGTAATCCATTTTCGACAAGCCCGGTATACCATGCTTAATAAGCTTCTTTTTAGTTTTTAATTTTTTGACATACTCATATTCGGCTTTATCAAAGATTGTCCAGGTGCCGGGCTGTGGCGTCCATTGAGCTACATATCCAGCTTCACGTAGTTCTTCGATATACCACTCAAAATATTTTTCAGGATTGCTTTGTTTTTGTTCTCTTGACATTGTTTATTCCTTATCTGTCACGATTGTCGGCTGCATTTGCTGGTTATTAGAACAGTTTCAACTGGTTCTTGTCAATTTTTTGTTTTCTGGGGTATCGTTTTCTTTTTTTCTTGTCACGGAAAGCGATACAGGTTGGTTGATCATTCACATAATACCACCGCTTATTATCATCTTCCACGAATGACCGTAACAGATGGATACATTGAGTTTTTGCGTCAGGGCTTAACGAGTGTCTTGTGCATTGCTCACACCATTTTTCAATAAACGCCACTCCTTCAGTTCCACTTGATGGTATGTATGGTTTTTTCTTCATATTAAATTCATCCTGCGCTATAACGTTCTAATAACCTGCTAAAAACGGCTCTTTGTTTTTAGTCAGGGTTCATTTGCTTGTTATGGGCTGCAACTTCCTGCACAATAGAAGCTTTTATAAATTCAGCAGCATAGAGCAAGTTTGAGATTGCCAAATCCCGCCCTTTGTTATCCGGAAGGCAAGAAATTATTTCAATAGCAATACCTTTCATTTTTTCAGAAATATCATTGCCAAAACCATTCATTACAATGTCAAAATCATCGCATATTGTTTCTATTTTATAAATTCCCAATTTCTCCCCTATAACATCTTAATCAGCCGCCCGGTTTGGGTCGGCTGCATTTGCTGGTTATGTTTCGTATTGGAAAATAGGCAAGCCGTCCCTATTCTGTTTCCCTGTATGCCGGAACATAACAATTTTTGTACTGTCTTTTGATATCATCTCCCCATCTATTACTGATAAATTTAATGGGAAATATAAAACAGCTTTAATGAACCCAGAATCTATTGCATACTTCGGGGCCTCTATTTCTCTTATCCAACCTTTTAAATCAAGTATAACTTTCATGTTTCACCTCAAGAAATATAACATTGTTAATAGATGGAAAATTACATCCTGTTTTATTCATGCGTTCAATTCTCTGTTGGGCCATATCAAAACCCTCTCAACCCAAAGAGGACAAGTTTCATCGTTTTCATGTACGTCTTTTTTATGTAATTCGCACCATTTCCATTCCCCAAGGGGATCAAGCTCATGGTTTTTATCGGTGCAATGGTCGCAATTATGACATACTTTTTTCATATATCTCCTTGTTAATTATCCCCATTGATCTGCCATTCCTTGTGCTATGCCTTTATATGTCATTGAACGCAATTTGCCCCTGTCTAAAGACGGTGGCATTTTCCATATCCGTTGTTCTCTACCATCGACAATATTTATGGGCTTAAGTGTTGGCAACCCCCGGAGCCACAAACCAGTCTTTTTAACCTCACCATGTCCGAATTGCCATGGCTGTATATATTGAGAAGGTTTTCCCATCTTGCTTTGTGTGGACAAAACACCAACTGGATTTTCAATACATATTTTAGGGATGCCACAGTCCCATAATCTTTCGACAAAAGTTACTGCCTGTTTGCGCTGTTCAGTTCCTGCGTACCACCTATTGCCACTTACTGCGATATGTGTACAGGGCGGATGTGCTATCATTAAGTCCCATTGATTATTAAGGATTTCAAATACATCCCCTGTATGGTGTAATCCGGGTGATTCGGTTGGGATTATGTCACACGACAAAGAATAATGACCCTTTTTAGCAAAAGCATCCCGTACTATCCCTGAAAATTCGCAAGCGATTAAAACCCTCATATTCCTCCATATTGTTTCAGCTTAAATCCTTATACCAATCTTCAAACGCATCCCACAGAAACCCCATGTGCCCATCTGGCTCAACGTCGATATATTCATCATCCGGAACAGTGAACCATGCCGGGCCGAATCGCTTTGAAAACTCAAACAAGTAGGTCGTGTGCTCAAAGCACAGGTAATTTCTATAGAACCCGTTTTTTATTTTAATGCATGTCATGTTGTTGCCTTTTTACACATTTAACGCCCTGCAAAATCGCTTATATTTAGACGACCAATACCCGCTATTACAATAAACAACGGCGCGGTCAGAAAAGGCGTGCCTCCGTGCCCCTAAATGATCTTGAGCATCTTCACGGCAAAAAAACGGCCCGGTTATTTGTGACGCAAGCATATCCACATCACATGCCATGTTTTGTTTAGGATCTAAAATCAACCAGTAAGGTGAGTCAGTCGATTCGTTATCTGCTTTTTCAAGCGTTTCGGTTATTTCCTTCATATCGTCCTCCGTTTTAAGGCAGACACCATAACCTTGATTATATTCCCACAATTAAGGCACTCCATTTCAAGACAAAAAGTGTGCCCAATAGTGAGGAAATGGTTCGGTACTGGATAAATATCTTTTAACTGCCTATCACATAGCGGACATAATAATATAATCCCCATATATAAGCCTCCTAACGTTTTAATCAGTCGCCCGGCTTGCGGGGGGCTGCATTTGCTGGTTATCTGTAAAGCGATTTTATTTCAAGCTTTTCTTTATTAGTAAAATTGCAAACACTAAGTGCCTCTTTCCACACTTCGCAATCACCGCTCAATAGAGCTGGGCACCCCTCATCACAACCAGACATTATGCCATAATTATGACATACACTTGAAGTGATAAAGCCGCCTTCCATATCCGTCATAGACCTACTAAAACTTAACTTTGCTTCGTTTGGCTCCAGCATGATTTCCCCCCACACACAACAGTGTTTATAAATGAAAAATTACACCCCTTCCATAAAATCATAACGTTTTCAAAGATTCGACCCGTCACTATCTTCAACAACCTTCATCTCTCTTAAAGTGATGGTCGCAATATCTTTTTTGCTTACCGGCCTGACCGATTCTGCCACAACCTGAAAACCCTCTTCGTTCAAAACCTTAAAAACCTCCTCCTGGTTTTTATCATCCAGCAAATCAGAATTGGGAAAATAGACATATTTCAAACCGTCTTTTAATTTACTGCCGATCCGGGCGCCAAACTTCAGAATCTCACCGGTTGAAAAATACGGACTGCGAAACGGTTTCTCGTTCAGCCGGAATTCTCCGTCATCGCTTATGGATATGTTGGGCCATGGAAGCTTTAGGGATTGCAGGTATTCGGTGCGTTTAGCCTCATTGTCTTGAATTGCAACCGTTTTGCCTTCATAGTTAAGTTGTACATCTTCAAGGGCTGCCTCGTTTTCACGGAACGATTCATAGTCCGCCGCCTTCTGGTTGATTTTGTCGGCCTCTGTGATCTGGTCTTTAATTTCCTGCGTGTCGGTAATTTCCATGGTCTTTATTTCTTTAGCTTTATTTTCTTGCCGGAGCTTGTCGTCTTCAAGGTTGCGTTCAGCCCTTTCTAACTTGATTTCCAGGGCTTTAATAGCACCCTTGAATGTTTCAATGCCCTTTGCTGATTCTCCAAAAGCCTTGCCCATCATTTCAAGGTTTTTAATTGCCGCGTCTCGTGCATGGTTCGATTTCTGACGTCTCTCAAGCTCGGCCATCAAGTCACCAACACTGACCCGTTCAACCCTTTTCGGATCACCAGCCGATTTAACCACGCCTGTCAGCCTCGTTACATCACGGCCAATTTCCCGGCGCTCAAGTTCAAGCTCTTTTTTCTTCGTGTCAAACTCTATGGTATCAGCTCCAAACTCCAGCGCCTGCGCCTTCCCGGATAACCGGCTAAATCCTGTAGGATCAATCAGGAACGAGTTAAAGATTGAATCAAGCCACTTCTGGTCAAGTTGCCGACCATCCGATGCTTCTATTTTAAGCTCTGTGCTGTTTTTCAGTAGCTTACGGCTAATCTTTATCGTGATGCCTTCTTGCTCATCACGGAGGTTGCCGATAACGTTCGCACTCTTACCGTGCGGCCCAACAAACCGGAAACGTTCCGCAATAACCCCCTCACCTCTTTGCGACAAGCCTTTCAATAAAAACCAGACAGCGTTAAGCCCGGTAGTTGTCTTTCCAGCCCCGTTTTCGCCGACAATAAATGTTAAATTTTTGTCAAAGCTAACAGAAATGTGTGATACCGTCGCAAAGTTTTTTATTATGATATCTTCAATCTTTATACTCATGCCAAATCCTCCCCTTTACTTCCGTTTTTCTTTGATGGTATAAACACAGCCGGATCTTTCCCGGCCCTACGGTATTCCTGAAAACAGGCTAAAAGAAATTCGCGCGCCATTTCTGAATAATGCCTGCACGCTCCCCATGTTAACCCAGTTTCTTGCCCAACCGCTGCCTCTGTCTTTTGATCAATAACAGCGATTCTTGCATGGATTCTGCCCAACTCCTCATCGTTATATTTTGTCAGGTCAATAGCGGTTTCCTCATCCGCAGCACTGTCCGTTTCGTTGTCGTCATCAAGCGGATATGGCGTGCCAGGGTATAGCTTGTGCCACTTAGTACGCGCCTCTTTCTGTATTTCGACCGGTGCAGATTCAAATAACTCCCGATTTTTGTAAAAGTATGTTGAAAAGCCGGGGCCTTGTAACCGGATCCATTCGTTACGAAAACGCAGCCACTTGTCTGCAATGATTGCGGGCGTCATGGTTTCTTCCTCCACTTTTTCCGGTTCCATGTCCGAATCTTCTGTCTCATCGATTGTCGGTTCAGCCGCTTCTATGGTAGGTGGACTTTCGTCTTCTGTCTCCACGTTGTTCTGTTCTGCGGTTTTTTTCTGGATTGTTTCGGTTAGGTCGGAAGCGGGTTTTTCGTCGACCGAGTAGGTGCCTCCTGCCCCTTTGTGCATGTCGGTAAAATCAAAAATCTCATCTGTGGTCTGCATCCCTAAAATAACTTCGGGACAAAACACCCGTGCAAAGAAAGTTGCCGAACGATACTGAAACATTAAATCCGGCATCGTGAGCCACTTAGAACCCTTTTTGCTGTCCCATCCCTCGGCATGCACCATGTCCCAGGTTACTGTCTGTTCAAGCTTTTCCCCGGTCTCTTTGTGCGTAGCATAGGCTGTGCAGGCGGTTGTTTTACCGTTTTTATCACGATCAAACTTATATTGAATCGGTGAAAATTTACCACACTGATTCAACAGGGCTATCACCAGCTTGCCCTCAAGTCCCGGCTTGCCATGCACAACATACACGTTCTGCATAACCATGAACGGGTCTGCCATGAATCGTTCCGCAAGGTTTAGGGCTATCAGGCAATTTCCAAGATTGTTTTGAAAGTGCTCTGGTATCATGGTTGATGTTACCAGCATTTGTGCCACCCTTTGTGCATGTTCAAATCTCCGAACATCAAGGAACAGCGAACCACCAACCACCGTTGGCAGTATAGGTTTTTCAACTTCTGTTAATTCTTTTCCGGCGTTTTCCATATTAAACTCCTTTTCTATAATTTAAAATTAATCAAAAAATATTCTCACTTTTTCCAGATTTTTCCAGCCCTTCGGCGGCCTCCCTTCATCAATCCAGGCTTGATACCGCTTGCACAAAAAATAGTATGCTTCCGTTCCGCCGCTTTTCATGCTGTCAGGATCTACCTGAAACGGCCGTGTAAGCCAAGGTTCTGCCTTTGAGGATACCAAGAAGCGCCATACAATCTCTTTTCCGGGGAAAATTCTCTTCATTCCGGCCGTGTAATGCGCTTCCTGGATCCAGCCGTAATCCTTAAGGGCATACTGATATCGGCTTAAATCGGCCACTGTTTTGATATCAAACACATAGATCTTGTCGCTTGTCATAAGCATACAGTCAAGTAGCGCCTTATTCCGCATCTTTCCGGTATACCAAAATATCGGCACCTGAAAATTACAATGTGGCAATATATCAGCCAGTGTGTCAACGGTGCCGACGTCAGCAAACGGCTGACAAATCATGAAGTTATCAACCATCTTGTTGAGCATGTTCACCTGATCCTTACCCATCGGCATCATGCCGGGGTTATCTCTACAGGCGTCAAGCCAAGCATGCAGCTTTTTTGATCTCATGTTGCGTTCGCCATTGTCTTTTAGATTGTATTGCGTTTTAAGATCTTCTCCACGCTCAATCCAGCCCGCTAAATCTTCCGGCATTGCTCCGGGCGCATCGGCAAGGAAAAACCGTTCGGCGAATTTGGCCGTTCCCTTTGCTCTATCCTCCACCAAAAGCTCGAAGGCGGAACCTTCCTCAAAATAGCTTTTGGATGTCCAGGCCATCAGGGCGTGATCTTGCGACTGATTGAATTTTGACAGGGAGCTGTAATTTATCGCTGGCCATGCTCGGTATTCTTTTTCCGGCGTGTCGATGTATGTCCCGGCTTTTAAGCTCATGATACCCCCGGAATTTTCATCTGTTTTTCATTGACAACCACTTTGACGGCTTGCTTGATCCGGCTTTCAATAAAGCTGATAGACACGGTTAATTCAACTTCTCCAGCCACCCTGGTTCCTGTCATCTTCAACCCCAGGTTTACTGCCAAATCGCCCCCCGCTTTGATATAGGCTTTGTCAATTTCTTGCTGATTATCTTCTATCAAGTGACAAATTTCTTTCTGTGCCCGTACAATAACCTTATCTCCAATAGCCTGAAATGGATCTGCTGCACACTTGATGCAAAGCCCGTTTTCTATCACTCCTTTTTCGGAACATCTCGAACACCTCACGTCCATGTCAATATCAATCATTTCACTCTCCTTCCGGTAGTTTTCTGATTTTTTCAATAAGGCTCAACTTTGACCCCTGATTCATCTGTATTTCATACGATACAGGCGTTTCAATCCTGGGCGGGTTTGAAAGCCCTTCTTTGATCACTAAGCCGTAATAATTGATATAGCAAACTATCCAAATTAGTAATAAAATAATGATGAATCGTTGAGCGGTTTCCAGTTTCATTTTTACCACCTTGGTGTTTTGGTTTTGGCCCAAGGATGTCGCAAAAACAGCATTTCCTCAAGCCAGACCGGGTTGGACCCGGCATATTCGGCGCACTTGTCGCAAACCGGCATTTTTAAAATGTGCGCATCTATACCGTCCATTTCAGCCGTGATGAAATGGGTTGCATCACCGTTGTGACAGCAAAAGCAAGGAAATTCTCTCCGCTCTGGTATCATGGTTGTCCACGTTATTGGTTCTATCGAACCTATGTGCATTTTTTATCCTCCTTATGTTTTAACTCAAAGTCCAGCGGTGCCCCGCATTCAGTGCAGGTCGGATTATCGTCGAACGGCTCAACGCTGTGCGCCATGCCGCACTCGACACAATACATTTGAAAGTTGTCAGAGTTTTTTTCCATGGTTAGATTTCTATATAGCTTTATCTAATCTGTCAAATCAGCCCTGCGCCGGATATAGACCTTTAAAAGGTGTTTCCGGCGCTATTTCTGCTATTAGCTGCTATTTTCATAGTTTATCGGCTTAAAGCGCTTGCAGTCCTTGGCCATGGTGTCAACAATGTTTGTAAAGGGCGACTTTTCGTCCACCAGGGTACCGTTACAATCTTCGACCATAATTTTTAGCTCGCTCGGTTCAACGCTGTTTTCCAGATTGCGGTTAAGCAGCCCGGCAATGCTTACCATTCCCGTATACATCGCGCAAAAGTCCACGTTTGCGCATAACACACATTTTTGATATGACATTTACAGCCTCCTATTTAATATAATCCTCGATATTCCTATCCACGTTACCCCGTAGCCAAAAGCCGCTTGCCCATATCTCTAAGGAAGCAGCTTCAAAAATAGTCAGGGCGCGAATCTTGTCCAGGAATTCGACCTTGCGGATGTCCCATTTTTTATCCAGGCAATAGAGGTCAATTCCATCGGCGCAGGCAACCAATAGTCGACGCCCCGTTAATTCCGGTGCCGCAAACGCCAGCTTGGTGCCGTTAAAAACATCAATCATAAGTTTGAGCCCACCCGGCTCCAACTCTTTCTTCATTTTTAAAATTGTACTGCGGTACAGCCCCGGCCATGCCGCTAAAATATACTCGCAACCTGCGTTTATTGTTTTAAATTCAGCCGCGAGAATCTTGGCTGTTGCATCGGAGATGCGTGGTGCTGTGTATTTCATTTTACTCTCCTTTTATAAAAGCGTGTTAAATTTAATTAAAAACCTAAGATGCCGATATTCTTTTGTGTCTTTTATTAAAACATCAGGCATGATTTTGCATAATCTCTGAATTGTTTCTTCTTTCTCATTCATCAGCTCCAACAATAAAAAAGTATTGTCGCAAAGCGAAACATAATATTGAAAGTCTTTTTTGATTATATCTTTGATTTGTTTTCCTGTATATTTCCCGAAGTTAATTGTTTTGTTTAAAAAATTATATATTAACTTTATATCTGTGTCTTCGTTCAAGCTTTTGTTATCTTGTACACGCAAATTTGCTGATGAAAAAAGACAGTGTTCTTTTTTAAACGCTCTTTTGTTTTCCATTTTTAACACCTTCCCGGCCTTTAGGCTTGCCGAGGCCATTTTTATTAGCTTTATACAGTTTTCCCGAGCGAATACCCTGCGAAAAAGATTTTAAATGCCGTGTTTGCCAAGCCGTCAGAATAGTACCAATTTTTTCTCCAATTCTCTTTTGGTTCTCTTGCCAGCCCCATAGAGCCCTTTCTGACGTTTAGTTTTGCGTATTTTTCAAAATTCTCCATAACGTCATAAAACTCTTTTGTGTAAAGCATCTCCCCACCTTCCCGGCCTTTCGGCTTGCCGAGGCCTTTTGGTTAATTAGCTTCGCAATCTCCATAGCAATAAGATCCGCATTTCGGGCAGTACCCATTTGCGATTCTTCTGCTTTCCATTTCCGCGATTTCTTCTTGATTTTTGCGGATTTTCTCCTGTTTTTCAATCCATTTTGGATGTTTTTCTATTTCCGATATAATTTTTTCAACCTTTGCGGCGTTTTTAGCGGAGAGCGCCAGTCTGCCGATTGCTGCAAGGGCGGTAAAGCCGTTGACTTTTTGGGGCTTGTGAAAATTACGATATCCGGCTTGATCCGGAAAGCCATCTATTATAGCTTTTACAGGCATCATTTCACAGCAATCCACCGTGACATTATCGCCATCGGCGTAAATGATTTCTGTAAGTTTTAATTCGGCGGTTACAACTACCTCCGCTCCCTTGCTTGTTTTAAATTCGGCGGTTCTTTTCATGTTCAATCCTTTCTTTTTTAGTTACCTTTCGTTGTACGATATACCCCCTTTTTTCTAGGCGCATCCTATAACAAAAGGTAACTGTTTATCTGTGATCCCCTGTCAAAATTGCCGCCTGGGCATAGTTGTGGCGTCCGTGACCGTACCCGACTTGAATTCTTGTTTCGTTCAGGGTTGGCAAGTACTTGACCTGCCCTACCCCGCCGGAACCCATTGCAACCTCTTTGCATTTTATTCCTGTTTTTTTCAGGGCTTTAATCCTGTCGCTTACAAGTCGATGCTTTTTTATAATCTTTTTAATTTTATTAATTACTTTCATTTTTCAATCCTTTCGTTAAGGGTTTTTGTTTTTGTTACCTATAATATATACATTCTTTTAAGGTTTGTCAAGTGTTTTTTTAAAAAAAATACAAAAAAGATGATAATTTGCTTGTTTTGCGGCTTACAAGTTGTTGTTTTTATTGGTTATTCTGGTCTTGAATTTAATTAAATAAAAAGATTTTTTAATTTATAAGTATAAGTGTTTGATTTTGTTAAGAATATGCGTCGATTTTAAGGGGTATGTTATTTTAAACGCATATGATAAGGTGTGTGATTGTGAGATCGTCGCTTACAGGACGCGTGAGAGCGCCCCGTGTTTTACGACAAGTGGTTGATTTTATTGTGGATTGCACCGTTTGCGCATGCCGCCGGAAAAGCTTGCGCTATGGCCGAACGGTGCCACGACCGGCTTAAATGTCTTTACCGAACTTTGCTAATATGCGCCGGGCTTGCTTAATATATGTTTTATCCATTTTTTGCCCAATTCGCTTACCTGCAAAAGCGACAAAGGAGCGCCCCTGAACATATGCGCCTGTCTGTAATTTCCTGAGCATTGTTATTTTACCGCCGCCCTTGCGTCCTCTACCATGACCAGAAAGATTAAAAATACCTACGGGCATTTGTTCGCCCCCGGCATCCTGCTTTGTAATCATAAACGGCCCGTAGTACTTTTCTTTTCGAGCTATATTGAGCATGGTAACAAAACGCCTGGTAGGTGATCCGCTGATTTTAGGGAGGCGTCGCACTTTTCCAAGCTGGTTTAGCTTGAACCGTTTAGCGATCCGCTTCTTTTTGCTTTTTGAAACTCTTGAACCAAGCGCAGGGATTTCCAAAATATTACCATCCGGCTTGATTGTCCCGCCATGTTCCAGCAAGGCTGCATAATCACGGATATTGCCACTGCGAGCCTCCATCTGTCGAATAGGTATGCCGCTTCTTGTTTTTTCAAATAACATTCCGCGCTCTGTCCAGTTTGACCGGATAATCCGCCGTCTTTTAAATGTTTTGATTGACGTTTTTCGGGACTCAAACGCCATGTGATTTAACGTTCCAGCCGCCGCAAGAGGGATTCCAACAGTGCTAATCTGATTTAATCTGCGGTTGAGTTTTTTGATCTGCTTGTCGATATCAGTTTGAAAGGCCATTATTTTTTCTTCTTATCCCAGGATCTTGCCCCGGTATATCCAAGATATCCAACGCCGAATAAAGTATATAGCTCCGTCGGTATTGCCGTTAGCCAGGCCTGTACACCGCCCGTAAGTGATGTTGCCGCTTCTGGATTGAAAATTGTTAGAACTCCCAAAGGGATTGAGAAGAGAATCAGGATATACATAACGTACATAAAAGAAGGCCTTGCCCGTGACGTCCATTGATCTTGACTTTGAGCTTCTGCAATAATTGCCGAAAGTTGATTTTCGATTGTTTTGAATTGGCCATCTTGTTTTAGTTTCAGGGCTTCCACCTTGAACTTTTCTTTATCAGCAGCATCAACAAAGAACTTATCAGCAACCGTGTCAATAGCTCCCATAACCGCAGTGCCTATGCCCATGATATCCATTTCACACCTCCATAATTTCAAAATGTGGTAAATCTTTAAGCTTAAAATAATAGCCCCATCGAATGTTCAGGCTTAATTTTTTCGCAATCACCATGGCCATGCCGCCCATAATATACCAATATTCAAAACCTATGTCCGTTTCTTTCCATGGTATTTTTCCGTTTATCAGCGGAGCCAGGTCAAGTGCGTTAGATAGCTCTGGAACTTCCACATTATGCTTGCTCTGTCCCCACCTTGCATTGCTATGCCCTACATTAAAAGCTTTTTCTTGGGCAGCTTTGCCCCTTCTACCGCATATTGCCGCTATGTCCACAATTCCCATGGCCAACATTTCACGGGCAAGCAATTGCAAGTCAGACTGTACTTCGGATAATACACGTTCACTTCGATTTCCATATTTATATTTCATTGTTTTCTCATCTCTTTGAGGATCGCCTTGATATCGTCACGCATCTCGGTTTGTGTTTTATCGGCCCTGTCGAGCCGTTGATTTAATCCCTCATGCCTTACGACGCAAGGCTTTTCAAATACAACAACGTTTGACAGTTTATCGACGCGATTGTCAACGTCATCAATCTTGCTCTTGATTCCAAAAAAAGACATTAAGGCACCAACTATTGCCCCAACACCGCCCGCACCTCCGGTTTGCAAAAGATTGTCCATTTCAGCCTCCTATCGGATTTAACTATTTATAACCATACGGCAACTCGCTTCCCAAATTAGATATAGCTATTTTTCGTAATTCGGCCTGGATCTTGTCTTCGTTTTCATCGACAAACAAAACTGGAGGGTCGGCAATTGGTAAAGCCTCGTTACCCTCATCAAGCCACGCCGTGTATGTGCGCCAGTCTCGGCAATCATGATTTGTAATGTCTGCACTGTCCGACAAGCGCCGGACTCCATTTTCTATTAATTGATACATTATTTTTTCCTTTTTTTATAATTCAGAGGTTGCCGCAAAATGAAATTGCAAAAGCCTTTCAGTGCTTGCCGCCCCGTTTGTGCCGTAAGCCTGAAGTGCCCTCTCGGAAATCATGCCGGTAAACCCTGCAATGTTATTCCCGGCTATCATCCCAACCTTGCCTGTATTGCCAGCAGGATCATACAAAATAATCGAGGGAACAGACCTCATAAGCACCGAAAAATCAGCAGACACCCTTACTGTGTGATCGGCATTGGTATGCCCTGAACTTCTCCATGTCGCAACGCCATTTGTAGTAGCGGCCCCTGGTGCCGTAGCTAAATCATAACTCTTACAATAATATCTTTTGCATAATGCCAATTCATTCACTAAGCTTCGATATTCAAAAGCTGTGTTAACAAGACCCGGTTCAAATTGGAATTCAGTCAGTTCAAAATTCTTCGTCGTTATGGCTCCCGCCTCAATTTTAATCTCAATCTCAATACCATTTGAACAGTCACCAAGGGCTACACCTAAATAGCTTAAATCGCTTGCTGTTGCGCTTGCGATTGATTGAGCGCCTGAATCGCTAATAGCCGTAACCGCGGCGAAGTTATCGGCCACATCAGCCTTGCGAACAAAAATGGTGTAGTCAATTGCTGACCCAACATCATGATAAACCTGCATCCCTATAGAAACGGTCTGGTTCTTGAACTTAACCGCATCTGCGGCCTCCATGCGGTATCGATGATAGAGAACGCCGGTTCCGGTTAGCGATACCCCTGAGAACTTAAACGCCTTACCGGATACACCAACATTGGCCGCAGCCGTAACCCCGAAAGACCCTGCCGTAACTACTGTTCCGGTTGCCATACCCT
>Ga0209345_10003282_pt1 | contig 16832 bp, 15 predicted proteins | sample Cruoilmetagenom7_FD_187294 | JGI IMG/M metagenome (GOLD analysis project Ga0209345, IMG submission 187294) | Oil polluted marine microbial communities from Coal Oil Point, Santa Barbara, California, USA - Sample 7 (SPAdes) (version 2) | ecosystem: Environmental > Aquatic > Marine > Oil seeps ...
TTCCGATCTCTGCGACCGTGACGTTGCAGAAGAATTGTTGAGCTTCGCTGCGGCTCGTGACCGGGCAACCTGACAATCAGTCACCCGGTCCCGCTGCCTTTTAGTTCTTTTCTTTATCAACCAGCTTGTTGGCACCGATCCATGGCATCATGGCGCGGAGCTGAGCACCGGTTTCTTCGATCGGATGCGCGGCAGCCTGCTTGCGGGCGGCTTTAAGTTCTGGCTGTCCAGCGCGGTTGTCGAGAACAAAATTCTTCACGAAACGACCGGATTGAATGTCTTTCAATATCCGTTTCATCTCGGCTTTTGTTTCAGCGGTGATAACCCGCGGGCCGCTGGTGATGTCGCCATATTCGGCGGTATTGGAAATCGAGTAGCGCATGTTGGCGATGCCGCCTTCATAGAGAAGGTCGACGATCAGCTTGGTTTCATGGAGACATTCGAAATAGGCCATTTCCGGAGCATAGCCTGCTTCGGTCAGGGTTTCGAAACCCGCCTGGATCAGATGGGTGATGCCTCCGCAAAGCACGGCTTGCTCGCCGAACAGATCGGTTTCGCATTCCTCGCGGAAATTGGTTTCGATAATGCCGGAGCGTCCGCCGCCGACGCCGGAGGCATAAGCAAGGGCGACATCATGGGCATTGCCGGACACGTCGCGGTCAATCGCGATCAGGCAGGGTACGCCGCCGCCGCGTTGATATTCGCTGCGCACGGTGTGACCGGGGCCTTTGGGAGCGATCATGATCACGTCGAGATCCTCGCGTGGCTCAATCAGACCGAAATGGACGTTAAGGCCGTGAGCGAAGGCGAGGGCAGCGCCCTCTTTCATATTGGCGTGCAGATCATCGGCATAAATCGCGGCTTGATGCTCATCCGGCGCGAGCACCATGACAATATCGGCCCATTTTGCTGCTTCGGCATTCGTCATGACCTGGAAACCGGCGCCTTCGGCCTTTTTCGCGGTGGCCGAGCCGGCACGCAGTGCGATCGCGATATCCTTGACGCCGCTGTCGCGGAGGTTCTGGGCATGGGCGTGGCCCTGGCTGCCGTAACCGACAATCGCGATTTTCTTTCCGGTGATCAGGCCGAGATCAGCATCAGCGTCATAGTATACTTTCATTTTTCTTCCTTATAATCAAATGATTGCGAATAGGGTTAAGGCGCTTACAGCCGCCGGATTTGGCTAGTCTATATGCACCGTATCTTGTTCATGCCGGCTCGGGGCCACGACCAATGGCAACGACTCCGGTGCGGCCGACTTCGACCAGACCAACCTCGCGCATCAGGCCGACAAATGTTTCGATCTTTTCCGGGGCACCGGTAATTTCGAATATAAAGCTTTCGGTCGTCGCGTCGACTACCCGGGCGCGGTAAATTTCCGCCAGTCGCATGGCTTCGATGCGATGCTCGCCCTTGCCTGCAACTTTCACGAGCGCCAGCTCGCGTTGGACATGCGGGCCGGATTCTGTCAGATCGCGAACGCTGTGAACGGGCACCAGACGCTCGAGCTGGGCAATGATCTGTTCGATCACATGTGGCGGGCCATTGGTCGCGATGGTTATCCGGCTGACAGCATGATCTTCGCTGATATCGGCGACGGTCAGGCTCTCGATATTATAGCCGCGCGCGGTAAACATGCCCGCAATACGCGCCAATATGCCGGCTTCATTGTCAACCAGAACGGCGAGAACGTGACGTTCTACGGTTTCTTCATCAATATGCATCAGACAAGGGCCTTTGCTTGATCATCCATCGTACCCTTAACATCGGCTTCGGTGAGAAGCATCTCCGTATGGGCGGCACCGGACGGTATCATCGGGAAACAATTGGCGAGTTTTGCGACCCGGCAATCGACCAATACGGGGCCATCGGTTTCCAGCATTTTCTGTATGCCTGCGTCAAGACCTGCCGCATCCTCGATACGGATACCGGTCCAGTCATAACTTTCCGCAAGCTTCACAAAATCTGGCAAACTATCGCTATAACTGTTCGAATAACGGCTTTCATAGGTCAGTTCCTGCCATTGGCGAACCATTCCCATATATTCGTTGTTGAGGATGAATATCTTCACCGGCAGGCGATATTGGCTGGCGGTGCCAAGTTCCTGAATATTCATCTGGATCGACGCTTCGCCTGCGATATCGATCACCAGCGCGTCAGGATTACCCAGTTGTGCACCGATCGCGGCGGGCAGGCCATAGCCCATGGTGCCGAGACCGCCGCTGGTCAGCCATTTATTGGGGCTTTCGAAATCAAAATGCTGAGCGGCCCACATCTGGTGCTGTCCGACCTCGGTGGTGATGATCGGCTCGCGCTTGTGCGTTGCTTCCCACAATTTGCGGATCGCCTCCTGCGGCATGATCTTTTTTTTGCTCTCGGGATATTCCAGGCAGTTGGTTGCCCGCCATCCCTTGATCCGTGACCACCATTCGTCATAGCCCGGCGCTACAAAACGGCGGCCTTTCATGACCGCGAGCAGTTGCTCCATGACCCGGCCGACATCGCCGACAATCGGCAGATCAACGCGGATTGTCTTGTTGATCGAGGACCGGTCAATATCGACGTGGATTTTCTTGCTGTTTGGAGAAAAGGCGTCGATCCGACCGGTGATGCGGTCGTCAAAACGGGCCCCCAGGCAGACCACGAGGTCGGCCTTGTTCATCGCCATATTGGCTTCAAACGTGCCGTGCATCCCGAGCATGCCCAGCCATTTGTCGGATGTCGCAGGAAAGGCTCCCAGACCCATCAGGGTGGACGTGACAGGACATCCCATCAATTCGGCGAGTTCCCGCAGGGTTTCACTGGCCTTTGGCCCGCTGTTGATGATTCCGCCACCGGTATAGAGAACCGGCGCTTGTGCGCTCATGATCATTTCAGCGGCGGCGTTTATCGCCTTGAAGTCGCCTTCTGTCTGGGGCTGATAGCGGGTATTTGCGCTGGCCGCGGTGGAGCTAAACTCTGCCGCAGCAACCTGGACATTCTTGGGAATATCGATGACCACCGGTCCCGGGCGGCCCTGGGTGGCGATATGAAAGGCTTCCTGAACGACCTGCGCCAGATCAGAAGGCTTTTTCACCAGATAATTATGTTTGGTACAATGGCGCGTGATACCAATCGTATCGGCCTCCTGGAAAGCGTCGGTGCCGATCAGATTGGTTGCGACCTGACCGGTGATGACGATCATCGGGATGCTGTCCATCAGGGCATCGGTAATACCGGTAACGGCATTGGTCGCACCCGGGCCGGAGGTTACAAGCACGACACCCGGCTTGCCGGTCGAACGGGCATAGCCTTCCGCAGCATGGGTCGCGGCCTGTTCATGTCGGACCAGAATATGTTTGATTCTTGGATGTTCGTAAAGCGCGTCATAGATTGGCAAAACGGCACCACCCGGATAGCCGAAAACGGTATCCACACCCAGGTCCAGCAGGGTTTCGACCAATATATCGGCGCCGCTCTTTTCGGCCACATCATGCTCCATTAGCTGTCTGTTTTGCACTGCGGCCCCGCCATGATGCACCGCAACACAATAGGCAAGGCTTAGTTGATTTTGGGGTCGCTACATATTTTAATATATTATGTCAAGGGATGATCATGTAATATATTTTCAATTATTCTATCAATATCGTTATTTAATGGCGCGTCAAATCTTGGCCATGACGGTGGCCCCTGATTACGGAACCAGGTATATTGTCGCTTGGCATATCGCCGCGTGGCGGTCTGGGCCCGCTCTACCGCCACTTCCCGGCTGAGATCGCCAGTCAGCCAACCGGCGATCTCCGCGACCCCGATCGCCCGCATGACCGGTCGGTTCGCTGGCAGGTCGCGCGCCAGCAGCGCCTCCACTTCTTCTCTCGCGCCGCCGTCGATCATCTGATGCAGCCGCAGGTCACAACGCTGATAAAGCCATTCGCGCGGGGGCAGCATCACCAGCGGATGCAGCCGGATGTCATCGGCAATGCCGCCAACCTTGCGCTTCTGCCAGTGGTCCAGTGGTTGGCCGGTAGACTCGATTACCTCCAGCGCACGTTTAACACGGGTGGTGTCTGTCGAATTCAGCCGTTTTGCGGAGACCGGATCGCAATTTTGCAAGGTCTGATATGCTTCCAATGTTTCCATTTTACGGATGGATTGGCGAATTCCCGGATCGATTTCGGGAATCGGAGCAATGCCATCGAGCAGGATCCGGACGTACATACCGGTGCCACCGACCAATATCGGCAGGAGGTCGCGATCATGTGCGTCCGCGATTGCTGCCTTGGCATCGCGCGCCCAGCGCGCAGCGGAGCAGGATTCACTGCCATCGATATAACCAAAAAGCCGGTGCTCGGTTTCGTTCATTTCTGCAGTGCTTGGTCGTGCACTCAGGACCTGGAGATCAGAATAAACTTGGGCACTATCCGCATTGATGATTACCGAGGGTTGCTTTTTGGCAATCTCCAATGCCAAGGCGGATTTACCGCTCGCCGTTGGTCCGACGACCAGCGCGACGTTCTTGTCCAGTTTCGGAGAAATCATGTTCATCGCAACCCTCATAGCAAAAGAATCTCTGAAAGAGAGAGATATTCAATCTGCGGCATCCAGCCTCTCCGCGGTCGATGCCGCGATCGTCCGTCAATCGCAGATCGTAGACGGGCGCGTGATCGATATTTTCTTCGAGGGCGATCCTGTTGCCGCGCGCCGGCATCTCGAGCAGATCGGGGATGAAATTGACATTGCGGTGCAACCGGAAGCCAATCGCCTCAAGAAACTGCTGATTTCCGATATGGACAGCACCATGATTACCATCGAATGTATCGATGAACTGGCAGATTATGCCGGTATCAAACCGCAAATCGCGGAAATCACCGAACGGGCGATGCAGGGCGAACTTGATTTTGAAGAAGCGCTGCGGGGCAGGGTGGCGCTGCTCAAGGGACTTGATACCGCGGCCATCCAGCAATGTCTGGACGAGCGGGTAAAAATCATGCCGGGCGCGGAAGTTCTCGTGCGGACAATGATGCAGCGCGGTGCCCGGACGATACTCGTCTCGGGCGGGTTCACGAAATTTGCGAAGCCTGTCGCGCAAGCCATTGGCTTTGAGTCATTTTGTGCCAATGTTCTGGGTGAAGAAGGCGGTGTGCTGACTGGCGGACTGGATGGACTGATTGTCGATTCTGCACGCAAGGTCGAATTGCTCCAGTCCGCTGCCGATACGGCGGGACTGCCGCTGGATCAGTGCATCGCGGTGGGCGACGGCGCGAATGATATTCCGATGCTCGAAAGGGCGGGATTAGGGATCGCCTATCATGCAAAGCCAAAAGCCGCCCGAGCGGCAGACGTGGCGATAAAATATAATGATCTGACGGCGTTGCTCTATATCCAGGGTCTGGCGTCGGACCAGTGGGTAACTGAATAGCTATCCCTAGCGGCGTTTTGAAATACAGTCATTGCCGGCAGCTTTTACGCTGCTGCATGTCGATTCTGCCTGCGCGCGGGTTGCAAACGGCCCTGCCTGTAGCCGCGTAATCCCGCCGGCTCGCACGAGATAAGGCTGAATTCCTTTCAGGGCAGCAACCTTATTCTCCAGCTTGATCCACAGGGTCTTAGCCTTGTTTTCATCGCTAAAGGCGCCGAGTTGCACGCGCCAGTCACCGCTTGCCGCGGCGCGAACCGGAGCCGAAGTCGCAACTGGCGCTGCGGGCGCAGGCGTCGCCTGGCTGGGCGCATAGGTTACGCCGGGCGTGACCGGGCCGGGCGTCGGGGCTGCCGTGGCGGTGGCGGGGCGAGAGGGTGGCAATTGTGCGGTCTGCACGGCACTGGTCGACGGGATCGGTCGCAGGCCACCGGTGTGCGCTGCCCGGACCCGTTTTTCATCCTGTTCCATCTGGCCTGCGAGTTCGATGGCGCGTCGCCGGTCCTCGACCGGAATGAAACGATCCATCTGGGCGAGATTGGATGTTGCCTGCGGTAGTTCTTGGGCCGATGCACGAGTCATGAGGGCATAAGCCTTGATCCAGTCCTTTTCGACAAAATCACCGTTGAAATGGCCAGTACCCAGAACATATTGAGCACGCGGTTCTCCGCGCTTGGCGGAGGCCTGCAAATAGGGCAGAGCTTCATCGCGACGGTTATTCTGGAACAGGATCAGACCATAATTGTCATTGGCCTGCAAATGGCCTTGATCGGCAGCTGTCTTGTACCATTTTTCTGCCTGCCTGAGATCCTGCGGAACGCCGCGGCCCAGTTTATAGGCTTGTGCGAGATTGAATTGCGCATCGGCATCGCCCGCTGCAGCGGGGCCGCGCCATTCGTTTATCGCAGTCGCATAATCACCGCGTCCCCATGCATCGACGCCGGCTTTCACATCGGCCAGCGCCGGTGTCGAAACCGCAACAAGCATGATGCCAAGCAAATGAGTGATTGGTTGGTTGGCCTTTTTCATGGTCTATTCCTTGGTGATCAAATAACAATTGCAATATGATGCGAGCCGTTTCCGCTGTGCTAAACCGCCGGAACTCTTGAAGTCTAGCAAAAACTGGCGGCAAGGGTTCAGCGATTTTCCGGGCCGGTGATGCAAATCTTTTTTACAAATCCGCAAATCGTCGTGATTTTGTTAACCCTATTTTAGCCCTGCTCTGTCACAAAAGCACCTGAATAGAAATTTTAGGGCAATGTTTTGCCTGTGATGGATAAGGGGAAGAGCGTGCGAGTTCTAGCGATGGCATCGCAAAAAGGCGGCTCTGGCAAGACAACATTGTCGGGCCATCTGGCTGTACAGGCGCAATTGGCCGGGGCCGGCCCCGTCGTGTTGATCGATATCGATCCGCAGGGTTCACTCGCTGACTGGTGGAATGAGCGGGAGGCTGATTTGCCGGCATTCGCGCAAACCACCGTTTCGCGGCTTGCTTCCGATCTTGCGATCTTGCGCCAGCAAGGCTTCAAGCTGGCTGTCATCGACACCCCGCCGGCAATCACCATGGCGATCCAGAGCGTGATCTCAGTTGCCGAGCTCATCGTAATTCCAACCCGCCCAAGCCCTCATGATCTCAGGGCTGTTGGTGCAACTGTCGACCTGTGCGAACGCGCAGGCAAGCCTCTGCTTTTTGTCGTGAACGGCGCGACTCCGAAAGCCAAAATTACCTCTGAAGCCGCGGTGGCATTGTCGCAGCACGGCACCGTGGCACCGGTCACTATTCACCATCGCACCGATTTTGCCGGTTCGATGATTGACGGCCGCACAGTGATGGAAGTCGATCCAAAAGGGCGGTCCGCACAGGAAGTCGTCCATCTTTGGTCCTATATTTCTGATCGTCTTGAAAAGAATTTTCGCCGGACAATCTTCAGTGCGCCCGCGATGGCGCAAAATGTCAATCCAGGTATTCAGCGCCCAGGCGGTAATTTTGGCCGCCGGGTTGTTGGATCGTGATGGCAGAGGCAAAAAAAATGAGCGAACCAAAACCACAGGCTTCTCTTTCGTCCAGTTTGTTGGCCCGAAAAGGTGGGGCAAAACCGGCGATGCGTCGTCAGGGCTTTACGCATTTCCCCGATCATTCGCAAAATCACGATGGTGATCACCATGAAGATCTGGGCTGGAATGATATGGGATATGATGTTGACCCGGACCATGAAGCACATCCGGTTGAACATATTCACCATAATCCGTTGGCCGGTGCGATCCCGAATCCGGGCTCTGTCGTCAAACATCAGCAGGAAGAAATTGCAGCCAAATTAGGCAAGAAGCCGGTCGCGGAGACGAAGACGCAGACGACCGACAAAAAGCCTGCTGCAGCGCCTGTGCCAGTATCAATTTCCCGCGAAGTTGAGCCACTGGCTGAGAATTCGGCAATATTGGAAGCGGTCAGCAAACAAAAGCGCGTGACCAAGAAATCGCGCCCGGCAAAGAAATCCCGGACCCGTAAGGCAACAACAGCATTCACCTTGCGGATGGACCCCGACCGGCATTTGAAATTGCGGTTGGCAACAGCGGTAAAAAACACTTCGGCGCAGCAATTGGTAACCAAAGCTGTGGATGAATATTTGAGGTCTATCCCTGAATTGGACGAACTGGCCGAGCGCATTCCTTCGCGCGGGGCTGCTTAAACAGGGCTTGAAGTAAGTTTTGAACGAAAACGACTGACTATTATTGCGAGGGCATAGAAATGAAACGCGATGTGATTTTGAAAATGGCTGCTTCCTCCATGGTGTTCGCCACCGTGTTGACCGGTTGCGGTCCTTTTGGTGGCGGCTCAGTTGCCTCCGTATCGAACAAACCGGCAACGGTTAAAGATGGCGCCAAATATGCCAAAAAGGCTAAAACGGCGCTGGCGAAGGGCAATATCGATGCGGCGATCACCTATGCCGAGCGTTCGGTTGCGGGCGTTGGCAGCGATCCTGAAACCCGGGCGCTTCTGGGGCAGGCTTACTTGGCCGCTGGTCGCATGGCGTCCGCCGAACGCAGCTTTTTGGATGCCATGGAACTTGGCAAATCCGACGCTCGAACCATCCTCAGTCTAAGTCTGGCTCAACTGGGTCAAGGCAAAGCCGATCAGGCGAAGGCCCTCGTGGTCAACAATCGTCAGTATATTCCGGCCGCTGATTACGGTCTTGCTCTGGCGCTTGCCGGCGACAGCAAGACTGCGGTCGAGGTACTGGAACAGGCCATTCGCGAAGATAATGTTACCGGCCGTACCCGCCAGAATCTGGGCTTGGCCTATGCCTTGGACGGACGCTGGAAAGAAGCGAAGTTGATGGCTGTGCAGGATGTCGCTCCGGCATCGGTCAATGACCGTGTCATGCAATGGGCCCAGATGGCTCGCCCCGGTGCCTATGAGACGCGTGTTGCCACGATGCTGAACGTAACGCCGGTATCCAATGATCCCGGTCAACCGGTTCGACTGGCGCTTTCGCCAGCCCAGGTTCCGGTGAATGTGGCTGCATCTTCCGAGCAGGACTATGAAAGTGAAGTCGCCAGCTTTGATCGCAATATGCCGCTTCCTGCGGTCGGACCAGCCCCGACGGCTGCGGATGATGTTGATTTCCAGGCTGCAGAAAATAACGTGAAAGTGGCCAATGTTGATCTTCCTGCAAGCAAAGTTGCGGCGAAATCGTCCACCACAACACTGGTAATCAGGGCCGAAACAAAACCGGCTCGCGTAGCACCACAGTCGAAATTTGCTGTCAAAAGCAACATGACAGCTCCGGTCAAGTCCGCAGCTGCAGAACAGGTGCCTGCCGCCAAGCCGGTAATACAGAGAGTGTCATACCAGCCGGCTGCAAAGCCTGCCGCCTCCATATCGGGAAGCCATATGGTGCAATTGGGGGCATTTTCTTCACCTGAAAGCGCAAAGCGCGCATGGGGTATCCTTTCGAGCAAGAATAGCGATCTGAAATCGTTTCAATATGCAAGTTCGCGGATCAATGTGAAGGGCAAGACCCTTTATCGCCTCGCGGCAATTGGTTTTGGCAACGAACAGACCGCCGAAGCCATGTGTGCGGGTATCAAGGCCAAGGGCAGCAACTGTATCGTGCGTCATGCGCCGGCTGCTATCAAAGCTGCTCCGGTACGGATGGCCAGCAAGGCACCAAAAAAACTCGCCTCGCGCTAGTCGATTGAAAATCGCATCAAGGCGGCGGTGCTAATAAGCTCTGCCGCCTTTATATATTGCGGTTACCCGGCCCTGAACCGGCAGTCCGTCAAAAGGCGTATTGCCTGCGGCCGCAGCCATTTTTCGGGTATCGACCTGCCACGGGCTGTCTTCGTCAACCAGAATGAAATCGGCCTGATATTCAGGGCGCAGCAAGCCGGCATCGACGGCGAGAATTTTTGCCGGATTTGTGGATAACAGCTCGAACAGACGGCCAATGGAAATTGTGCCATCGCGAACCAGCGTCAGCGAAAGTGCGAGCAGCGTGTCCGCACCCGCCATGCCCGGCGCGGCTTCTGCATAGGGCAATCTTTTATCCTCGGCGCCGCGGGGATCGTGGCCCGATGCAATGACATCAATCGTGCCATCTTTTATTGCCTTGATGCAGGCGAGACGGTCGTCTTCGCTGCGCAATGGCGGGGACAGCCGGGTAAATGTGCGGAAATCATTGATCGCGATATCAGACAAAAGCAGATGCGCGGGCGTGATACCGCAGGTTACCCGAAGATTATCGGCTTTGGCGGCGCGGATCAGGTCCAGCCCGTCTTTGGTGGTAACCTGACGAAAATGTACATGGGCTCCGGTTTCGCGAACCAGCGCGATATCCCTGGCGATGGAAACGGCTTCTGCCGCTGCCGTGGCGCTCGACAGACCCAGGCGGGTTGCGGTTTCCCCATTGGTAGCAACGGCACCAGCGGTCAGGCCCGCGTCCTCGCTATGAACAATCAGGGGCAGGTCCAGTGACCGGCAATATTGCATCAGCTTGAGCATCAGTCCGCTGTCAGCGATCCATTGCCGACCGGTGGCAACCGCTTTGGCCCCCGACCGCTTCATCAAGCCTATTTCGGCCAGCTGTTTGCCTTCGAGCCCCTTGGTCGCGGCCGCGATCGGGTGCGACCAGAGGTCTGGTTTGCCCTCGACGGCATTATGCTTGATGATTGCCGGCAGATCGAGAACAGGAGCTTGGTCCGGCATCAATGCGGCCCGGGTGATGCCGCCATAGTGAAAAGCCGGCTTGTCGATGGCGAAGACGCCAAGATCGACGATGCCCGGCGCCAACAGGTGGCCTTTGCAGTCTATCGATTCACCGGGGTCGGGATCCGTGCCGTCGTCAGCCATGGCAATCCGGTCACCATCGACCACAAAACGGCCTGCTTTGGGTTGTTCCTCGTCTGGCAAAATCAGACGTGCATTGGCGAAAACCTGCTTCATGACCATCCCTCCACACTGCGGGATTTGCGGGTGAGAATGTCCAGGCAGGCCATCCGTACCGCAACGCCCATCTCGACCTGTTCGGTTATGGCGGAACGGGTCAGGTCATCGGCAACGTCGCTGTCGATTTCCACGCCGCGGTTCATCGGACCCGGGTGCATCACCAGCGCGTCCCTGTTGGCGAGATTGAGCCGTTCCCGGGTGAGGCCATAAAGATAATGATATTCCCGCGGGCTGGGGATGAAATCACCGTTCATGCGCTCGTTCTGCAACCTCAGCATCATGACGACATCACTGCCATCCAGCGCTTCATCAAAATTGGTGAAGACCTCGACATTGAAGCGGTCAAGCGCGGCGGGGAGCAGCGACGGTGGAGCGCAAACCCTGACTTTTGCGCCAAGCGTGGTCAGGCAATAAATATTGGACCGCGCCACCCGGCTATGCATCACGTCACCGCAGATGGTCACGGTCAGCCCACTGATCTCGCCCTTGCGCCGCTGGATGGTGAGAGCGTCGAGCAGTGCCTGCGTCGGATGTTCATGACTGCCGTCCCCGGCGTTGAGCACCGGACAGTCGACCTTGTCGGCAATCAGTTGCACCGCGCCGGAACTGCCATGACGGATAACGATGGCGTCCGCCTTCATCGCATTGAGCGTAACCGCCGTATCAATAAGCGTTTCGCCTTTCTTGATGCTCGATTGCGCCGCGTGCATGTTGACGACATCGGCACCCATCCGTTTCCCGGCAATTTCGAAAGACAGCAATGTTCTGGTGCTATTTTCAAAAAACGCGTTGATGACGGTCAGGCCGTCCAGCTTGTTCGCATGTTTGCTGGATTTCTTGTTGAGATCGACCCATTGCTTGGCCTCTTCTAGAAGAAACAATATTTCCCAAGGGTGCAGCCCGGCAATACCCAATAGATGGCGATGGGGGAAAGCATCCGATCCGGCGGGAAAGGGTTGCGATGATGCGGTTTTTTTCGATGTCATTAGAGCGGGCTCTATAGAGTCATCATGGCAGCGCGGCAAGCCTGTCGATGGCTCCCTGTAAAATATAGGCGGCGGCCATCTTGTCGATGACCTTGGCGCGTTTTTTCCGGCTGACATCCGAGGCGATCAAATCCCGGGTGACGGCCTGTGTGCTCCATCTTTCATCCCATAATAATATCGGCAGGCCGAGCGGTTTGAGATTTTGCGCAAAGGCTCGTGCGGCCTGAGTCTGCGGGCTCTGGCTGCCATCGAGATTGAGCGGCAGGCCGGCGACAAGTCCGACGATATTCTGCTCGGCAATCACCGCCTTGATCCGTTCGATATCCTTGGAGAATTTGCGGCGTTCGATCGTTTCCGCTGCCGTGGCGAAGGTCCAGTGCGAATCGCACAAGGCCATCCCGACGGTCTTGGTACCGATATCAAGGCCGAGCAGCCTGCCGCGATCGGGCAGGGCCGCATTGAACGCCGTAACATCAGCAGAGATTAGCGTGCCAGAAATGCGGTCATCCTTCGGCGTGCATCGGCGCGTATATTCGCCCAGAACAGGCTGTAATCATAAACATGGTAATTATTGCCGGGCAAGGCATAGGGACCGATGTCGGGTGGGGCACCGATCAGGAGAAAGCCCCGGTTATCACATTTTGCCGGTACCGATCCTGCAACCAGGCTGGCCTCGCTCAGATCATCATTGGGAACCAGTGTCCCGAGATTGGTCGTAGCCGGTGCCGAAGATTTGACATCGCCATTGATCGGATTGCTGCACAGCAACGCCGTTCCCTTGCGAGGTTCACCATTAAAACCAATCGTGGTGTCATAGACTTTGATAATTCGCTCATAATCGGCGGGTTCTGCGAAGCTCTGCCAAGCCAGGATACAGCCGGTTTGGTCGGGCGTTTCGCAAGCTGCCAGCCCCATTTCCGGGATATCCGTATCCACCGAGACCGGCCAGCCGACAACATAAGCGGCGACAATCCGATTGGCGAGCGGCGTCCCCGCGACCCGGTCCTTGAGCAAATTGGTCAGATGCAGGCTACCCTGACTGTGTCCCGCCAAGATAATCGGCTGATCGCTGGGGATTTCGGCAACAAAATAGTCAAAGGCCGCAAGCACATCCTGATAGGCGGCATCCAGCGCTTGCTGGCCTTCCGGCTTGTCGGTCAGGAATGCACCGAGAGTCGCCTGCCGATAGCGCGGTGCCCAGACATTGCCGATGGCGTTAAACGCGCTGGCCTGACCGCGCAGAAAAATTCGCGCGCGGGCTTGCGATGCGTCGTCATCCAGCGGCGCGTTCCAGCGATCTTTCTTTAGAAATGAGGTGGGATGGATGAAAAAAACCGCAGCTTTCTTGTCCTCCGGCAAGGCTTCTTCCGAATCCACATATCCTTCCGGAAGCCAGAGGGCAGGGTTGCCCTTGACCAGTTCCGGCCGCGCCAGCCACATGTCGCTATCAGCATAGACATTGGTTTCCAGCACTTCCTGGGCGGTGAATTCGGTGTCGGGCACGAAGGCCACTTCCATCAGCTCGTCGCCGTAGACCTGAAAAACAAACGCGCCGGCGAGCAGGAGTACGACCATGCCTGCGATAAAATAGAGAAATTTTCGAGCCAAAAGATACTCCAACCAATATACTGCAACCTCAATCCGCTTGAAGCCGCTCCGCGCCAGTGCTAGCGGCGCTCGGTACACAATATTTATCCGTATTACCCGAAAAAAGATGAACTGAAAAAGAATGAGTCATGTCAATCGATAAGGAAACCGTCAAAAAGATCGCCAGCCTCTCGAGGATCGCGATTACCGAAGCCGAAGCAGATGCCTTCGTGCCCGAGCTCAATCAGATATTGGGTTGGGTCGAGCAACTGGGTGAAGTGGATTGTTCGAAGGTCGAGCCGATGACGGCGGTGATCCCGAACAAATTGCGGCTGCGCGAGGACGCCGTCACAGATGGCGAAATCCGCGACAAGATACTGGCCAATGCGCCGGTTGCCGAACATGGATTTTTTGCAGTTCCCAAGGTGATCGAATAATGATGTTGCCGAAAGAGAACCCGTTCGCCCTGAGCCTGTCGAAGGGCGAGATGGCACGAACCAATGCTTCGACAAGCTCAGCACGAACGGAGCCAGCGCTATGACCGCAATATATGAAATGGGTATCGCAGGCATCCGCAGCGGGATTACGGATGGTGATTTTACCGCGAAGGAAGTGGCAGAGACGTTCATCGCGCGGGTCAGCGCGGCCAAGCCGTTGAATGCCTTTCTGGTCGAAACGCCGGACCATGCGCTGGCGGCGGCAGAGGCGGCCGACAAGGCCAAGGCAGCGGGTGAAACGCTCGGCAAGATGGCCGGCGTTCCGATCGGCATGAAGGACCTGTTCTGCACCGAAGGCGTAACAACGACGGCCGCCAGCCTGATTCTCGAAGGTTTCACACCGCAATATGAGTCCACCGTATCGTCCAACCTGTTCAAGGCGGGTGCGGGCATGCTCGGCAAACTCAATATGGACCAGTTCGCGATGGGCTCCTCGAACGAGACCAGTGCCTTTGGCAATGTAATCTCGCCCTGGCGGCGGAATGATGGTGGCAATGTCGATCTGGCTCCCGGCGGTTCGTCGGGCGGCAGCGCTGCGGTTGTGTCCGGACGCATTGCCCCGGCTGCAACCGGTACCGACACCGGCGGTTCGATTCGTCAGCCCGCCGCGTTCGTCGGGATTACCGGCTTCAAACCGACCTATGGCCGCTGCTCGCGCTGGGGCACGATTGCTTTTGCAAGTTCGCTCGATCAGGCAGGTCCGATGGCGCATGACGTCCGCGATTGCGCGATCATGCTGGAATCCATGGCCGGTTTCGATGCCAAGGATTCGACCTCGCTCGATCTGCCCGTCCCCGATTGGGAAGCGGCGCTCAACAGCAATCTGGCAGGCAAAAAAATTGGTATTCCCAAGGAATATCGGGTCGAAAACATGCCGCCTGAAATCGATGCGCTGTGGCAGAAGGGCATTGAGATGCTGAAGGATGCCGGGGCGACCATCGTTGATGTGTCGCTGCCGCACACCAAATATGCGCTGCCGGCTTATTATATCATCGCGCCTGCCGAAGCCTCGTCCAACCTCTCGCGCTATGATGGCGTGCGTTACGGTCTGCGGGATCTGCCGGACGGGGCAGGGCTGCAGGACATGTATGCCGCGACCCGCGAAGCCGGTTTCGGCGACGAAGTGAAGCGCCGGATCATGATCGGTACCTATGTGCTGTCCGCCGGCTATTATGACGCTTATTACACTCAGGCACAGAAAGTTCGGTCCCTGATCTCTCAGGATTTCGCAAAGGCGTGGAACAGCTGCGATCTGCTGCTGACTCCGACCGCGCCAAGCGCCGCTTTTGGTCTCGGAGAGAAAAACGACGATCCGCTGGCGATGTATCTGAACGACGTGTTCACCGTGCCCAGTTCGCTGGCCGGATTGCCCGCGATGTCGGTGCCCGCGGGACTGGACGGCAAGGGATTGCCGCTCGGTTTGCAGATCATCGGCAAGGCACTGGATGAACAGAGCGTGTTTAACGCAGGACTGGCGCTGGAAGAACGCGCCGGATTTGTCGCGAAACCGGAGCAGTGGTGGTAGAAATGACTGAATCAACATACAGAATACAGGGCGGAACCGGCGAATGGGAGGTCGTGATCGGCCTCGAGGTCCACGCCCAGATCACCTCCAAATCGAAGCTCTTTTCCGGGGCTTCCACCGAATTTGGCGCAGAACCCAATACGCAGGTCAGCCTCGTCGACGCGGCCATGCCCGGCATGCTGCCGGTACTGAACGGCGAATGCGTCCGCCAGGCGGTACGCACCGGTCTCGCGATCAACGCCCAGATCAACAAATATTCGCGCTTTGACCGCAAGAATTATTTCTACGCCGATCTGCCGCAGGGATACCAGATTTCGCAGCTCTATCACCCGATCGTGGGCGAAGGCGTGATCCAGATTTCGCTCGATGAGAAAGACCCCGATGCCCATGGTAAGGCGATCGGTGTCGAGCGTATTCATATCGAGCAAGATGCCGGCAAGCTGATGCACGACCAGCATCCGACCATGTCCTATGTCGATCTCAACCGCTGCGGCGTGGCGCTGATGGAAATCGTGTCCAAGCCGGATATGACTTCGCCCAAGGAAGCGGCGGCTTATGTCCGCAAGCTGCGGTCGATCCTGCGTTATGTCGGGTCGTGCGACGGCAATATGGAACAGGGCTCGATGCGCGCCGACGTCAATGTCAGCGTCCGCAAGCCCGGCGGGGAGCTCGGCACCCGGACCGAGACCAAGAATGTCAACTCAATGCGCTTCATCCAGGCGGTGATCGAATATGAAGCCCAGCGCCAGGTCGATCTGATCGAGGATGGCGGCGAAGTTGTCCAGGAAACCCGTCTGTTTGATCCCGATCGCGGAGAAACCCGGTCGATGCGCTCGAAAGAAGATGCGCATGATTACCGCTATTTTCCCGATCCCGACCTGCTGCCGCTGGAGCTGGAAGATGATTTCATCTTCGACTGCAAGGCGAGCCTGCCGGAACTGCCGGACGAAAAACGCGCCCGCTACAAGAGCGTCCTTGGCCTGAGCGCCTATAATGCGGCGGTCCTGACCGCGGAGCATGAAACCGCTTTATGGTTTGAGGAACTACTCGAAACCACCGACGAGCCTGAGAAAATCGCCAGCAGCGCCGCAAATTGGATGACATCGGAACTGTTCGGTGCACTCAATCGCCTCGGTGTCGGCATAGAAAATAGCCCGGTTTCCCCAGCGCAGGCCGCTGAATTGCTCGGGCTGATCGCTGACGGCACTATTTCCGGCAAAATCGCCAAACAGGTTTTCGAGATCATGCTCGAAACCGGCGACGGTGCTGCAAAAATTGTCGAGGAACAGGGCCTCAAACAGGAATCCGACACCGGCGCGATCGAAAAAGTGATCGCCGAAGTGATGGCCGCCAACGAAGACAAGGTCGCCCAATATCGCGACGGCAAGGACAAGCT
>Ga0209345_10003283_pt1 | contig 16831 bp, 15 predicted proteins | sample Cruoilmetagenom7_FD_187294 | JGI IMG/M metagenome (GOLD analysis project Ga0209345, IMG submission 187294) | Oil polluted marine microbial communities from Coal Oil Point, Santa Barbara, California, USA - Sample 7 (SPAdes) (version 2) | ecosystem: Environmental > Aquatic > Marine > Oil seeps ...
GCTTTTTCAAAATCAAGACAAGCCATAACTGCCTCATCCAGTTTTAACTTACCCGTGTAAATTGACATACCTAACTGGCTGTTAGCACCAAGCTTATTGATAAACTGAATGTCATCCAGATCGGTTATACCACCAGCAACGGTTACCGGAATTTTTGATTGCTTGATGACCTGTTCTATTCGCTCACGATCAATGCCTTGCATCATGCCTTCTTTTTCCACCTGGGTATAAAGAAACTCTGAACAGTTATCTTGAAGCTCATCAATCATGGCTGCAACTTTGCTATTTGAAGAGGACTGCCAGCCGTGAGTTACCCAGTCATCACCTTTTGCATCAATGGCAAATATCAGCTGTGACTTTGGCAACTTCTTAACAAATTCTTCGCGACAACAAGTCCCTAAAATAATCTTTTTAGCACCACTGGCAAGATAATCTCTGGCAGTATCGTAATCACGAATCCCACCACCCACACGACAGGGAAATTTTTTGATTAGTTGCTTGATTAAGGTTTTATTGTCGCCCTTCCCCAAAGCAGCATTTAAATCAATAATGGCTACTTCACCAAACAAAGAAAACTCTTCCAACAATTCGAACAAATTGTCTTTTTCTACAATCTTTCGACTGGCATCACCTTGCTGCAATTGCACAGCTTTGCCATCTAATAAATCAATACTTGGAATCAACATAATTTTTACCTTAATCTTTTAAGTATTCGTTTCGAACGGCAACACCGTTTCTCAATAATTCGTCTTTCACCTGACCAACCGTAAATTCGCCACGATGGAACATGCCTGCTGCTAGTGCTGCATCGCTGCCTGCGAGAAAGGTCTCGGTAAAGTGCTCAGGTTTGCAAGCACCACCCGAGGCGATCACTTGAATACCAAGTTGCTCGCTGACTTTGCTCATCAGCTCATTATCAAAACCAAGACCAGTTCCATCTCGATGCATAGCAGTGAGTAATACTTCCCCTGCACCACGCTGCTCGACTTGTGCAAGCCACTGCATCGCATCTAAATCGGTCGGAGTATTACCACCATTAATAAAGACCTGGTAATCGCTTAAAGGCTTGTTCTGATCCTGCTTTTGACTCTGACCTTGATTCAAGTCCACAGCCACCACCACACACTGCGAACCAAAACCCTTAGCAATCTGGTCAATCAAATCAGGGTGCTTAACTGCAGCACTATTGAGCGCTACTTTGTCAGCACCGGCATTTAAGAACTGCGCCACATCAGCATAAGTATTCAATCCACCGCCGACAGTAAATGGAATCGATAAATTTTCTGCCACACGAGTTACAACTTCTAAAGCATTAGCTCGCTGTTCAAGTGTCGCCTTAATGTCAAGGAAAACAATCTCATCAGCTCCCTGTTCCTGATAACGAACTGCCAACTCAACTGGGTCACCCATATCTTTCAGGCCTTTAAAATTAACCCCTTTAACTACCCGACCATGTGCCACATCAAGACAAACAATCACCCGGGACTTAAGGCCTTGTTCAGCTTTCTTGATTAACTCAGAGCTTATTAACTCAGACATTGCTTTAATACCTCTTCGCCAGCTACTCCGGATTTTTCAGGGTGGCATTGAAATGCAATCGTGTTATTACTGGCAATAGCTGCAACAAACGTTTGCCCATATGTTACCGTTGCAATCGACTTATCACTGGCACTAACACCATAGCTATTGACAAAATACAGCGTCTGATTGTTAAGCCACTCTTCATTTGATTGAACGTCAGCCCATCCCACCATTGGTTGTTTTGGGCTTTGTAACCTAGTCACTTTTCCCTGCAATAATCCCAGTCCTGATACACCAGGATCTTCTTCAGACTCCTCAAACATAATCTGCAAGCCGACACAGATGCCGACCATTTTTTTGTTGTCTCGATACCAGTTCGTAATCACCTCATCCAGAGCGCAGGCTTTCAGGTTGGTCATTACAGTTCTAAATCGGCCCTGACCAGGAATCACCAAAGCCGAAATGTCATAGCGCTCTAAATCGCTGGGTTGATTGATTGTTACTGGATAAAAACCCATACGACGTAAGCAACCATTTAAACTATATAAATTGCCCGCTCCAGTATTTATCACACCCACCGTTTTAGAGGCTTCGTTAATTACTGAATCACTCATAAACTACCCTTCGAACTATTGGCACCCGACTTTGGAAGCAAAGCTTCGCGCAGTGCAAAAGCAAGTCCTTTGAAAGAGGCTTCAATTAAGTGGTGATTGTTATCGAAATACTCCGCTTTAATGTGCAAACTTATCTGCGCATTAATCGCGAAGGTGTAGAAAAAGTGTTTCCACATTTCAGTAGCAATATTGCCAATCATTTCGCGTGTAAAAGGTAAGTCCGTTACGCCGTAACCACGTCCACACACATCCACCGCGACCATGATCAGGCTGGCGTCCATCGGTAACAATCGTTGCCCATAACGGGTGATCGACTCTTGTTCGCGCCAAGCTTGCTGCAAAGCTTGTCCTAAGCAAATAGCGACATCTTCAATCAGGTGATGATCATCAACCTCTAAGTCACCATTGGCTTCAAGATTTAAATTCCAACCTGCGTGTAATGCCAACTGAGTGAGCATGTGATCGAAGAAAGGCAGTCCAGTATTGATCTTGAGCTTCTGCTGGCCATAGATATTGAGATCCAGGCGAATAGCTGTCTCTTTAGTCTGACGGACAATAGAAACTATAGACTTTTGGTTCTTTGTGTCACTCATAATAACCTCTCTAAATCATTGACTGACGCCACTACCAGATCGGCACCAGCTTGATATAAATGTTGTTCGTTATCTTTGTCACTAACTCCAATAGCCAATGCGCCCGCTGCTTTAGCTGCCTGAATATCATCCGGTGTATCACCCAGCATCCAACAATAAGTTGCGCCATAATAAGCTTTACACTGATTGATTCCTTCTGGAGCAGGTTTAGACTCAATAACATCACAATCACTCACCAAATACGTATTACGAATCCCTAGCAGCTCTAAGCCAATTTTAGCTTCTCCACGAGGACGACCCGTGACTACCGCAGTTTTAAATTGCTTGCTATTCTGCACGAATAACTGTGTGCAAAGACTGGTACTTAATAAGGCCTCTTCTAATTGATTAAGACCTGCCTGCTCACTATCGCCCAGATAAAACTGCTGAAACTGCTCAACTACTAAATCGTAGTTTGGCAATGACTCTTGCTGTTGCAGCTTTATCAATTCATAAGTCAGTACCCAGTCATTATTAAATCCACCACGTGAACGTAATGTGTCGATTGCTTGCTGTTCAGGTTTTGTTTCGGTAAAAAACTCTACAGTTTGCTTAATAGCAGCGTCATAACTTTTACTGGTATCAATCAGGACTCCATCCATATCAAAGCAAATCAATTCGGGTTTAAGCGCGAGTACCAAAGCCTGTCTTAGCACTTCAATCTCATAAGGAATGGCAATGCGGATTTCAGACTGCTCAGGTAAATCCAACTCTTGTAAATCCAACTGGTTTAGCTCTAAGCCAACCAAATCAGTTTTAATCTGGATATTGCTTTGTTCACAAGCCGCTTTAATCAGTTTCAGTCTTTGTGGGCTATCAACAATCAGAATAAAATTAGCCTGGCTGTCTAACACATTCAAACCACGCTGGCGCAAAAACTGCACTAACAGATCACGGTTCTCTGCGATGCGCTGAGTAAAGTCCGACACATCTCGTTGTGCCGCTTGAGTGAATGCCTGAATAGCGATTTCCAGAGTTGGCTGCGGCACATTGAAGGGCATCTTGCGCTCAGCAAATCGCTTAATGAACGTTTGATTACCTAACAGATAGCCACAACGAATGCCAGCCAGTCCATAAGCTTTGGATAAAGTGCGAAGCAGCAACAGATTGTCGAACTCTTCTAGCAAAGAAAGAGACTCTTCTGCCTGCCCTGTAAACTCGATATAAGCCTGATCAAGAAAGACCTCCGCTCCTTTGTTCTTGGCCTTTCGACAAGCATCTCTAATGACATCCAAAGACAGCGTTTCACCGGTTGGGTTATTCGGACTGGTTAATACCAGAATCGAATTCTCTGTTACGGCTTGGAGACTTGCCTCAAGATCAATTGATAAATCTGGCTTGGCCGGAATCAGTTTAGCTTTACTATTCCAGACTTTGATACCTGATAAATATTGACTAAAAGCTGGCATTGGAATGATCAACTCACGCTGCTCAAGCGTTGCCATTTTGAACATCAGTTCAATCGCTTCGTCGCCACCGTTGGTTACTAAAATCTGCTCGGTCCCCAAACCTAACTGCTTGCTCATAGCTGACTTCAACTGTGACTGATCGGGATAGCGCCAATAGTTTTGTGGTGATAGCTTGCTGATATCCAGCCAGGCCGGGAAACGATCCGCCCGCTCATTGAAATCGAGCTTTAAAGGCTCAGTTTTGATTTCTTTCATATTCATCACACTTATCCTTTTTTATCAGCAGGCGTTACAGTACTTTGCGGATTGGCGTTTCCAGGATATCAGTCGCCCCCGCAGTAATCAGTTTTGGCAATAAGTCTTTAATCAGCTTACGCTCAATGGCTGCTTTAATAGCAAAACCATCGGCGTTATACAGTTGGCTGACGGTTGGAGCTCGCATTGCAGGCAATAAATCGACAACCCTATCGATGCTCTCTTCTGAGCAGTTCATCTCCAGTAACACACGCTTACGACCATTAAGAACACCACGCATCAAAAGCAAAAGGTCGTCAATCTGTTGACGTTTTGCGGGATCATTTATAACGTCCTTATTAGCGATAAGCTGGGTTGAACTTTCCATAACCGTATCAACAATCTTCAAACGATTAGCGCGAATAGTCGAACCAGTGCTGGTATTGTCGATCACCATATCCGCATCTTCTGGCGGGAAAACTTCAGTCGCGCCATAAGCACGGAGCAGCTGATATTGAACGCCCAACTTATCGAGATACTTCGCAGAAATTTTCTTATACTCGGAAGCAACAATAATTTTTCGCTGCTGTACCTCGTTCCAATCCCACTCTTCTGGAATACAGGAAACTAGTCTGACCGGGTTAAAACCTAAATCCTCAAGAACCTCAACGTCCGCCTCCTGCTCCAGCACCCAGTCCATACCCGCAAAGCCAATATCGTGTTGGCCCAGCGCCACCATTTCAGGAATGTTCTGACTTTTCAGCAACTTAACCTCGATATCACAGCCAAATAGCTGAGGGCGATAATTACGACTATCACCAACCAACGTCAGACCAATATCGGAAAGTAGCTCAGCCACCTTGTCGTATAACTTCCCTTTTGGGATTACCATTTTTAAAGCCATGTCATTTCTCCTAAAGTTTAAAAATTTTAAAGTTTCATAGTTTCAAAAGCATCATTTCTTAAAGCCAATAAAAAACCCCGTTGACCTTGCGGAGCAACGGGGTTTCTAAACCTGGGTGTCTTAACTGTTTAACTGAGTCTTAAAAAAGTCTTAAACATAAGCACCACCACCGTCGCTCGCGCAGTGTATGATGATGGTGATGATGTAAGCTCTTGTTTAAAAACATCTTTTTATCTCGTTTAATCAGCTTCAGTATTCAGTGTTAAAAGTCAGTTATAAAAGTTACAAACATAAAAAAAGCCCCGCTTCTGGCGGGGCTTTTAGAAATTCCTAATCAGTAAATTTCACACATAAAGCAACACCGCCAATCGGTCTGAATGGTGGTGATGGTGGTGAATTTGCGTCATTACTGTATTCATGAGGCTGATTAAAACCTATCCGATGAGAGGTGTCAACAGTGTTATTAATATTTAATACTTATATTAGATTAAGTTGTTTGTAAGGGCTCACCCAACAGGCTTGCTCCAATTCCCCCTTAGATTGAGCTGAGTAGTAGCCAAGTCATAGCAATTCAAAACAGGACGTTTTGAATAGTAAAATTCGGGCCAGTGACCGAAGGAAATCCCTTTAGGGAGATGGAACGTATTTTACGGTGCGTTAAGTGACTTGGCGGAAACGAAGGTAGTTGAACGAAGTGAAACCTCAATCACGGGGTGTCGTTTCTTTTATGAAGTACATCCTTGTACTTCACCCTTCGGGCTAGCTTCGCTATTCAAAATCGTTCCTGACGATTTTGTGGCCCCTAAGGCAAAGACAAATTTGTCTGGAGCAAATTTGAACAGCGGAGAGGAGCGACGCTGGCTTTAGCAGAATACAGGGAAGTATTCTGTAAAAGGAACTCGCTGAAGAGCGAAACACTCAATTAAACTAACGTAAAATAGGAGCAACGTTTGTATAATTTAATCAGACTCACGCTCAGACCCTTCACAGATGGTGGGCCAAGGCCCACCCTACAACGATCAATTACCCGTCAACCATACCGACGCTAACATCATGTCTTCCGGTTCGGTGACTTTGATATTTTTGCGAGTTCCTATGACCAAAGCTGGGTGCTGGTCTTGCGCTTCGATAGCGGAGGCTTCATCGGTTATGGGCAATCCTTTCTCCAAACCTATCTCAATCGCTGTCGCTAAGGCTTCAACGGGAAAATATTGTGGTGTTTGGGCCAGCCAGATTTGTTCGCGGTTAAGCGTTTTATCGATCGTTTGGTTAGCGTTTGCAAGTTTGACGGTGTCCACTGAGGGGATAGCCAGAATAGCGCCATGTTTTGAATCTTTTCCGGCCTGAATCAGCGCATCGATGCTAGCTGTATCAAGGCAGGGTCTGGCGGCGTCGTGCACCATCACCCAGTCATCACCACCCTTCTGCTGCTTAATGGCTTGCAACCCATTAAGCACAGACTCTGCACGCGTTTCGCCACCTTCAACAGTAATGACTTTAGGATGCTTGGCGATTTTGAGCTTTGCCCAATGATTGTCGTTGGGGTGTAAGGCAACTACAACTTTATCAATGGATGGATGTTCGAGAAACTTGGATAGGCTGTGCTCAAGAATGGTTTTGTCATCAATTTCAAGATACTGCTTCGGCAGTTCGGCTTTCATCCGACTGCCAATTCCTGCTGCCGGAATCAGTGCCCAAATCTTCGGTTTACTTTCAGTCATATTATTTACTTAGGAGAATCTTGCCTGGTCTCTTGACGAGTGTCTTGTCTGGAGCTTTCTCTTGAATCGAGAATGCGGAAGAAAGTTTCGCCTTCTTTGATCATGCCTAGTTGATAACGGGCACGCTCTTCAATGGCGTCAGTGCCTTCTCTTAGGTCATGAATTTCAGCGAGAATTTTTTGATTGCGTAGCGCCAGTTCAGCATTTTCTGATTTGACTAATTCTGCTCTGGCTTCTTGTTGCTTTATTTCACGAAAAGAAGTTTGCCCGAACCACATTCGGTATTGAAGACTGGCCAAAATGACCAGTAATGTTAGGGCAACCCATTTCATAATCGTAACAATGCCAGAAAACAGGGGGCAAATAAAGCAATATGCTGTTTGCCCCAGTTGGCTATAATGATTAAAACTTGAAGGCTTTCTTGCCAGGATAAGGTGCTTTTTCACCTAATGCTGACTCAATGCGCAACAATTGATTGTATTTTGCAACACGGTCAGAGCGGCACAATGAACCGGTTTTAATCTGGCCAGCAGCAGTTGCTACAGCTAAATCAGCAATGGTGGTATCTTCAGTTTCACCGGATCGGTGTGAAATCACAGCGGTGTAACCAGCCTTATGCGCCATATCAATTGCTGCCAAAGTTTCAGTCAAAGTACCGATCTGGTTTACTTTGATAAGTATCGAGTTAGCAACGCCCTGCTCAATCCCTTTGGATAGAATCTTAGTGTTAGTAACGAATAAATCGTCACCAACCAGCTGACATTTGCTACCGATTTTGTCAGTCAACAATTTCCAGCCTTCCCAGTCGCTTTCGTCCATACCGTCTTCAATAGAGACGATGGGATAGCGCTCAACCCAGTCTGCTAAATAATCAGTAAACTCTGCTGAGCTTAATACCTTACCTTCACCAGATAAGTGATATTTGCCGTCTTTGTAGAATTCGCTTGAAGCAATATCTAATGCTAATGCAACGTCTTCGCCCAGCTTATAGCCAGCGCGATCAACCGCTTCAACGATGGCCTGAATCGCTTCTTCGTTAGAGCCTAAATCTGGAGCAAAGCCACCTTCATCGCCCACTGCTGTGTTCAAACCTTTTTCCTGCAACACTTTACGCAAATGATGGAAGATTTCAGCGCCCATACGTAAGGCTTCAGAGAAAGTTGGTGCGCCCACAGGCATAACCATAAACTCTTGAATATCAACGTTATTATCCGCGTGCTCACCACCGTTAATGATATTCATCATTGGCACTGGCATAGAAAACTTACCATCACGACTGATATGTTCATACAAAGGCTTACCCAATGCTTGCGCGGCTGCTTTAGCGTTTGCTAAGGACACGGCAAGGATTGAATTGGCGCCTAGCTTTTCTTTATTTTCGGTGCCATCTAAATCAAGCATGAGTTGGTCGATGGCAGCTTGATCGGTTGCGTCTTTGCCTACTAAGGCTGACTTGATTTCATTGTTCACGTGGCCAACGGCTTTTAACACGCCTTTGCCCAGGTAACGAGATTTATCACCATCACGCAACTCCAATGCTTCGCGTGACCCGGTTGATGCACCTGATGGTGAACATGCTATAGCGCGCACGCCATTTTCTAATACCACTTCTGCTTCAACTGTTGGATTGCCGCGTGAGTCCAATACTTCGCGACCGATGATATCTGTAATTTTCAAGCCATTACCCTCTTAAATTGTTTCAACCAAAACCTAAATAAAGAAAAAATCGAATAGACATAAAAAAACACTCCTGAGAACAGGAGTGTTAGAAACTTAGAGCAAGTCGCCCTTACCAAACTCGTGGATCGAGTCCTCAATATAGCCGGCCTTTTTGACCACATCGTCCAGCTCTTTCATGACACGCAGCATTTCTTCAATGCGATACATGGGGAAAGAGTTAGGGCCATCGCATTTTGCCACTTCAGGATTAGGGTGCGACTCCATAAATACGCCAGAGACCCCTGCGGCAATCGCGGCTCGCGCCAGCACTGGAATCACATCACGCAAACCACCTGATGTTGAACCTTGGCCACCCGGCAGCTGCGCAGAATGGGTCGCGTCATATACAATTGGACAACCCGTTTCGCGCATAATAGACAGCGAGCGCATATCTGATACTAAATTATTGTAACCAAAGGAGACACCACGCTCGCAGACCATAATATTTTGATTGCCGGTTTCGCGCGCCTTATCAACCACATTTTTCATATCCCATGGCGACAAGAACTGACCTTTTTTGATGTTAACCGGAATACCAGGTTCACAAACTTTACGGATGAAGTTAGTTTGACGGCACAGGAAAGCAGGAGTTTGCATCACATCAACCACATCCGCCACTTCTTGCATCGGTGTGTCTTCATGAACATCGGTTAAGACCGGAACACCCACCTGATCTTTGACTTTTTGTAGAATTCGCAAACCTTCTTCCAAACCAGGCCCGCGGAAACTTTTACTGGACGACCGATTCGCCTTATCAAACGACGACTTGTAAATATAAGGAATACCCAGTCTGTCAGTCATTTCTTTCATGAAGCCCGCAGTATCAATCGCCAATTGCTCACTTTCGATTACACAGGGGCCACAAATCAAGAAAAGCGGTTTATCCAGACCAACTTCCCAATCCAGTAGTTTCATACTCTCACCTTAATAACTCATCTTACCTTAGTAACTATTTGATTAACCCGAGATTTTCTTCTCATGGCAATCTTTTGCCGCATTCACGAATGCACTAAACAAAGGATGTCCATCGCGAGGCGTCGAAGTGAATTCAGGGTGGAACTGACAAGCCACATACCAAGGGTGATCGTTCAGTTCGACCATTTCTACCAAATGCTTTTCAGTAGAGGTACATGATACCACAAGGCCGGCTTCTTCAAGCTTTGGCAGTAAGTTATTGTTAACTTCGTAACGGTGGCGATGACGTTCGTTTATTACTTCACTTTGGTAGATATCAAAAGCTTTAGTTCCCTTCTTGATGTCAGCTGGCTGGGCACCAAGTCGCATAGTACCGCCCAAATCTGAATCATCGGCACGCTCTTCTTTAGAGCCATCACGATTAATCCACTCAGTAATTAAACCAATTACAGGATACGGGCTTTCAGAATTAAACTCTGAGCTGTTAGCATTTTCCATGCCAGCTTTATGGCGAGCATACTCAATCACCGCCACCTGCATACCTAAGCAGATGCCTAGATAAGGAATTTTGTTTTCACGCGCATACTGAGCAGTAGCAATTTTACCTTCAACACCACGCTCGCCGAACCCACCAGGAATCAAGATGGCATCCATATCTTTAAGCAAGACAGTGCCTTTCTTTTCAATATCCTGGGAGTCGATATAATGAATTTTTACCGATTGACGAGTATGCAAACCAGCGTGCTTTAACGCTTCGGTCAATGACTTGTAGGCTTCGGTAAGATCCATGTACTTACCAACCATGGCGATATTAACCTCACCTTTTGGATTGGCTTCGCGGTACAGGACTTCTTCCCATTCCGATAAATTGGCTTCTGGAGCTTTAATTTCAAAACGCTCACAAATGAAGTCATCAACATGCTGATTCAATAAAATCGCAGGGATACGGTAAATACTATCGACGTCTTGCAGCGAAATTACCGCCCGCTCTTTAACGTTAGTGAACAAGGCAATCTTACCGCGTTCACTGGCTGGGATGGAGCGATCAGAACGACAAATCAACATGTCTGGCTGTATACCAATCGAACGTAATTCTTTTACTGAGTGCTGGGTAGGCTTGGTTTTTAACTCACCGGCTGTAGCGATATAAGGCAATAAGGTCAAATGCACAAACATGGCATTTTCTTTGCCTACTTCAAAGCGCAACTGACGAATCGCTTCCATGAAAGGTAATGACTCAATGTCACCCACAGTACCGCCGATCTCAACCATCGCGATATCGGCACCCTTGGCGCCTTCGATGATTTTATGCTTAATTTCATCAGTGATATGAGGAATAACCTGAACGGTGCCGCCCAAATAGTCGCCACGACGTTCTTTTTTCAAAACATCCGAATAAACGCGGCCAGTAGTGAAGTTGTTGCGCTGATGCATGCGAGTACGCACGAAACGCTCATAGTGGCCCAAATCCATATCGGTTTCTGCGCCATCTTCAGTCACAAACACTTCACCGTGCTGGAATGGGCTCATAGTGCCGGGGTCAACGTTAATATAAGGGTCCAGTTTCAACATGGTCACTTTCAAACCACGCGATTCTAGCAATGCAGCAATCGAAGCCGCCGCAATCCCCTTACCCAAAGAAGAAACAACACCACCGGTAACAAATACGTACTTGGTCATAAGCCTAACCCAACTTAAATAATTGCGAGCAGCTAGCTCTGCTCAAAAACACCATAAACAACTATATATAAATTTTGCCAATGCAAAAATCGGCCTGAAGGCCTTATATATCGTAGCTTTTCGAATTCTGACACACTTAAAATCGGCCAAGGAGCTCGGCCAAATGTCGATGAGAAGAAAGGGTCTCAAGACGGGAAGGCAGTATATCAAAAAGGGCGGAGCATTGGCGAGGAGTTTTTGTAAATACTTGGACCGAAGCTTGAGAGTCGGGAGATTAAGGGTGAGGAAGTGAAGGCCATTAAAATGAAATGGCCTTTCTTAAATCAGGGCTTCAAGGTCGCGCCTTCCTCACTAGCAGTCTCCTGCTCTTGAGATTCACCTTTCAAAGCTAACATAATAAACACTGGCACAAAGCCGAAAGGCACTAAAAACAATAGCTGACACCAGCCACTGTGGCCAACGTCATTAAAACGCCGAGTACCAGCAGCTAACAGCGGTAACAGGGTTAAAATAGCGATAATCAGGTACAGCTTCTCATGCAGAACTTTCGAAATGGCGGCAATGAGCAAAACAAACAGAAAAAACCACCAATACTCAGCTCTGGAAGCTCTACCCTCAAAATTCGCATAATTGATAAAACAATATTTAGCCGCAGTAAATAGAGACATGGAAGCCTCACCGGTCTCGGGCTTGTCGATTTCAGGCTGCCCGCTTTCGGGAACAGTTAAATCATCCGGCGAAACCTCAAAGACTGCAGCCAAAGCCCGAACAGTTTCGATGGATGCTTTGCCAGAGCTTTCTAAGCGCTGAATGGTTCTTAGGTTAAGACCGCATGCATCACTTAATTGTTGCTGTGACCAATGTTTATTGGCACGTAGTTGTTTTACCAATTCTGAATTAATTCTCATCTAACTAGCTCTTATTCCCTGAATGAGACTCTAATATAAAGAAAATTAAGCAATATAGTTACGACATTTTTACGTCTTTGTTTACGACACTAAACGGCAGGAATTATTTTTTGCTCAATAAAACAGTGACTTGGCATTAAATGGTGTAAAATAGAGCAAATGTAGAATTGCTGGAATCATCATGAAAATCTGGGTTGATGCCGACGCCTGCCCCGTAGTTATCAAAGATATTCTGTTTCGCGCGGCAGAGCGTACCAAAACACCTTTAACGCTGGTCGCCAACCAGTTTATTCGCACGCCACCCTCGCCCTACCTCAAAGCAATCCAGGTCAGTTCTGGCTTTGATGTGGCGGATGATGAAATAGTACAACGTGCAGAAAAAGGCGATTTGGTCATTACTTCGGATATTCCGTTGGCTGCCGAGGTCATTGAAAAAGGCTGCCAGGCATTGAGTCCACGCGGTGAGTTATTCACAAAGGATAATATTCGAGGGCGGCTCAATATGCGTGACTTTATGGATACCATGCGCTCAAGCGGCATTCACACCGGAGGTCCACCACCACTGAGTCAGACAGACCGGATGAATTTCGCCAATCACCTAGATAGGATTTTGGCGAAGGGCTAAATGATAAACAGGGAATGACTTGCTTTCACCGTTTAACGGTTTGCCATCCTTCATCCAGCTGCTTAACCGCACGCCATCCCTCATCCAGCTGCTCTAGAGTCGCGCTATCCACAGACAAGCTGCTCTGAGCCAAATAGTCTTCCAGCTTTCTGAATCGGGTCTCAAACTTGCGGGCGCTTTTACGCAGTGCCGCTTCGGCGTCTACTTTTAGGTGGCGCGAAAGATTTACACAGGAAAATAGCAAGTCGCCAATCTCTTCTTCAATGTTTTGCTGGTCATTGTTAGCGATAGCCTGTTTGAGCTCTTGAATCTCTTCTTCAATTTTATCAATCACACCACTGATTTCGGGCCAGTCAAAACCATGACGGCCAACGCGCTTTTGCATTTTCTGGGCTAGCGACAAAGCAGGAAAATGTTTGGGCAAATCATCCAGCAAGCTGGTATTGGACTCATCTTTACCCTGGCGCTCTTGATGCTTCTGTTGCTCCCAGTTCTTTTTCAGTTCTTCATCAGTCACAAACTCTTTATCACCAAACACATGCGGATGACGGCTGACGAGTTTGTCAGAAACCTTTTCGGCAATCGACTCAAAATCAAAGCGCCCTTCTTCCTGCCCTATCTGGGCATAGAATATAACCTGAAACAGCAGATCACCCAGTTCGCCATGTAACTCTTCAAAGTCGCCACGTTCGATGGCGTCTGCCACTTCATAGGCCTCTTCCAGCGTATAGGGAACGATGGTCTCGTAAGTTTGTTTACGATCCCAGGGGCAGCCTGAAATCGGATCACGCAACGCCTGCATGATGGTCATCAGTCGTTGCGTTTGTGGCAGTGCTGTAAGAACGGTTGTATCACTCATAAGTTAACTATTTATCCGCGTCGTCTTTGGACTTTAAAAATATTAGGCAATTGCTTGAGCAGTGTAATGACACGCTGCAAATCTTCAAGCTGTGATAACTCAACTTCTATGTTGATCTGAACCTGTTCTCCACGCTTGCTAGTTGATAAGTCGGTTACGCCAGCATTTTCATTAGCAAGCACCGTAGTAATGTCTTTAAGCAAGCTTTTTCGATCCATTGCAAAGATCACCAAATCCACAGCATAAGCATTACTAGACTCAGCTTCCCACTGCACCGGAATAATCCGTTCGGGTTTATCACGCAGCGCTTTCTTGGCGTGGGTACAATCTTTCAGGTGAATCACAATACCGCGGCCCTGAGTAACATACCCAATAATATCTTCACCCGGTACTGGTTTACAGCACTTGGCAATACTGGTCAGCAGGTCGCCGACTCCTGACACTGACACATCGCTGAAAGATTTACGCTTGGATTTTTTGCGCAGAACCGGCTTGATATCACGTTGTGGCTGTTTAGATTCAAGCAGCTCTTTAGCACGATTAATAGCCTGCGTAATACCAAGATTACCAGTGCCGATCTTGGTGTACATTTCCACATCACTGGACAAATGCAATTTTTGTGCCAATTCTCGATACGGAACATTCGCCAAATCATTACGCGCTAATTCTTTTTCTAAAAGCAGACGGCCAGCATTGGCATTATCTTCCTGATCCAGTTTATTAAAAAACTGCTGAATTTTATGGCGGGTGCGACTGCTATTGATGTACCCATTGTGTGGAATCAACCAATCTCGACTCGGTGATTCTTCTTTTTGCGTCATAATCTCTATGACTTCGCCAGTCTGCACCTGATAAGTTAATGGCACGATTCGACCATTAATTTTAGCGCCCACGCAACGATGACCGATCGAGCTGTGAATACGATAAGCAAAATCAATCGGTGTGCTGCCAGCCGGTAAATCGATAACCTTGCCCTGTGGCGTAAATACAAACACCCGATCTTCGGAAACCGAGCTTTGGAACTCATGCATCAATTCATCGGCATTAACATCCGCCAGCTCACTTTGCCATTCCAGTAATTGACGCATCCAGGCAATTTTATCGTCAACGCCCACCTTGGCTAAGTTGGCACCTTCCTTATAAGCCCAATGCGCGGCAATCCCTTTTTCTGACTCTTCATGCATCTGGAATGTACGGATCTGAATTTCAAGAATTTTGCCTTCCGGCCCAACCACTGCTGTATGAATCGAGCGATAGCCATTCTCTTTAGGCGTTGCCACATAGTCATCAAATTCTTTGGGGATGTGTTGCCATTCGCCATGCACAATGCCGAGCGCGCCATAACAGTCCTGAACCCGCTCAACCAGAATTCGTACAGCACGAACATCATAAATTTCTTCAAAACCCACCTTCTTACGGGTCATCTTTTTCCAGATGCTGTAAATATGCTTTACACGACCACTGACTTCGCCCTTAATATTCTCTTCTTTGAGTTTTTGCTCAAGTAACTGAGTAACATCATCAATATAACGTTCGCGATCAACCCGTTTTTCTTTTAAGTTTTTAGCAATTGACAGGTAAGCTTCTGGCTCAAGATAACGGAATGATAAATCCTCCAGTTCCCACTTAAGCTGACCAATACCAAGACGATTAGCCAATGGGGCAAAAATATTTTTCGTCTCGCGAGCAAAAGTTAACTGAGTCTCGCGACTGGAATCTTTGATATGACGGAGTGAGACAACGCGATCAGCCAGCTTTAACAAGACGACTCGCGCATCATTCACCATGCCCAGAAGCATCTTACGCAGACTTTCCACCTGCTGATGGTCATTTTCAGCACCGGTTTCCTGCTGCAAGCTACGCATAGCCTCCATTTGGCCAGCACCTTCCACCAAGCCGGCAATAGTAGAGCCAACCTTATCTTTAATGGTTTCGATTTTGATAGAACCGGCAATCACCGAAGGCAACAAAACCGCCGCCGTCAAAGTATCTGGATCCGCATTGAAATGCGTCAAAACCTCAGCCAACTCAAGCCCCGCCGCCAAAGTATTCAGCTTTAAAACAGGCGTCACCGATACATTCTGCTGCGCCATCGTCACCGCCTTCTGCAGCTTAGACTTAGGCTTACCATCAACCGTCAGTTGATTCAGCTCAAGCCACTGCTCAAACGAAAACTGCGAATTATCAACCAGCTCAAATATATCGTGATCTTTACGTTTCATAATCTGGGTTCTTATTCTGACCTTGGAAGGGTTCTAATTTAGACTCGTCTACAATAACGAAAAGCCTATATTAGCAGTATTGGTTTTTATTGGAAGTGGAGAAAAGTAACCAGGGTATAAGCAAGTGTTTTGGTGCTTACTTGATCGCAAAGAGACTTGCTGATTATTAATGCCTGCGTATTTTTCTTGTCCATATAAATAAGCTATAGTCCTACTGACAAATAGTATTCTCAATAGGATCTTCATGAAAACATTAGCCTTTATAACACTTTTAAGTTTGATCAGTTCAGTTGAGTCAGTAGAGATAACGAACTTTAAAGCAGGCCTTGCCTGTACTGATGGTGAAACATTTGGTTGGATTTGCCACGAAACAAATGACATCTACATTACTGGACAAGGAAAATGTGTTTATAACAAGCAAGAAAAACCTTGTACATGGCACGGATTCTCATTTGATTACACTGGCGTGACAGAAGATACAGAAATAAGCTGTAATATAGAGACATCAGTCCCAAGTAACCTCGGAAATCCAAAAGAAGAAATTTCAAAGAATCAGATCAATTCAGAATTTATTTTAGAAGTACCAATTGGAGATGGTCATTTTTTCAATCCTCAATACAGCGTTTTGTCGTTTAATGATCACTCTCCCATTGTTGTAAAAAGAACATCTTGCTTCGTTGCAGATAAACTTTTATTTGAAATCAATAAGCGACACATCTACCCTTCTAACCCATTAAAATAGTATGTGTAGGTTGGGATGAAGGGTGTAATCAGAGCGAAGCCTGCCCTCGCGTGCAACATTATAAATAAAAGTCACTGGATCCCGCGGTCAAGCCGCGGGATGACGAAGGTGGGGAAAGGGAGATAA
>Ga0209345_10003285_pt1 | contig 16826 bp, 16 predicted proteins | sample Cruoilmetagenom7_FD_187294 | JGI IMG/M metagenome (GOLD analysis project Ga0209345, IMG submission 187294) | Oil polluted marine microbial communities from Coal Oil Point, Santa Barbara, California, USA - Sample 7 (SPAdes) (version 2) | ecosystem: Environmental > Aquatic > Marine > Oil seeps ...
CGGGACAGGCCACGCCGCAATCGGTGCTTCCCGGGCTTCAGCGGGCCTGCCGTGCCACCATTGTCGGGGACCCCCTTCAGCTCGAGCCAATCATCAACGTGCCGCGCCCCGTCATCGAGGCACTGCGCCAGGTGCGCGAGATTCCTCCTTATCTCTCGCCGACCACGCAATCCGTGCAGACGATCGCCGACGGCACCATGCCGCTTGGCGCCATCGTGCCGCCCACGCTACCGGGGCGCTCCCCCACATGGACCGGGCTGCCGCTTCGCGTCCACAGGCGCTGCGCCGAGCCGATGTTCAGGCTCTCCAACCAGGTCGCCTATGGCGGCCAGATGGTCCATGGCGGCGACCCGATCGGTGCCATGCGCGCCTACGACAGCCTTCTGGGACGCAGCGCCTGGTTCGATGTCCGGGGTCGTCCGGCCTGGCGGGGAAGCCGCGCCATCAAGGAGGAGATCGACCTGCTTCGCGACCGTCTCGCCCACCTGCGGGATCGCGGATACTTCACCAAGGCCGATGCCAAGGTCATCGTGATCTCGCCATTCGCGAACGTGCAGGGCCAGGCGCGCAAATGCGTGGCTGACACGCTTCCGCCGGATCGGCGCGGATGCGTCGACGTCGGCACGATCCACCGCTTTCAGGGGCGCGAGGCCGACATCGTCTTCCTCGTTCTGGGCTCCAGCCCTGGCCCCCGGGGGCGCCGCAGCCGCGAATGGGCGGGCCTCACCCCGAACATGCTCAATGTGGCCGTGTCCCGCGCCCGCAAGCGGCTGTTCGTGATCGGCAACCATGCCGATTGGAAGTCCATCCAGAACTTCTCGGTAATGGCCTCGCTCTTCGCCCGGCACGACCGGGTGATCCGGATCGAGCAGGACGTCCAGGGCGGCCTGCTGCCCCGCACTTGAGGCCGGGCCCCATTGAAACCCACGGGGAGCCTTTTCAGTATTTCAATTTTGCCGTTTTCATGACGGCCAATACCAAGGGCATCCGGCGGCGGTGGAGGAAGTGAAGAAATCCGAAGGTGCCACGCCAATAGTGAGTAAAATCGACAGGCGGTGAAGGTTTTCGACGCGGATGATCTTGCCAATTGAGTGAGGATAATCTAAGTGAAACCTCAAATAGTGAAGATTTTCGAGGCGCAGTGATGAATTTCTACGGACGCAAACTTCCTGGACCGGGTCGGATTGCAGGATATGGCTGGCTGATCAGTGAGCTTGTGCTGCGCGTGCCCATGCCGCGCCGCCTGTCTCTTGTATCCGATCACCACGAACGTCGATCCGATCCGGAATGGGAGGTATTCCGATCAGAGCAATGGCCGGGCGAGGCTGTGTTCGATCACCTGATGTTTGCCATCAAGAACGAAGGCATCGATCTGCGAGTCCTGCATGAGGTCACCAAAGTTGCGGACCCGTCTGAAATCTCCCAGGCTCTGGCGGGAGCGACCGGTCTCTTTGCGCGGCGCCTCTGGTTCTTCTGGGAATGGCTGACGAACGAGAGACTGGACCTGCCCGATCTGGGGAAGGTGAAGTATGAGCCCGCGCTCGATCCGAGCAACTATTTCGCCATCGAGCCCGGAAATCGATCGGCGCGCCACAAAATCATAGACAACCTGCCCGGAACCCCGGCTTTTTGTCCGCTTGTGCAGAGATCCTCGAGGCTCGATCAGCTGATCGCGCGGCAATTGCCGGCTCAGGCAAGGGAAGTAACCGAAAAAGCACCGCAGCACATCGTGTCGCGCGCCGCGGCCTTCCTGCTACTGGACGATTCCAAAGCCTCCTTTGCGATCGAGCAGGAAAGGCCCGGACCCCAGCGTGCCGCCCGCTGGGCGCGCGCGATCGGCGAGGCGGGAAGCCATCAGCTATCGCAAGGCGAGCTTGAACGCTTGCAACAGGTTGTCCTGCAAGATGCGCGCTTCGTGAAGATGGGTGTTCGCGAGGAGGGCGGATTCATCGGAGGCCATACCCGCGACGGAAAGACCCCGGAGCCGGTGCATATCAGCGCCCGGCATGAGGATCTGGCAGACCTTCTGAAGGGAATTGCGCTCTATGAGGCGCGGGCTCTCGAGGGCGGCGTTGATCCGATGGTAGTAGCGGCCGCGCTGTCGTTCGGCTTTGTCTACATCCACCCCTTCGAGGATGAGAACGGTCGTCTCCATCGGTATCTCCTGCACCATGTGCTGGCGCGTGGTGGATTCAATCCAGCTGGTCTGGTCTTCCCGATCAGCGTCGTGGTCCACCGGCGCATCGAGGAATACAGCAAGGTTCTGAAGTCCGTGTCGGGGCCGATGATGGAGTTCATCGACTGGCAACCGACAGCTCAGGGAAATGTGGAAGTCCTGTCGGACACCGCGGTGTTTTACCGCTTCTTCGACAGCACCATGCATGCCGAATTCGTTGCCGACTGCGTCAGGGAAACGGTAGAACAGGATCTCCCCAAGGAAATCGACTACATCGAACGCTATGACCAGTTCAGATCCAGCGTGGACGAGATACTGGAGATGCCGGCGCGCAAGGTGGATCTGCTGCGAGGGTTTCTGGAACAGGGCAATGGCAAACTATCCAGCCGGGCGTTGCGCAAGGAATTCTCGGCACTGACCCAGAAGGAAGTCGCCCTGATCGAAGAGGCCTATGAGGTAGCCTGGTCTCCCGTTTGAGTTCCTCCAGCTCAAGAGCAGATGATCAAAGCCCTCCCAGGAGAGCCGGCTCGAGCCTCCCGCGCGGACCGGTTCTGTCGTTCCGGTCCGCGCCTCCTTTATTTCGAAGCCTGCCTGTCTTTCCTATCTGAATGGAAGTTCGGCCCCATGAGATCGACGGCTTCGCCGAGGCCGCGGCGTTTTCCGCTCTCAAACTACGGGCTCTAAGGCCGCTCGCCCGGCGGCCCCAGGCTGCCGGGCGTCTTCATATCCTGCAAGAGGACACTCATGACGACCGTCAACTTTCCCAAAGCTATTTCCGCGACCGTCCTCTGCCTGCTTGTGCTGGCTACCTCCGCCGAGGCCGGCTCCTTCCGGGATCGTCTTCGCGAGCGCATCGCGGAGCCCTCCCACCCTTCTGAGGATGCGCAGCGGGAGAATTCCGCTCGAAGGCCGTCTGCGCGATCGATCTCCCTTCCCAAGGGCGCGGAACCCCACGTTATCGATGTGAATGGCCAAAAGCGCAGGTTCTTCGTTTATCGTCCTGCCGGGCTCTCGGGCGAGACCTCTTCGCTGATCGCGCTCCACGGCGGCGGCGGAGATGCTGCGCGCTTCATGTCCAGCACCACCGTGATAGAGCAGGCAGATGCAATCGGCTTCCTCGCCGTCTTCCCTGAAGGGATCGACGGCAATTGGAACGATGGCCGGGCAAAGTTCGTCGACCGACCGAGCGACATCGACTTTATGCGAGCGCTCGTGCGCTGGCTGGTGAAGAATGAACGGGTCGACTCTCGGCGCGTTTTTGCCACCGGAACCTCCAATGGCGGCTCCATGGCACACAAGATCGCCTGCGATGCGCCGGGCCTGGTGGCCGGTATTGCGCCCATCTCGGCAAACTTCAACCAGGACCTGCACGCCAGTTGCGCCCCGGGCCAGCCCACTCCGGTCATCATGTTCAACGGCACCGACGATCCGCTGATGCTCTTCGAGGGCGGCACACCTGACATCCCGGGTCGCGAGGCTGGCGGGTCGGTTCTGTCGACCATGGCGACGGCCGCGTTCTGGGCCCGGGTAAATGGCTGCCACGGGACGCCGCGCGCCCGGGATCTGAAGGATCGGGTAGACGATGGCACCACGGTCACGATGATCAGCTATCAATGCCCGCAGGACGAGGTCACGCTCTTTCGTATCAACGGCGGCGGCCATGGCGTTCCGGGCGGCGAGCAGCCGACCAGGTTCCGTGCCCGCATGATCGGCACTACCTCACAGGAAATCGACGCCTTCGCCCAGGCGGCACGGTTTCTTTCGAGATACGGCCTCTGAGCCTCAGGAGCGGGTGAGCTTCCTGAACCAGCCCTCGACCCGGCGCCTGCCGCGAATGAACATGCCCGCCGCGGGGCGCTGGATCATCGGCAGATCGATCGCCAGGAGCAAAACGCCGAGCGGAAGCATCCAGATGCCCAGCACCGGCAGGAACGAGAACACGCCGCCCAGGACAAGGACGATCGAGAAGACCGGTCGCAGCAGGCGCATGCGCGGGTGCAGGAGCAGATGAATCGGTCGCCTCAGGACCGGGAATTTCCGCTCCAGAACACCGAACTGGCGCAGCAGACGACGATGGTTGCGAGTCATTGTGGGGCTCCCGGACGTGTCTCCAGGAGATGGGGTCGCAGGCACCCCTCAAGAAGCGGATCGGCACCCTTCCTGCGTTGAGGAAGGGTGCCGATCCGGACGGACCTCAGGCCCGCCGGAACTTGTCCAAGGTGATCATCTTTTCCGCTTGCCTGCGAGCCCGCTCGCGCCAGGCGGGATAGGCAAGGAAAGGCGCCACGAGGACTCCGATCACGAAGAGGTTCAGCACCAGAACCAAGGCTGCCCGGCCCCAGAACCCATGGACCGCAAAGTAGATCGGCCCGAACAGGAGTGCCCAGAACCAGGATGCACCGGTGGATTCATTGAAACTTTCGGCAAGAGTTTCCGCTTCGATGCGAGTGGCCGCGGCCTCCGTCTTCAGTCGCTGGACCCGGTCGAGAGACGTATCTGACAATCTTCGTCCTCCAATCTATTTTGATAAATTAACTTATTCGATTTTAGATGCTGAAGAAGCTGACAGGCAAGCTTCTCGTGCGACGATGAGAGAAATTCAGGTCTCTGGGCTCGAAATCAAGGACGCCATAATTGCGCCAGGGTTTGTAGTGATATACCGATAGCATATCAATTTTCTACGGCGAGATTAAACAACTGATGCGCATTATTCCAATGTCTTTCCTCATCCTGGCAGCAACCTCGGCCGGTGCCGAAACTACCTGCTACGGCGAAGGCAGCTACAGGGTCTGCTCCACCGTAACCCAGCGAGCGGACGGATCTATCTCCATCACCTCCAGCGACACCATGGGCAACAGCTACCGGGTCGAGAGCGATGTCTACACGAGTCCTTCGGGCGATGTGAGTATTCGCAGCAACGACAGCATGGGAAACAACTACGCGGTGGATAGCTGGTCCGACAGTCGCGGGGTTCATAGTCGCGACAGCATGGGCAACCTCTGCTCCATCCTGAACGACGGCACCGTGATCGGGTGCGGCCAATGAAAGGCTGGGCAAAGACCCTCATCGCGTCCGCGGCCGTCGCGGCGGTCATCGTCGGCGTGAATGTCGTCCGGGTGAACTCTGCTGCCAGCGAGGCCCTCAAGCACACCGGCGAGATCCGCGCCTATTCCTACTACCGCTACGGCGTGGTGCCCGACGTTGTCGTTTTCGACCTTCGGGAGGTGAAGGGGAACGCGAGCAACGCGATGGTCCTGGGGCGCTTTTTTGCCTTTGCCGAAGAGATGAAGGATCGCGAATTCCGCGAGGTCCATCTGGCCTTCCGAGGCGAGACGAAGTTCATCATGCGCGGAGGTGACTTCCGCAAGATCGGCCGCGAGTTCTCCTGGCAGAACCCGGTCTACCTCGTGCGAACCCTTCCCGCGAAGCTCCGTTCTCCCGACGGCCGGGCGGCCTATTCGACCTGGAGCGGCGGGATGCTCGGCGTGCTCAGCGCCCAGATGAACGATGTCAACGACATCGCCCGCGAGTGGTATCTCGACGACATGCTCAAGATCTGATGGCCAGGGCCGGCCGGGCCCAATGCGCCGCCGGCCCGCCGAGACCATGCCTCAGAAGGCGAACTCGAAGCCCAGAAAAAAGCGCTGTCTGGTTTCGCCCCGACATTCTCCGCAGAATACTCCGCCAGGGCGCCGATACGGCATAGGTCCGGCTCTCCTTCAGCCAGACCCCGAGGATCGAGGGGGACCTGCGCCCCTGCCCCGGGCCCGGAAATTGCCTGCTCGCGGATGCGCACCCCCGAACGCGATCTTGCGAAAGGTCAGGGGGCGTTTTGTGCCTTTTGCTGCCCGGCAAGTCGGTCCTGAACCCATCTCCTGAGCGAAACGCGGGGTCTCGCTCCGAGGCCCGGGGGGTGCGTCATGCCGGACGCGGTGTCATTGACGATCGAGGCCGTGGGGCTATCCGCCACCACGCTCATCCTTGTGGGCTTTCTCTTCCGCGACCCCAGGACGACAATGAAGTGTGGCGCTGCGGGGCTCTGCCTCTGGCTCGTGCATTTCGGCGCGCTTGGCGCATGGGCCGCGGCGGCCGGCGCCCTGGTCGCGCTCTGGCGCAACATCGCGGGCATCTACCTCTCCGACCGTGCCCTGCGCCGGGCAGCCTGGCCGAGCCTGGCCGTTCTTGCCCTGACCTGGGTGCTATCGCCCGAGGGCGTCATCGGGCTCTTCGCGCTGGGCGGCGCGCTCCTGCGCATCCTGGCCGTCTTCCACCGTGAGCGCGTCTACGTCTTTCGCGTCCTGTTCCTCGTCGCCGAGATACTGATGCTCCCCTACGCCCTGGCGATCGGCTCTTTCGCTCTGACGGTCGGATCAAGCATCGCGATCGCGATCATGAGCGCCACGCTTTTGCGGCTATGGTGTCAGGACCGCGGCACGGCGCCGAGCGATCCGTCCCTACAATAACTCGCATGTGCTCGGAGCCCTGGTGGATGCGTTCCGACGAGGGGGCCGTGATCATCGCAGCACACGCCCTTCCGGCTCAGCGCGGTTCGGACTTCGGTTTCTTCGAATATGCCCCTTCGGGCAGATTGATCGACGCCAGCAGGTCGCTGAGTTGCGCTTCTGACAGGACGATCCTGCTGACCTTCCCGGTCTTCTCGTCTTCCTGCTCGACGACGACGCGCTCCGCAGAAGTGGAGATTTTCACGTCGCCTTCCCGGTGCTCGGCGACATCGTCGACGAGGGTGATGACGGTGGCGTCAAAGTTGTGCTCGATCGTAAACATGGAACGAAGATGGGTGCGATTGGCTATCCGCAAAAGGCGGACCCATGTCTCGGGCAACGGGTGCAAAGGCGCGCGAAGCACGTCCCGAGACATGTTGCGCGATCGAAGACTTCCTTGTCGGCAGTCGATCCGAAGCAGGTGCGATAGGAAGTGGCTTACCGGACGCCGACTTTCTCTGCCTCCAGCATCTTGATGACGCGATCCTCGTCCGGGACTGTTCGCCCGTCATGCTCGAGATGGAAGGTCTTCGAGGTGCTGCGGCTGAGAGAAAGAACCCAGTTGCCTCCCATTCCGCGAAGAGCTGGGAGGGCCTTCCGTGCGGCCGCGACATGATCGGTCTCGCTGACCGCAGGTGTGAAATCCACGGCCTCCTTTCCGTCCAGCCAGGGTGTCGAAAGCCTTGCAGTAGCCTCGACACCGACCGACTCCTCGGTGATTGGTTTGTCGCCCTCGGGGAGAACCTGGTCCATGCCTCGGATTTCGAACTCGATGCCCTGCCGGATCGACACGGTCAGCGCGTCATCCGCGCTTTCGGCCCATCTCGCGCGAACTTCCCGGGCGAGGTCTCTCGGGATAGAAAAGCTCCTTCCAGCACGCATGATGTAGCGTGTGAGCGGGCCTATATCGGGCCAGTCCGGCGCCAGTGCCTCCGGGTTCCAGAAAAGAAACAGGTCGACATCTACGCCCTGAGCCAGGCGCAACCTCTCTGCCAGCTCGATCATCGGTCGCGCGAGGCTTCGGGCCATCGCGACGTGGACCGGCTCCGTGCAGAAGGCCTCCGGCACATCGCCCATCTCGGGAGGTCCGACGATGCGGACGCGCGGGACCAGAAGAAGGTCGCGCTTCATGCCGCTGAGCTTCACCTCGAAGACCATCTCCCGGAAGGCGCCCTCGTGATCCCCGGGCAGATTGTCGATGGGCATGTAGAGCCATACCCCCTCGTGGGTGACCGTGACCTCGATGTCCCCCGGCAGAACGCCGGCCTGTTCCTGCCCATGCTTGCAGATCGCGCGGATGGCTTCGAAGGGATCGCTCTCCTCGATCTCCAGCGCCGGGATGGCATCGACGTAGAGGGCCCGCGCGCAGGCTTTCTCGCCCTTAGGCAGAATGGGGTGGCGCGTGCCGTCATTCTTCGTGTCTCCCCACCAGACCCGCTCGGCGCTCTTGGCGAGACCCACGGCCCAGAGATCGTTCTCGATCACGCTCGAGGGTTCGATCTCGGGCAGCAGGAAGTCGGGGGAGGTCTTCGAGACGTGCTCGTCAGCCGGGTCTTCGCGGGGCTTCGTGCGGGGATGGTGCGTGTCGTCTGCCGGGACCTCGGCTTCCGCGGCCAGCTCGTAGGCGTAGACCTGGCGCCAGTCGGCACCCAGGCGCTCGATCGTGCCCTCGGCGGTGGCCGAGACGTCGGGCACCCGGTTGACGCTCATGGCTGCCTGCTTGGCGCTGCGGTCCAGCGCGAAGCGCTCGGGATTGACCTGGCAGAAGATGCTGCGTCGCGCCGAGGCCGGGATGGCCTCGACCAGATCCTTCATCCGCTCGGGTGAAATCTCGCGCGGCGCGCAGATCACCTCGATATCGACATCGCCGTAGTCTGGCTTGTCCTCGAGGAGCGATCCGAAGAGGCGCAGCTCGGTGATGGCCACGGGGTGGCTCTTGACCGTGTTCCACTTGCGCGCCTTCTCGATGGCCTTGCCCGGGGCGGCCTCGGCGGCTTCGCGGTCGATGCGGATGACGAGGCCGGAGGCGACCAGCGAGTCGCCGCGGGGCGCGAGTTCGTAGAACTTGCCGCGATCGTTCCAGTCGACGAGGCCGGCGACTGCCCAGCGATCGAGGACCTCCTTGGCTTCGAGCATGGTCAGCCAAGGTTGGTGGGTGATCACCTCCTCGAGGGAAATGTAGCGCGTGGCGATCTTGTGAACCGCGAGGAAAGCTTCGGCGTCTTCACGGGAAATCGAGGTGGCAGAAAGTTCGAACGTCATGACAGGGCTCCGGGGTTACTTGTCAATCCGTCATCGGAGCGACACCCCTTCGGGGCGCCTCATGTCGCGATCGGGTGCACGAACGGCACTCTCACACGTTTGGAAAGCGATCTCCATCCTTCTTGAGCTTGCCGTAAGATTGGTCGATCAGGCGATTGGCGAAGCGGCAGCCGCCGGAACGGCAGCTGCCCCTTTTGACAGGCTTCTCTCGGGCCATGAGGCAACCGCTCAGGCGGCGAGATCCTCGTTGGTGAGCTGTGCCTCGAGAGACTGCCGAACGAGACCCATGACGTATTGCAGATCGTCCGGATCGGACAGCTTGACCTCCGAGTTGCCATTTCCCCACCGGCCAACGCCGGTCACATCGACCACCATGCCGCGAGGGTCCGAAAGCTCCTGCGGGTCGATGTTCAGCGACAGTCTCAGGGCCTTGGCTTGGGGCACGACATCAACGAAGTTGGTCTCGGCCTTGTAGGCGACGTAGAGCTTGAGGAACTGCTCGGAGACGCATTCATCGAGCGCCAGGACCTCTCTACTGAAATCCTCGAAGAGCTGACGCATCGCGGCGGTCTTCAGGTGCGGGTGGTCGTCGATCGTGTATCCGGTCGGCTCCTCTGCGGTTCTTCGGTAGGTGTCGAGAACGTCCTTGGCGAGCCGGGGCGCGGACCAGACATTCGCGGCCTGCCGCGCCAGGCGATCTGCCCGCTCCTTGATTTCCTCCTCGTTCCAGGTCTCCACCTGTCCGAGGCCCTGGTTTACGCGCAGCGGGCTGTCCTTGAAGCCGCCGATCATGTCGCGCTTCTCGGCGAAGGGCCGGTCGCTGTATTCGGAATTGTATCCCGTCAGCGTCAGGTTCCAGAGCGTGTGCAGCCACTTTTCCTGCACCGTGGCCCAGTTCTCACCGAGCTCGTCCCGCCACTTCTGCGAGAGGTTCTCGTTCTGCGGCAGGATGTGCTCGATCGTGTAGTCGTCGACGCTGACGCGTTCCTTGCGGTCGTGGTTCTCGAACTTGCGCAGCCAGTAGGAGCGGTTGCGGAAGTTGTAGAGGTCCCGGTCCTGCATGCGCGCGATGAACTCCTCGTCGCGCGGGAAGCGCCGGTAGGAGCGCATGTTGAGAAAGAGCGCCATGACACTCTCGAGATAGCGGTCCTTCTTCAGCTCGCGGCCGAACTGGGCGAAGGTCTTGCCGAGCGAGTTGGTCGGCACCGCGCAGATCGCGCGCCGGAAGACATAGGCTTCCACCAGCCGGACGATCGTGTGGAACTCACCCGCGGTGATGAGCTCGTTGTCGTAATCGCGATAGACCTCCATGAGGAAGGGGTAGGCCACGTCGACCTTCAGCTCGCGCAGATCCTTGAAGGCCATGGCGAGGTCCTTGTTCTTCTCCTGGCCGAGCGCCAGCGCGCTGTAGCGACGGGAGAACTCCCAGACTTCCTTGACCAGCTCCTCCACCTCACGCCCGGCGGCACGTTGCTCGTGGGAATAGGTTTTATAGGCGGTGTAGACGTCGCCCTGCCGCGGGATGGTGCCGGTCACGATCGTCAGGTAGCGGCGCATGAAGCCGTCGAAATGGGCGACGTAGGCGCCCTGGCCGAAGCCTTCCTCCATCTTGTGCCAGTAATGCTCGTAGAGCCGGGTTTGCAGCTTCGGCTCGAGCCCCATGAGGACGAAGTTGCGGATGAGATCCGCCTGGGAGAGCTCTTTGCCCGTCGAGTTCATGCTCTCGAAGATCAGCTGGGGGTTATCGTGATCGCGGCTCAGCGCCACGTCGACGACCATCAGCTTGTTCAGCCCTTTGCAAATATCGACCAGGGCGTTCTCATCCTGTTCGAGCCAGCGCGTGAAGAGCGCGAAATTCTCCTTTACCCGTTGCGAGGGCTCGGTCGGCAGGGGGCTGCCCGTGACCGCGGCGTTGAGCGTCGTCCGGTCGGTCTTCGACAGCAGGAGCTTGTAGGCCCGCTCGCCCTCCTCGACCGGGTCAATCAGGTATCGGTTGATGATCTTCTTGGCTGAGAAGCCATCCACGGGCTCGTCATCCCCTACGGCGCGGCTGATGGCAATCAGCAGCAGAAGGACTGAGGTCAGGCGCTGCTGGCCGTCGATGACGAGCTGCGGCGATCGGCTGGTATTATTGGAGAGGCTCTCCTCGATATAGACGACCGAGCCCAGGAAATGGACCGGGATATGATCGTTGCACCCGGCCCGGCGCACGTCGTCCCAGAGCTGCCGGCATTCCTTCTCCGTCCAGCTGTAGGTGCGCTGGTAGATCGGGATCACGAACTGCGGGGCCTTGCTGATGAAGGAGAGCAGGTTGGCGTCGGTGGCCTTCATGCGCGCACCTCCGCCGCTGATGTCTCTGTTCGTCCGCCCGGGCGGGCGCAATCGGTGGTCTTGGTATTGCTGGTGTCAAACATCATGCCAGTCCTCGAAACAACTACGCGAACATCTTCGAGATGTCCTTTTGCTTGTAGGATGTTGGGCGGCTCCGCGCTACCCGAAGGCGAGGCTGCGCCTCGGCCGTCTCCCTGGGGTGCGCCTCGGCGCCACAGTCGGATGGATCGGAGGGGTCGGTTCAGGAGCGCCGAGGGCGGCGGGAGCGGTGCTCGAGGGCAGCCTCCTGCATGGCCTCGAGCAGAGATCGCGCGAAGTCCGCCAGGGCAATGTTGAACCGCATCATCTCGTCATCGGAGATCAGGCTGACCTCTTCTCAGCTCCTGGGCCTGCACCATGGCTCGCCCTTGTTCACGGGCCTCGACCGGCCCATACCCCCTGCCCCAAGGTCAGTCGGACGGCTCTCATGGGGTGTGTCCGGGTATGGGAAAACCAGGACACATCACAGTGCGGCTACGATCTAAGAGTCCGCCTACAACCCAGAATTTTCTGATCCAGAAATAAATTCCCTACCTCCGCCAAAAAAAGCGTCGGCGGATACAATGGCAGGGCAGGAAAAAACCCCAAAAGAAGAAATCACCGTTTGCTGGTTTCGAAGCGGCATCTTGCGGAGAACCTACACCAACGCGGACATCGGAAAAGCCTCGGACTCCAAGCGAGCAGCCCGTCTCGTCGCGCGTCTCCGCACACTCACGGCATTACGCCATGTAGATGAGATGCGAAATGAGCTGCTCTGCCAGTATTGCCAGAGGCCGGTGCTTGCTTCCCGAACACCTCCCCCAGGCAAGATCAAGGGCGTGAGGCGGACTGAAGAAGAGAAAGAAGAAGCAAGAAGACTGTCTGGTGACCCTACAGGATATTACTTCCGTCACGCAGGCGAGGCTACTGACTGTATCTATTACGAAGGTGGTGCAACTTCGGAGTCGGAGTTATCAAAGATCCTGGAGCCTGGTGAGGGAGACGTAAGCCAAGAGCACATAGATGCGATCGATCTGATCGCAGCCCAGATAGAAGAAACCTTCACAGAATATACCTATGGTGCAGCCAGCGACCATATTACCAGGATCGGACAGGTCACAAAGGAGAGAAGATTTCGCCCTGACGATTCTGAAAAATATCGCATACCTGACGTCGCCTTCAAAATAAGAAGGCCATCAGGAAAAATCGAGCAATGGGTTATTGAGGTCCAAAGGTCGCGTCCTTCAAACAACTCCTTGCAGCAACGAACTACATTCTACAGACGCCAAAATGTAAATATTCTTTGGATTGCGCTCCCGAGAATATTCGACAATGCATGGCGTCAATATCTACGAGATATCGCGGACATTCATGGCGGGGTTATTATTTCTCCAAATCTGGAAGATCGCCTTCTCACGTTCGAAGTTCGTGAGCTCGCAGGCGACCTTCGAGAAAGTGATCCGGAAATAAGATCATTCACAGACCTCATTTCTGAAAACTACCGCAACCCATTCTTCAAGCAAGAACTCTCTCCGGAAGCCGTAAAGGTTAGGACAGCAGAGACCCTGAGAGATCAGGTATCCTCTGAAATCATCGCCCTCAATGCCACTGATCCGATCGCTGCGGCACCGGTGTTCGCAAAAGCAGTAGAGGAAGCCGGAGATATTCAATCAAACTACAAAATGAGCCGTGATGAGTGCGCTCTTCTTATATCTCTTCTTAATATAGTAATATCGAACGGATGCCATGATAACGCATACCGTAGTGCAGGATCTCTTCCCATATCGGGGGATTGCTACCTTGTCTGGGGTGCCCAGAAGAAGACCTACGACTTCATCAAGTGGGCAATGAGGCATTCGCGTGTCGCTCGTAGAAATCTCTCCATTGGAGCAGAACACGCTCAATATCCCGCGATAGACTACATGCGTGGCCTCTCTGATTACGTCCAGTATCTTCTCGTAATACTGTTTCCGGAGCTATTTGCCCAAAGTCTCCATTCTTACTTATTGAACCGTCATGCTCTGCCGGACTGGGCGGAATTTTCGGACGACAACACGTCCTTGGGTATACGAGACTGCATATCGAACACGTCCTCATGCAAGACAGCACTCGATCGATACCTCTTCTGATTACCAATAACATTAGGGTTGTGTGCCCAAGTTGGCGAAAACCAGGACAGATCCCTCCGCTTCCGCATCACGGGCAGCGGCGGATGTCGGCATCGACGTCAGTGACCTCAATCGGCCGAGCCCGGCTTTCGGGCGATCCGGTGCCGAGGCTCCTGCCCTGCGCTTTTCAGCCCATGCGACCGACGCCCAGTCGCTCCATCAACTCGTGACACGCCACATCGCCGATGACGGCATCGATGAATGGCTTGGGGTCGTGGCGGACTTCCTGAAGGATGGCTCCGGCCAGATCGTCCGAATAGGCCAGAATCTGAATGGCGATGTCCTGAGGAACCTCGATATCCTCCTCACCCCTGCGCAGGGCCGCCTCTGCCATCTCTGCGAACGCTTCGATGGGCGCTGCCTGCGCGTCAATGACGGCTTGCTTCTCCTGGGCGACTGCCAGGCACCGCTCCAAGTGAGCCTCAGCACGATCACGCGCGTCTTCGTCCCGCATGGCTTCGATGCGATCGATCTCGTCTTTCGTATCGGCCTGGATTGTGCGCCAGTCCGGTGCGGAGCGCATGATGTCGGACAAAAGCAAATTGGATGCCATGACGGCTGCGGCGGGCTTGATACGGGCTTGCATGAGCGAGGTGTCCTTCTCCTGAGGTGTCCAGGATATTGGCCTTAGCCGCCTCAAGAGAAAAAGGTTTGCAGGATGGCTGTCGGTCCGACGTAGCCCCTGGAAGAGGTTCACCCCTTCCAGAAGTGGGCTACAGCGTTTTGGGTCCGATGCGCAGTTCTGCAAGAGGATGACAATCTGGCATGTCCTCCAGGGAGCGCGTCAACGTTGCCTGCAAAGCGCGCCTGGCGCGCGCCAACCCCTCCATGCGGCCGTGAGCGCTCTCCTCGGCATCCAGGATAAATAAGAAGTTCGTTTGCCAGGGAGTTTCGGACCGTCTCGAGCCCGTCATCCCAGCGCGGCAGCTCTTCTGCATAGGCGAGCATGATCGCGCCGGGAAAGATCATGAGTTCGAAATCCCGCCGGGTAAGGTCGGCACCGTGCGGCGCGATCGACGGGAACCGCTTCGGAAGGTCATTAAGAAACCTGTCGAGATCGAAGTCGTCTACCAGACAAAGGTAAGCGCCCCCGGCAATCTCGCGCCATTGGGCCATCATGGATCTCGATCGGAAGATCTCATCCAAACCCGCCTCCGGATTCCACCCGAAGCCAAAAACTTGCGTGCCTATATTCATGCGCACCTGGCGGTAACCGGGTCCGATATGTTCCCGAACCGACAAGATGATATCAAGCCCCCACGGCGCGTGGGCCGCCTTGCGCCCAGGGTCGGCCAGTCGCCTCAGGTGCGTCCTGGTCTGCGCCCCGAAGATCTTCTCTTACCAGAAGGGGATTTCTATCACTTCTCGCACTGCCCTGTCAGTCCTCCCAGGCTCACGCACCGATCCGGAAGCCTACAATATTGGCCATCTTCTTGATCGAAAAGGGGTCCAAATCCGTGTCAAAAAATTTTTAACCGGAAGCACTGCGCACATGAGGAAACGACGGTGTGAGCGGAACGGCAGCCTTTGCCGTTATGCCCCACGATGATATGCGGACCAAACAAGCGATAAAGACCCAGCTTTCGATGGTTCGAAAAATCCTCACCTCAAGGATTGGGATGTCGACGAAACAACCGTCGGGCGCACCTTTACGGTCCTGCGCGAGGCGCGGGAGTCGGGCTATACCTGGTCCGCCTCGATCATCATGAAGGACCCGGTCATCGGCACCCAGCCCGTTCAGCCCACGGCCATTATTCTGATCGTGCGGCCTTCAAATCCCCGGAGGTCGATGGACATTTCGGACATGCACGGGTTCAGGGTCGAGATGGAGGTGTTCCCGGAGCGCGGAGACATCGCGATCATCGATGTCCAGATGGTCGGCGGGGCAAGCACCGAGGCTCAGGCCGCGGCGCTCCTCCACTCCTTGCGGGAAAAATTCAGCCCCGCTCAGCAACACTGATCCGGGCGTCATGGGGTGAAACCGATGGGGCGGGCCCGATCCGAAAGTTCAGATCCCGCCCCGCGATCAGGCGCCGCCGGCGCCTCCCTCTCCTCCCTGCGGTTTGGAGGCGGCACCGGCCGGCGCCTTGACCGCCTTGCGGCCATATTTCGGAGTGAAGCCCTTGCGGCGGGCATCTTCGGCACCCAGGAGCTTGATGCCCTTGGCGCCGGTGTAGTCCTTGGACCACGTGTTCTTGTTGAAGCTCATGAGGAAGCCCTTTCCATTATCAAGCAGTCCCGTCGCGGGATTGCGACGGGTTCATTGGCAAACCAGCGGTTGTCCAATGCGCTTGTCAGGGATCAGGGAATGGGCATTTCTCGGTCGGTCCTTGTGCGATGACCGGAATATAGGAGCATTCGGGGCAAAGTAGAAATCACCGATCTCGAGCCACTGCACCCGGAGACTTTCCCGCAACGCTCAACCGAATGATCGCGATGCCGCTGTCGCCCTTGCCCGAGTTCCTGTGGACATTGAGGGCCTGCTATTGGCGGCGCGCGCCGTGACCTATGGCGGCATCCATCCCATGCGCGGCATCCTGTTTTCTCTGCTTGCGGCTGGAGGCGGCTTCAGCTCGGAAACGGCCGCCGCGCTGGCGGCGATCGAAGACGGCTTCCGGGATTGCCATGCCCACCGGAACCGCAGCGGCATGTTTCACTGAGACTGTCAGCCGAGGCAGTGGTCAGGGAGCAATCCCGGCACAAGCCGACCGTGTGGCCGGACCGCCCAAGTCCTGAAAAACCAGGACCAATCCCACCCTGACAGATGGCTTAGTAGGTCGCGTCCGCGCTGCGTGAGAACTTCGATAGATACTCCGGCGAACGCACACCCTTTGGCTCGTTTCGGCGCCATGTCTCGATTGCCGAGAGCAAAAGTTGAAGTCGGTCCCGGGCCAGCTCGTCGATCATGGTTGCGCGCAGTCCTCCCGCCCCGTAGGCGGACTTCCTGAGAGCCGCACTCGCAGCCAGGGCGGCATCCGCTCGCAACTTCGGCCCGATCTTGCCATCGAGCTGGAGCGCCCCGTTCGCGATCCCGGACCGGATGCGGTCGTCGATGCTGTGAATATCCTCTACGAAGCTGGCCTGGAGCACCGACGGCGCGCCGGTCGCTTCGACCTCGGCGAGAACCCTTGCCATGGTCACCTCGCCGATGCCCGGCATTTCCATCATCTCTGCACGACCCATTCCAGCGGCCACCGACAGCAAGGGCTTTAGACCTGCTTCCCGGAAAGCCCGCGCCGCGGCCTTGGAGCGGATTTCCACGTCGAGTCGAGGATCGGTCGCGTTATAGTTTGTCAGGCTTTCCCTGAGAGTCAGGGCCTGCTCCGCGGCGACCAGAAGCAGCATCGCCTCCTGCCCCGCGTAGCCGGA
>Ga0209345_10003286_pt1 | contig 16820 bp, 15 predicted proteins | sample Cruoilmetagenom7_FD_187294 | JGI IMG/M metagenome (GOLD analysis project Ga0209345, IMG submission 187294) | Oil polluted marine microbial communities from Coal Oil Point, Santa Barbara, California, USA - Sample 7 (SPAdes) (version 2) | ecosystem: Environmental > Aquatic > Marine > Oil seeps ...
GTTTTCTTCAGCCTGGGCGCATTACGCAAGACCCTGAGCCAAAGGGCTATTAAACATACCCGCATGATAACCCAGCCCAAAACGCCGATGGAAAAATCAAATGAGTCGAATATATAACCAACACCCCCCGCATAAATGAGCGACCCTGTCATCATTGTGATGACCAATATCCGGTAGACCGCATCATCATTGTCAAAGGCGGAAGCAAACCATGTGAAATTCATCCATATCCACCAGATACCTATGAATAGGAACAGAAAATTGGGGATTGCTGCCAACCCATCTCCGTGGGCGATGGCGTGGTGGAATTTTGTCGTTACCGCCGCAATGGCAATCACAGTCACGAGGTCAAAGAAAAGTTCTAATTGGGTCGCCGCTCTGTGTTCTTCTTGCGTGTCTCTTGGAGACAGAGGGCGCATAAAATTTCGCATATTATTCCCTATTTTTATTTATTTTCGTTTTAGCTGTACAACATTTTCGTGCAGGGCTTGCAAAAATTTTGATCTATCGGCGCCCGTAAACGGCGGTGGACCGCCTATGTTTTCATTCCCTGCATTTTTACCCCCTGTTCCGGCACGTAAGTCGACCATAATAGCCCGCACAGCGATAGCCGAGCCTATGCTGTCATTCGTGAACGGTTTGCCGTTCGGGGCTATGGTCAACGCGCCAGCGATAAGACAGCGCTCGGCCAGTAATATATCAGACGTGATGACAATGCTGTTAGCGTCCGCACGTTCGGCGATATAATCATCCGCTGCATCAAAGCTATCATTGACAATGACACGCGTAATCAGCGGATGCTGCATGACCCGTAAAAATGAATTGCTGACCACCACCACAGGCACATTATGGCGCAGGGCAACCTTATAGGTTTCCTCGCGCACCGGACATGCGTCGGCGTCTATGTAAATGGTAATGATGCTCATTTATAGAAGATTTGGATAACTATCGATCCACGGCTGCGCGGCCTCTAACTGATAGGCGAGCCCGAGCAGCAAACCATCATTACCCGGGGCAGAAATAAACTGGCTGCCGATAGGCAGGTTTGCCGGGCTACGGAACAAAGGTACAGACATACAGGCCGCACCCGATACATTTTGCACGGCCGTATATCCGACCGATGCCGCAGCCACGGCGAAACCTTCTTCTACCTTATCGCGGTCACCCGAATCGTATTTCCCCAGCTTATGGGCGGGCGTCGGCATGACCGGTGACAATACGGCATCATAATTTTTCAAAAATGCCACCGTATCGCGCTCGGCTTTCCTAAGCTTTGCAATGGCTTTTTGTAGTCCTTCTTGACCGCCACCATCTACAAAATGTTGTGCCATGCCCTGGGTCCAGGGTTCTACATCTGTATCCGTAACCGGGCCGCCTTTCATCTGTTCAACTAGCTTAACCATGTCGTGGGGAATACTAGCCCATAACATGAGAAACGCTTCCACAAGTTCCTGACCAAATAACGGCGACGAAACGATCTCGACATTATGCCCAAGGTCTTCGCAAAGTTTGGCAGATTTTTCTATGGCGGCAGTGACGTTGGCATCACAAATATTTTTCCCGGCAAAGTAATCATCCATGGCCAGACCGATTTTCAAGGGACGATCTATGGGGTCACTCACTAAACCTATAGACGGGAAATCCCGGTCTTTTTCGGTGGTTTCCGTCAGTGACATCATCAAGGCACTATCACGCACTGTGCGCGACAGAGCCCCGGCAACAGATATGGAAAATGCTCTCTTACCTTCAAATACAACTCGATTTCTACTGGGTTTAAGGCCAAATAGCCCGCAATAATGAGACGGAATGCGGATAGACCCACCACCGTCACTACCTTGGGCGCAAGGCATCATACCACTGGCAACTGCGGCCGCTGTTCCGCCAGACGAACCGCCGGGCGTGCGGGTTAAATCCCATGGATTCTTAGCCTGCTTATAAGCCAGCGGTTCGGTTACAGGCAGAAGGCCCAATTCCGGCGTATTGGTTTTTCCGACAATCGCCATGCCCGCCGCTTCGACCCGCTTGACATAAATATCCGATTTGGGTGCCGTGAAATTTTTAAACGCCCCTATACCGTAGGTCGAGCGCACGCCCGCCACGTCTTTTAAATCCTTAATCAACATCGGTGCGCCGCCTGCAACCGTATCCGCAGGTAGCTTTTTCACAAAGTCCCGCGCCCTGTCATAACAGGTTGTCAAGACTGCCCCCGTTTTCGGGTTCAGGGCTTCAATACGTTCGATGGTAGTTTCCAGTAATTCGCCAGCTTTGACATCGCCTGATTTCAACATTTTTATCTGGCCCGTTAAATCCGTGTGCGCAGATTTTGCCAACGAATTAATGGGTGATTTTGCTGGCTCCGTCACCGACTGCCCGCACCCTGCCAAAGCTAGGCCGCTCGCCGTTGCCGCCAACATATTGCGTCTATCCAATTCCAATTTCATAAATGTCTCCCTTTGATAAAGACTGTAGGCAGGAAAACGGTGATTGTCGAGTGCATGATTTGTTCTTGACGCGGCTTTGGAACAGGACTAGAACAAACATAAAGTGAACATTGATTCGCATATGGGGTTTCGCATATGCGGGTCGAAATTAGGAGCGCCGATTATGCTGACCCAAAAACAACACGACCTGTTGATCTTCATTGATAAACGTCTCAAGAAAAATAGTGTTTCACCGTCCTACGACGAAATGAAAGACGCGCTTGGTCTGGCATCTAAATCCGGCATTCACAGATTGATTACGGCACTCGAAGAACGCGGTTTCATTGCCCGCTTGCCGCACCGCGCCCGCGCACTTGAAATTTTGCGCTTACCGGGACAAGACGCACCCGCGTCTAAAGCAGCTCCCGAACCTGCTAATGATAGTGTATCTGTACCGCTGGTTGGTAAAATTGCTGCTGGTGTGCCGATTGCGGCCTTAGAACAATCCGGCCCGCGTATCAGTATTCCCGACGGTATGATTGGTCGCGGCGATCATTTCGCACTTGAGGTCGAGGGTGAGTCTATGATTGGCGCTGGCATTCTCGACGGCGACATTGCGGTTATCCGCGAAGCAAATACTGCACGCAACAACCAAATCGTTGTTGCTTATGTTGTTGATAATGAAGAGGCGACTTTGAAGCGCCTGTATAAAACTGGCGACGGTGTTGAATTGATTGCGGAAAACCCTGATTTCCCGACCCGCACCTACGGTGCTGATCAGGTGGAAGTGCAAGGTGTCTTAGTTGGGCTTATCCGTAAATATTGATAAACTAGGGTAAAACCTTCAAAGTTTAGACTATTTTCATCGTTTTTGCATATTACACGCCCTACAATTAGGCATTGTTTGGGTGTGTGCTTTGCTGTATTGTCCTTATATATGCTTAGCACGTAGATCTTTCTGGGGATGGGTCTTGGCTCACAATACGAGTTCGAGAAACACCTAATCACAGAGGGGCATTATGATAATCGCACAAATATCCGACCTGCATATCGGTTACGCCGGACAAGGCGAAAAATGCAAAAACACAAAACGTCTAAAAAAAGTCATCAAATCCCTGCATAATTTTGTCAGGCCACCGGACTTAGTTTTAGCCACGGGTGATCTCGTTGAGCACGGCGAGTTATGGGCTTATCGGGATTTAAAAAAAGCCCTCAAAAAGCTTAATATTCCCGTACACATGGCCTTTGGTAATCATGACTGCCGGGCACCGTTTTTGGAAGTCTTCCCTGAGTATTCGTTAGTCGATGGGTTTTTGCAATACACTATCGAAGACTGGCCTGTGCGGGTTATTGTTCTGGACACCTTGGAAGAAGGTCGTCACGGCGGTAGTTTTTGTGAAACCCGCGCCGCGTGGCTGGACGCCCGACTGGCCGAACAACCAGATCGCCCGACCCTTATCGCCCTGCATCACCCGCCCATAAAATCCGGTATTGGCTGGCTAACGGCGGATCCAGATGCGGACTGGGTTCATCGTCTCAAAGACATCATTTCGCGTTATGACAATGTCAAACACATGGCCGCCGGACATATTCACCGCAATATTTTCAAAGCCTTTGCGGGCACCAATATCTCGGTTACGTCTGCGATAGCGCCGCAAACAAAGCTAGAGCTAGCAGAAATAGACCCAGAGAAACCGGACGGCCGCCCAATGTTGGTCGAAGCAAACCCCGGTTTTTGCCTACACCACTGGGACGGCGATAGTTTCACCACCCATTCGGCCCAATCCCCCTGCGGTAAAGTATTGTTCCACTACGAAGAAAAATTTGCATATGTGGTCCGCCATACACTTGATCTGGATCACGATTAGACCAGCATGGTTGTAGCAATTTCATTTGCTATATGGGAAACATAAACGAACAAACAGGAGACTAAAATGCCAAAATATCTACTCGCCTTTCACGGCGGCAAAAAATTTGAAACCAAGGAACAAGGCATGGCGCACATGACCAAGTGGCGTGCATGGATGGCGGACATTGGTGATGCGGCCGTTGGTTCTGGCTTTCCGCTTGGCATGTCAAAAACCGTGAGTTCTGATGGCGTGGCTGATGATGGCGGCGCAAATCCTCTATCGGGGATTAAAATTATTCAAGCCGAAACAATGGAAGCGGCCTTAGAAATCGCCAAAGCCTGCCCGCATGTTGACATCGGCGGCACCATAGAAATCGCTGAAGCTATGAATATGGAAATGTAATAAATTCAAATTACTATCTAGCCCAATAACGCTTTCTCCCACAATGAAATTTCTCTATAGTCGTCCTCTATGGCACTGAAAATTTCAAACCGCGACGCACGAAAATTATGGTTACATAGCCACGGGCTTGGCTGTGCGCCCATTGGAACGCTGGATGTGTTGCAGATCGTCAAAGACCTAGGCTTTGTGCAAATCGACAGTATCCGCAATGTCACCCGCGCCCATCACCATATTCTCTGGTCGCGCAATCAAAACTACCGCGAGCCGATGCTCTGGAAATGTTTGGCAAATGATAGAACGCTGTTCGAACACTTCACTCATGATGCATCGCTTATCCCCATGGATTATTACCCCTTCTGGCAAGTCCAATTTGCCCGTATGTACGCGCGTCTATCACAATCCAACTATTATAAAAACCTACCAGATGCGGCCGCACGGGCGGCCATTAAAGCCCGTATTGAACGTGAAGGGGCGCTCTCCACTCAGGCCTTTAGTACAAAGATTAGGGGTGAAAAAGAAATGTGGTCTCGACCACCCCATAAAACGGCCTTGGATTATATGTGGAATATTGGTGAGCTCTCCACATGCCACCGCAAGAATTTCAATAAGTTTTACGACCTGACACACCGAATAGTTCCTGAAGATATACAAGCAATATCTCATTCCCAAGATGCGCAAATAGACTGGCTGTGCCGTGCCGCTTTAGAGCGGCTCGGTATGGGTAGCCCGCGCGAAATACAGAAATTTTGGGACGCTGTAAGTTTGGACGATGTCAAGAATTGGTCAGTTAGTGCCAGCAGAGACCTCATAACCATATCCGTACAAGCGGCTGATAAATCATGGCAAGACATATTGGCACATACCGATATCGAAACCCGGCTCAAGAATACGCAAACTACTACATCACGCCTACGTATCATCAACCCGTTTGACCCGGCCATTCGCGACCGTGACCGCTTGTTCCGCCTGTTCGGGTTCACCTATAAGAACGAGATATTCGTCCCCGCAGCCAAGCGTCGATGGGGTTATTATGTGTATCCCTTACTAGAAGGTGATAGGTTTGTCGGCCGAATAGAGCTCAAGGCCGACCGCAAGGCAGGAAATTTGACGGTTAAGAACCTCTGGAGTGAAATGGGCGTTAAATGGACCAGTTCCAGATCAAACAAGCTATCCGCAGAAATTCAGCGCCTTGCGCGTATGATTGGTGTGGCGAATATTGTTTGGGATTGCGCAAGCAGCCCCGCTTAACGCATTTCACCACGATAATTGGCATAATTTTTGCTTGGTTTTCCTACGTATTCTTCAGGACGGCGGCATGTGGCTATTTTCGTCCTAAACAGGGACAAATGTTATGTCGACTTCAATCCAGGCAAAACTACCAGAAACCGCTAGTTACGGGCATATTCCCGGTCTAGATGGCCTACGCGCCCTGTCGGTTTTGATCGTCGTCGTCGCCCATATGGGGTTCGAGCATATTGTCCCGGGTGGCTTTGGTGTCACCGTATTCTTTTTCATATCAGGATTTTTGATCACACGTTTGCTGCTGGCCGAAAGCGAAAGCAAAGGCAGAGTTAAGCTCGGCAAGTTTTATATGCGCCGTATTGTGCGGTTATATCCGGCTTTGCTGTTCATGCTCTACATGACAGCATGTTTGTATATTATCTTTGGTTTTGGCAGTCCCGCACCTATGGAAGTGGCGGCGGGTGTTGGGTATTTCACTAATATTTTCCAAGTGGTTTCACGCATGGGCGGCGAGCTTCCTTTCATGCCGTGGACCCATCTTTGGTCGCTGGCAGTGGAAGAACATTTCTATCTCGGCTTCCCAATCCTCGTGGTCTTGTTTCGTAAGAACTGGCGTAACCTCGCGCACGTTTTGGTCGCCGTAATTATCGGGGCGACAATATGGCGCGCCTATATTGCCTTTGGCACCACACTGCCCGCTGCAGATTATAACCATATGATGACCGACGCCCGTATTGATAGTTTGGCATGGGGGTGTCTATTGTCGGTTGTTTTGCACATCAGTGGGCGCGCGGCGGTTTACAAGCGCCTCATAGGTTGGCTCCCCACCCTGCTCGGATTTGCGGGGTTGGCCGCGTCTTTCTTAATTCGCGATGATAGTTTTCGCTATACCCTGCGGTTTTCCGTGCAAGGATTGTCGATTTTCATTTTGATCTTGAATTTATATTATTGGCGTGTTTTGGGGTTCGCATTTTCCATTTTGGAATGGAAGCCTTTGGCGTTTATTGGGACAATTTCTTACGCACTATACTTATGGCATGTGCCGATGATAGATATGATGGTACGCGGCTTTGGGGATAGCTTGGCTATTAAAGCCATCGCCGTTGTTATGAGCTTTGGCCTAGCCGTGTTCTCTTTCAATTATGTAGAAAAACCGTTCATCAAATTACGCCGCAAATTCGGTTCTCATATACCTGAAGGCAAAACACCTGAAAGCAAAATCCGGCCAATCAAAGGGAACTATATAGATAGCTAGCCAATCGCACGTTATCCCACATTGCCGCAATAAACCTACACGCATTTTCTAAGTTTTGCGACCTTTGTGCGTAACTGGTAGAGCATTGGAGGGCTTGTCCAAACTGAACATCTACCGCCATAGATAGGGCGCGGTGGGGATTTCAATTGGCCATTATCAGATACCGTGACCTTAACCGCCCACGCCGATGTGCAATTCATCGGTCATACCTGGTTCCACACGGTTCAAACGGGGCAACGCCCAACCATATTTATGCCACTGTTTGAACTTGGCTTTGGTACAGGTGCGGTGCGCTCGGGACGGCAGATTTTTCAAATGCCCGCCGTGATGCCTATGCAATCCTCAATGCGCGGATTGGTGTGGATGTTAACAATTGGTCGATCAATGCGATGGTTGATAATCTCACCGATGAAAAATACCTTGAAGAAGTCATTTCAGCCCCGGAGTTTGGCGGTTCCTTTGACCATCCCGGTGCACAAAGACGGTTTGGTGCGGAAATATCCACCAAGTTCTAGAGCGGCCCTCAAGATGATTTCATATTTACTATGAATGCTCTAATGTGTCATAAGGCCAATAAAGGCTATATGGCCAATTCATAAGCGCGGTAAGTAAATGGGGTGCAAATAACATGATTGTTGAACGCAAAATATCGACCATGCGCCTGCTCAAGGTGATCTGGAAACAGTTGGCAATGATGGCTATGATTGCCACTGTCATTGTTTTGCCAATGATATATTATGACTGGGGTAAATATGCGCCAGATATGACAGCGCCGCTTATCCTCGGCACAGCTATTTCTATCTTTCTTGGGTTTCGGACTAACTCAGCCTATGAGCGCTGGTTCAAAGCACGCGGGCTTTGGGGCAGTATGCGCGCGTCTTCACGTAACCAAACATTGGTTTTGTCGCGAATTTTTGAAAAAAACATCAATCACAATACGGGCAAACCCTCTAAACTGGCCAAGACCGTTATGCGCCGCATGATCCGCAGAAACATTGCTTGGTTATGGGTGCTTGGGCGTCAGCTCAAAGACGTACCCCCATTCGAGGGTGTGCGCGAACTGCTCACGGACGAAGACTTTGAAGCCGTTAGCGATTGCCATAACCCGGCCTTGAAACTATTGTTTCTACAGTCCCGGGATTTCCGTATTGTCCAGAGCGAGGGTCAACTTTTCGACGGCGAACATTTTGAAATTGTCGCTGTCCAACGCGAATTAGTCGCGGGACAGACGGCCTGCGAGGGACTCAAGAACACGCCTTTTCCGACCCATTATACCTATTTCACCAAAGTATTTATCTGGCTATTTTTAGTCCTTCTTTCCTTCGCCCTACCCGGTTTGGAGAAACTAGGTTTTCTTGCCATTCCGGCAGTGGTCATGGTCGGTTGGGTGTTCTTCATGGTCGAGGGCATCGGCTCTTATATGGAAGAACCCTTCGCCAATAACCGCAACGTCATCCCCATGGACGCGCTAGCCAGATCCCTAGAACGCGACCTCCTAGCCTTCGGTCTAGACAAAGAAGAAATACCAGATATGATCATGCCGATTGAAGGTGCGCTTTATTAAAGCAGAAGCACCTTACAAACCCCCTCCAACGCCTCCTGGTCCACGGCATCGAATGTAGATAATTCCGTCGAATCTATATCGAGCACCGCCGCCAAATTCCCCGCCTCGTCATAAACAGGCACAACGATTTCCGAATTTGTTTTACTGTCACAGGCTATGTGGCCGGGGAATTTGTGGACATCTTCTACTAGGGCAGTTTTGCCTGTGGCTGCAACGGTACCGCAAACACCTTTGCCGAACGGGATACGGAGACAGCCGAGTGTGCCTTGATAGGGGCCGACGACTAACTCATCTGGTTTGAGCGGGTCTACCAGATAAAATCCGGTCCAGTAAAATTGCGGGAAAGCTTCGTTCAAGAGACAACAGGCCGTAGCATAGCGAGCAATCACGGATGTCTCGCCAGCGTTTACGGCGGCGATTTCCTTTGCAACACGTGCATATGTTTCGGCCTTAGTAGACATTAGCCCTTCATAGCCTTGCCAACAAATTTTTCGGATTGCTGAAAGCCTTGTGTAAATTCTTGCGCGCCAGTTACGTCATTTATCTTGTCCATCCCCGCCATTACATTTTCTGGTGTCTGGTTTTCTGGGGATAGATATATACCGTCGGTTTCCGTAATAACCGTACGGGCATAACCGCCAGCGCCTGCACACAGAATAGTCCGGTTCGGGGAATTTTCTGCCACCAATGTGACTAGTCCCGCCGTCACGGATTCCGGAGTCAGCAGCTTCAATGCCTCTTCGGGGATTAGCCCTTCTGTCATGCGCGTATGGGCGACCGGCGATAGCGCATTAACGCGGATATCGTATTTTGCGCCTTCAATGCACAGCGTATTCATAAAGCCAACTAGTCCGGCTTTGGCCGCGCCGTAATTGGCTTGGCCGAAATTGCCATACATGCCGGACGAAGATGTCGTCATAGCGATACGGCCATAGTTCTGCTCGCGCATTATTTCCCAGACGGCTTTGGTGCAATTGACACTGCCCATGAGATGCACATCCATAACAACTTGAAAATCTTTAAGTTCCATTTTGACGAAAGATTTATCGCGCAAAATCCCGGCATTGTTGACCAAGACGTCAACCCTGCCCCATTTGTCCATGGCTTCGCTGACCATAGTTTCAACTTGCGCAAAATCCGCAACATTGGCACCGCTGACAATCGCATCGCCGCCCGCCTTGATGATAGTGTCCGCGACTTCTTGGGCTGGTGTCATAGAACCGCCTGTACCGTCTGCCGCACCGCCGAGATCATTGACCACGACTTTTGCGCCGCGCGCAGCGAGTTCTAGTGCATGTGAACGGCCCAAGCCTGCGCCAGCGCCGGTGACGATGGCCACACGGTTATTAAATTCAATTTTCATGTGATATATTCCTAAAGTGAGGCTTTAAACAAAGACCTAAACAAAGACCTAAACAAAGATAAGTGATAACCATTCAGCCACCGCGGCAGGTTTTTGCCCGCCTTCGATTTCAACAGTGATGGTATGAGAAAGCAGCAACTGTCCGGGGTTCTTTTCCTCGGCAGATGAGAGTGTAAAACGGCCACGAATTTTAGCACCGCTGGGTACGGGAGATAAAAACCGAACTTTGTTGAGCCCATAATTCATGCCCATTTTTGCGCCCTCTACAGACGGCAAGCCTGTTTCAGCAAACCGTGATAGCATGGACAGGGTCAAAAACCCGTGGGCGATGGTACCGCCGAACGGAGTAAACATCTTGGCCTTCTCAGCGTCAATATGGATAAATTGGTGATCTTCTGTGACATCGGCAAATTGGGATATCCTGTCTTGGGTCATTTCTGCCCATTCAGACACGCCGAGCTCTTGCCCGATTTTGGCTTGTAAGCCCTCTAATACGCTCATGGCGAACTCCTTTGATATGCATTTTTTTGCATAGTAATGGAATTCGCCTGTAGTGCAAGCGAAACAAAACCGTTCGCCTACTTTCTAATTACGCTAAATTTAATTTAAGCGCTAAGTTTCTCAGCTTCGCGCAATCTGCGCGCTAAGCGGTCACGTATTGCATAATCAGCAGGTCTTACATATTTACTGCTGAGCATTTTTTCCACGCGTTTAAGATTAGCCTTAATCGTTTTGACAGACTGTCGCCCTTGACGTTCTTTCATATCCGTCTCCCCAGACCTATATGGTTTGTTGTCGCGCCCTCCAGACAATTGTTGTGACTCGCTTTTGTCTTCCCTCCGAAAGGATAAAAACCGAATCGCCCTATTTATATCCTACACGGATTTGCTTAACCTATCGTTAGTATTTTAAGATGCAAAGTTATTTTTTTGTAATTGACATTAACTTTTTGTTACTACGCCGTGATACCCATGATCAATAAACCACTAACAAGCACCAAAGTTATCGAACTCGCGGGCATTGGTCCGACGCCTTATGCTGGACAATTATTGGCAGACCTTGGGGCAGAGGTTATTCGCATTGAAAAGCCGGGCACATATAAATTGCCCATCGAAAATCGTGGTAAAACCTGCATAGAGCTGGATTTAAAGACGGATATAGGCCGCCAAACCGTGCTCGATATGCTCTCGACCACCCACATTGTCTTTGAAGGCAATCGCCCGGGTGTGATGGAGAAGCTTGGACTGGATCCAGCCGACTGCCACAAAATCAACCCGGCGCTCATATATGGGCGCATGACGGGATGGGGGCAAAGCGGGCCTTGGGCAAATAAAGCCGGGCACGACATCAACTATATTGGGCTTACGGGTGCACTGCACGCTATGGGGGACGCAGACAGGGCTCCATATCTCCCCCTGAATTTTGTTGGCGACTATGGTGGCGGCAGCCAATTTCTGGTCATTGGTATATTGGCCGCATTGCTACAGGCCGGAAAAACTGGCAAAGGTTGTGTCATTGACGCTGCCATTATCGACGGCACATTTTCCATGATGGGTATCGTGCATTCACTTGATCATATGGGTATGTGGTCGGAAAGACGCGGTAGTAATTTACTTGATGGGTCACGACCGTTTTATCGGTGCTATACGACTAGCGACGGCGGGTTTATGGCAGTAGGTTGCTTGGAGCCAAAATTCTTCAACGAAATGCTAGGCATTTTGAACATCACCCCGCAAACTCACGGCGTTCAAAACGACCCTGCTCTTTGGTCAGAGCAAACCGAACTCCTGACCCACATATTCGCCAGCAAACCTCGTGCTCATTGGGAAACCCTGTTCGAAAACTCCGATGCCTGCGTCACCCCCGTGCTGAGCTATAAAGAAGCAAAAGACCATCCACATAATAAAGCCCGCGCAACCCATACAGTGCGAGAGGGTATCGTTCATCCAGCAGAAACCCCGCGGTTTACATAACATCTGCCAAAACTTGTCAGGAGTGGACAGTTTCCACTTTCATTCCGATATGTTCATGTTATGAGCCGTTCCTATGACTTCACTCACACATATACGTGTGCGCGGTGCGCGGACACATAATCTTAAGAACGTCGATGTGGATTTGCCGCGCGATAAATTGATTGTCATTACCGGGCTTTCGGGGTCTGGGAAATCTTCGCTGGCCTTTGATACGATCTACGCCGAGGGGCAACGGCGTTATGTGGAAAGCCTGTCCGCCTATGCCCGCCAGTTTTTAGAAATGCAGGACAAGCCAGATGTGGACAGTATCGAGGGTCTATCCCCCGCTATTTCCATCGAGCAAAAAACCACGTCGAAAAACCCGCGTTCGACCGTTGGTACGGTTACCGAGATTTACGATTATATGCGCCTGTTATGGGCGCGGGTTGGGGTGCCTTATTCGCCTGCCACCGGACTACCTATTGAGAGCCAATCGGTCGCACAAATGGTTGACCGGGTTATGGCTCTACCCGAGAGCACCAAGCTCTATATCCTCGCCCCCATTGTGCGCGGGCGCAAAGGCGAGTACCGCAAAGAATTATCCGAACTGATGAAACAGGGTTTCCAGCGCGCCAAAATAGACGGTGAGTTGGTGCGTATTGAAGACGCCCCTGCTCTGGATAAAAAATTCAAACACGATATTGATGTGGTGGTCGATAGGGTTGTGGTGCGCGAAGGTTTGGAAACACGTCTAGCCGATAGTTTTGAAACGGCTCTGCGGCTTTCTGACGGCTTGGCCGTTGCTGAGAATGCCGACGATGAGACACGTATATTATTCTCACAGAAATTCGCCTGCCCCGTATCGGGGTTTACAATCTCCGAAATCGAGCCGCGCCTCTTCTCATTTAACTCCCCCCACGGCGCTTGTCCTGCTTGTGATGGGCTGGGCAATGAGCTTAAATTTGACGGTAAATTGGTTGTCCCCGACACGAGCAAAACCCTTGGCTCAGGCGCGATTGCTCCGTGGTCAAAAACCCCGAGCCGCATGTACCGTCAAACGCTCGAAGCTCTGGCGGGTCATTACGGGTTCGACTTAGAAACACCTTGGCAAAAACTGAAAGCCAAGCACCAAGACATTCTCCTACACGGCACCAAAGGTGAAATGGTTGAGTTCGTCTATTCCGAAGCCGGCCGCAAATACGAAACCAAAAAACCATTTGAAGGCATAGTCCCCAATCTGGAACGCCGTTTCCGTGATACGGAAAGCTCTTGGGTGCGGGATTTCCTTGCCAAATTTCAGTCCAGCGCGAAATGCGAAACCTGCAACGGAAAACGCCTGCGCCCCGAAGCTCTAGCTGTGAAAATTGACGGTATGGACATTACCGAAACGGGCGAAATGTCGATTAAGCTAGCCAAAGCCCGGTTTGAGAAATTATCCAAAGACCTGAAAGGGCAAAGTAGTGAAATCGCGCGGCCTGTCCTCAAAGAAATTTCCGACCGCTTGTCATTCCTAAACGCTGTGGGGCTTGATTACCTGACCCTTGGGCGTGGCTCTGGCTCTCTGTCCGGCGGTGAGAGCCAACGCATACGTCTGGCCTCCCAAATCGGCTCAGGGCTTACGGGCGTACTATATGTGCTCGACGAACCCAGTATCGGGCTGCACCAGCGCGATAATGCGCGCCTGCTGGAAACCCTGCAAGGCTTGCGTGATTTGGGTAATACCGTCATCGTGGTAGAGCACGATGAAGATGCCATCTTGACCGCAGATTATGTGGTCGACATGGGGCCATTGGCCGGCATTGAAGGCGGCGAAGTGGTCGCCAAAGGCACGCCCGCCAAGATTAAGTCCAACAAAAAATCCCTGACCGGGCAATACCTTGTTGGTAAAAAGCAGATCCCCGTCCCGAGCGAGCGCCGCAAAGCCGGACACAAATTCCTGAAAATTAATGGCGCTAGTGGCAATAATCTAAAAACCATAGACGTAGAATTCCCTCTCGGCCTGTTCATTTGTGTGACGGGTGTTTCGGGCGGCGGCAAATCGACCCTTACGGTTGAGACACTGTACAAAGCAGCGGCGCGTAAACTGAATAATTCCAGCGTTTCGGTCATGCCCCATGACAGCATTGAGGGCTTTGAGCATCTCGACAAGGTTATCGATATTGACCAGTCCCCTATCGGGCGGACACCGCGCTCCAACCCGGCCACCTATACCGGAGCCTTCACCCCGATACGTGATTGGTTCGCTGGCCTGCCCGAAGCCAAAACCCGTGGTTATAAACCGGGGCGTTTCAGTTTTAACGTCAAGGGCGGACGCTGCGAGGCATGTCGGGGCGGCGGCGTCATCAAGATCGAAATGCATTTCCTGCCAGACGTCTATGTGGAATGCGAAACATGTCGCGGTAAACGCTATAACCGCGAAACTCTAGAGATAAAATTCAAGGGCCAAACCATCGCCGATGTCCTGTCCATGAGTATTGACGAAGCGGCGGTTTTCTTTAAGGCGGTCCCCAGCATCCGCGATAAAATGGTCACCTTGCAACGGGTCGGGCTCGGTTATCTACAGGTAGGCCAACAAGCCACCACATTATCGGGCGGTGAAGCCCAAAGGGTCAAACTGGCCAAAGAACTTTCGAAACGCGCCACAGGCCGCACGCTCTACATTCTGGATGAGCCGACCACCGGATTACATTTCGAGGACGTCAACAAGCTTATGGGCGTGCTCAATGAATTGGTCGAAGGCGGCAATACCATGATTGTCATCGAACATAATCTAGACGTGATAAAAACCGCAGACTGGATAGTAGATCTAGGTCCCGAAGGCGGAGACGGCGGCGGCGAAGTGGTGGCGGTGGGTACGCCCGAAGATGTGGCTAAGGTTAAGGCGAGTTGGACCGGAAAATATTTAAAGCCTGCGCTGGCTAAGAACGCTTAAATTGGGTCACTGCCATAATAGTCGGTAAGGATATATTTTATTGGCACTACTATGCCCGTTCTTTGCGCATCTGTTTCTCCGTCTATGCGTGCCGTGTACCTCCACGATTTCACAGCCATTTTTGATGACCGCTCATAAATTTTTTCTGGCCAAGAGTGTAATATTTGCACATTCTTGGTTTTGCCCTCATCGTCCAAATCAAATTTCATGAATGAAAAGCCGGAGGTAAATGCCTTTGACGGCATATTTGGTGCCATGCGTTTCACTGGTTTAGCAACACGATCAATTTGCTCATGAAAGGGCCAACAATCACATAACCCTTTATCGCGGGCCTCATCCAGATCCATATCTGACAAAATATGAGTTCTTGTATTTGACCAACGCCCAACCGTCCTAATATAAGCCGTATCTTCAAATTTCAGGTGCTGTTTTTGTACATCCATGGCCTTTTGGTAAGCCATGGCAGCCGTAAAATATTCTTTGTCCCGCTCATAGGAAAACCCGATAAGCTTGTAAGCTGTTGCCAAATAATCCCATCTCGTTTGCTCGGGTTGTTTTTCGAAAATTGCGATAGCATCACTGGCATAGGATGCGCTTTTTGACTGTGCTCCGCTTACTTTATCTTTTTTGAAAATTCGGGTGCCGACAAGTTTGTCCTCAGAGTATTTTGCAACCCTGTTCGCATTTGTAGCCAATATCCTGGCTTGATGTACTCTCAGTTCTGCAGCAAAAATACTGTCATCTAAGCCATTGGCACCCGCAACAGCGCGAGCCTTGTCAATACGTTTCCACGCCTTAGTTTTTTGATTGTTAGATAGTAGTGCTGTGGCAAGCTCGACCTCCCGCTCCAACCTAATCAAAGCCCCGTCCTTTTTTGTTAACTCAGCTAAGTCGGCACTGCGCATAAGCGGTTGCACGGCTGCCGACCCGTCGCCTAATTGCAAAGCCAGCTTACCATATACGAAAGCCAAGTCGCCTGTGGTCTGACTATCGCCAAGTTGTTTTTCTGCCTCAGTCCACGCCGTTTTGACATGCTTCATGGCAGTTTTATAGTCTTTGCTTTGGAATGCAGTGGTGAATGCCTTATAAGGATTCATGACCGCATCAGGAATTGGGTCTGCATAAGCCCCCGTACTTGCCAATCCTATAAACCACACGATTATTACGAAAATAAATTCACGGCGCATTGAGACCTCCCATTGATGGAGTTAAATACTACAGGAAAATATACAGATATACAAGCGTGCCAAGAACTCCTATAAATTACGCTTATTCAAATAATTCAACATCGGCAGCAGCCTTGTCTTTTTTATATAGCTCAACCACATAGGTGTTTATGCCTGCTATCAGCTGGAGCCAGATAGCCGCAAACATGGCTGTCAGAAACCCACTAATGACTAGGCCAACTTGGGTGCCTCGTTTTGAAAATACGGTTTGCATTTGCGCCCAGACTTCTTCGCCGCTGGCATCCGACCCTAAACTGGAAAATTCCCCCATCATGCTACCAACAAACGCAAAGCCGACAATAAACATCAAAGAATAAAACACAAACATCCCAATAATATAATGAAATGCATAGGCGCCAAATATCGGCCAAAAGCGTCCTTTGCTAGCCGCCCAAGCTTCCCCAATAGCAAACTCTTTATTAGCGACGGAAAGTGCAGATGTTGGCGCCAGACGGATCAGCACCCAAAACATCAGTCCAAGTGATGCAACAATCAATGCAAATGCTATTATCCCGCCGATAACCCCTAAAACGGCTGATTGCGAACCCAACAAAACTGCAATCAGCACACCAATGATAATCACAAAATACGAGACCATATACAGTCCCATATAG
>Ga0209345_10003287_pt1 | contig 16816 bp, 13 predicted proteins | sample Cruoilmetagenom7_FD_187294 | JGI IMG/M metagenome (GOLD analysis project Ga0209345, IMG submission 187294) | Oil polluted marine microbial communities from Coal Oil Point, Santa Barbara, California, USA - Sample 7 (SPAdes) (version 2) | ecosystem: Environmental > Aquatic > Marine > Oil seeps ...
CAGTCGCAAGCTCCCTCAAACAATCTGCAATTTTCAGCTTCACTCACTAAGAATCTTTCTCAAAATGAATCAAGAAGGTTCGTCAAAGATCATTCAAGTCATATTCCGACCAACTGCACAGGTCGAATTTTTTCCGATATGCTGGGGGGCAATAAATGAATGAGGTAATATGGAAGCCTTACGGCGACTATATGGAAAAAAGCAACATAAAACGGTTCATGGATAAGCATGGTATAGGGGGCTATCAGGAATTAATAACCAGATCTACAAAAGACATAGAGTGGTTCTGGGGCGCAATGATGGAAGACTGTAATGTTGAGTGGTTCAAGCCATACGACAGTATACTGGACTTGGGTAATTCCAAGAGTTTTGAGTGGGCTAAATGGTTTGTTGGAGGAAAGATAAACATGGCCCACAACTGTCTCGATCGTCATGCAAAAAACCCGGCCAAAAAGAACCATCCGGCATTCATTTGGGAGGGTGAGGATGGGTCCTGCCGGAAGTGGACCTACTGGGATCTTTACACAGAGGCAAATCGATGTGCCAACGCCCTGAGAAGCCTGGGCATCAATAAAGGAGACAAAGTAGGTTTCTACATGCCTATGATCCCGGAACTTGTTGTGGCTTTTTGGGCTTGCCTCAAGCTTGGGGCGCCCTTTGTTCCAGTGTTTTCCGGTTTTGGAGCAAAGGCATTGGGAGTCAGAATGGAAGATGCAGAGGTGAAAGTACTGTTCACAGCCGACAAGTCCTTACGAAGAGGAAAACAAGTTGAGCTTAAGACCGCCTGTGACGAAGCCGCAAAGATGGCTCCTACCATAAAACACATTATAGTGAAAAGACGCACCGGCAATGGGGACGTCCCATGGGCTGAGGGCCGTGACATCTGGTGGGAAGATATTGTCCCAAACCAATCCAAAGATTTTGAGACTGAGGAAACAGAGGCTGAGGATTGCGCCATGATCCTCTTTTCATCCGGCACTACAGGGCGCCCCAAAGGAACTATACATACCCACGCAGGTGCGATGGCCCAGATAGTGAAGGAACTTGCTTACTACTTCGATGTAAAGCCGGATGACCGATTTTTTTGGGTGACGGACATCGGCTGGATGATGGGGCCATGGCAGATTATAGGCGTACAACACCATGGTGGAACCCACATGATCTATGAAGGAGCACCAAATTACCCAAACCCTGATCGAATCTGGGACATGGTTGAACGCCATCAGATTACAACCTTGGGGATCTCCCCTACCGCTGTTCGACTTCTCATGCGCTCCGGGTTGGAGTGGGTAAAGAAGCACGACCTGTCAAGTCTCAGGATACTCGGTTCTACAGGTGAACCGTGGGACCCGGATTCTTATATGTGGTTTTTTGAAAATATCGGTAAGAAACGTTGCCCAGTAATAAATATATCCGGGGGCACTGAAATGGTGGGATGTCTGTTGTCACCCATGCCCATTTGCTCTTTAAAGCCCTGCACTTTAAGAGGTCCTGGCCTGGCCATGGATGTTGACGTGTACGATGATGATGGAAGGCCTATCAGGGGAGGTATAGGACATCTAGTATGCAAGAAACCTTGTCCTTCTTTTACAAAAGGGTTCCTGAAAGACCCCCAGCGGTATGTTGAGACCTACTTCTCTAAATGGCCTGAGGTCTGGTATCATGGAGATTGGGCCCACGTGGACGAAGATGGATTCTGGTTCTTACATGGACGTTCCGATGACACCATAAAGATAGCGGGTAAGAGAACCGGGCCAGGAGAAATTGAGGCAGCGCTCATCGAACATCCTGCCGTTTCAGAGGCAGCGGCGATAGGCGTACCCGATAATATCAAAGGAGAGGTACTAGTATGCTTTGTGCTCCTCCAACCCGGTTATGAACCCAGTGAAGAGCTAAGGGGAGAACTTGAGGAACAGGTTGTGAAATTTCATGGGAAGACATTAAGGCCTAAGGATGTCAGGTTTGTTGCTGCCCTACCCAAGACCCGTTCTGCCAAGATAGTCAGAAATGTCATCAAAAAGAAGTACCTCGGGGAGGATGTCGGAGATATTTCATCAGTGGAAAACCCGGAGGCGATTGAGGAGATAAGAAAAACCAGGTAGTTAAACGAAAACTTATAGAAAGAGTATCAACCCAATGACACCCATAATTTCAATAGTCGGCAAGTCGGATAGCGGGAAGACAACCCTTATAGAAAAAATAATCCCTGAATTGAACAAGAGGGGATATAGGGTTGCCACGGTCAAGCACGATGTTCACGGCTTTGACATCGACATAGAGGGAAAGGATAGCCGGCGTCACAAGAACTCAGGCGCCCATACCGTTGTGATCTCATCACCGCAAAAAATAGCCATGATCAGGGATGTTAAAGAGGATCTGACGTTGAGTGAACTGAGAGGGAGGTTTATCAAAGGTGTTGACATCATAATTTCAGAAGGGTACAAGAACGATAGACATCCCAAGATAGAGGTTCACCGAAAAGATGCAGGAGGAGCACCGCTATGCTCAAAGAAGGACATGCTCATAGCTTTGGCCGGCGATGAGGAATTCGACATCGGTGTTCCATGTATAAACATAAACGATGTGCAGCGCCTTGTAGATATAATAGAGGATAAATTTCTTAAGAAGAAAGGGAAGCCTTCCATTATGCTCAGGATCGATGGTGAGAATGTTACCCTGAAACCCTTTATCAAGGATATGATGATCAGGTCGATAACGGGGATGATTTCAGCGTTAAAGGACTGTGAAGACCAAAAGGAGATAGAGATAAGTATCTCTTTATAAGTATCCTTCCTCCAGCCTTGTGGAAATATTATATACTATCTGGCATCTTTCATACAAAATCAAAAGTAGTTTACACTTTTTCTAACTTGTGCGGTTACACGAAAAGTTACAAGTGCCTAAAGTTTGAAGTGCCTAAAGTTAATTTATTCTGATTATTCTATAAACCAGTTCGTGCTAAGAATTAAAATCAGCAGTGCTTTGGAGCGTATTCCTTAATTTTAGGCACTCATTATTCATTAGCTGAAATTAGAACTAACATTTCTGAAAGTTATGAAAGTGTAAACCGACAAATGAAGGATGCCTACTATCTTCAGAAATTTTGAAACTCAATCATGAGCTACAATGGCTTAAAGGCCTAATTCAAATGAGTTTCAAAATTTCTGATCTTAAAACCTGTAGCTATTATAGATTTTCAGATATTTAATTTCACAAGGCCAGAGGGAGGAATCAGAGTAAGTCGTACATTGAGTACGTCGTCGAGGATTCCGACCGATAACGCCGTGAAATTTAATATATGAAAATCTATAGGAGAAGCCGTTGACGGGTGTCATCTTAGCCGGTGGTAAAAGCAGGAGGATGGGACTGAACAAGGCGTTCCTGGAAATCAACGGCAAACCGATAGTTGACCAGATAATCGACATCTTCAGGGACACCTTCGAGGGGGTAACCCTTGTTACAAATTCTCCTAGTGAATACTTACATCTGGACGTTCGAATAGTAACAGACCTTATCCCCGACAAAGGGGCATTGGGAGGGATTTACACAGGGTTATTTTATTCCTTATCCCCGCATATATTTGTAGCAGCTTGCGACATACCCTTTCTTGAAAAAGGGTTCATCGATTACATGGTGTCAAAGGCAGGTAATTATGATGTGGTTGTTCCTCATCCTAGTGATGGTCTTCAACCGCTGCACGCCATTTACTCAAAGGGGTGCTCAAGACACATAGAGGCCCTCATTGAGCAGGACGAATTGAAGATCTTAAATCTTTACCGCAAAGTGAAGGTCTTAGAACTCAGCCCCCATGAGATACTCTCCTTCGATCCGCAACAGACCTTATTCCTCAATATAAACACGCCTGAAGACTTAGAAAGGGTTAGGGCAAGACAAAAGGCCGTTTCATATAGAACTTCATATGTATAACAAGTAATCGAATAGCCTTCCCGACAATTTGTAGCTCATAATTGAGTTCTAAAATTTCAAGCTGTGCAGTTACCCAACAATAGCGCATATGACTTGAATAATCTTCTCCTCACGGCTTGATTCATTTTGAAGTTTCTATCATATTCCGACCAACTGCAAAGGTTGCAAAATTTCTGATAATAGAACGGAGGATCTGGATGGTTACACCCGGATTGTTAAAGACCATCTTTCTGGCGATTATTTTCCTGGCCTTTTGTGGCTGTACAGGTGATCAAGATGAAGGCTTTCAACCTATGGACAGGGAAAGTGAAATTCCTGCATCCCCTGCTTACGGGGATGTTTTTATAGATAGTTCCATCGGTGATGCCAGCAACCTTATACCCATGTTGTCCTCAGACAGCTCATCTCATGGTATTGCCGGTATGATTTACAATGGATTGGTAAAGTACGATAAGAACCTTAATCTTGTGGGTGATCTGGCAGAATCCTGGGATGTCTCCGAAGACGGTTTGACCATAACCTTTTACCTGAGAAAGGGGGTTAAGTGGCAAGACGGGGTAGAACTCACTGCTCATGATATTATGTTTGGGTACAAGACCATCATATGTCCCGATACCCGCACAGCATATGCCGGGGATTTTCTAGAGGTCAAGGAGGCCCTTGTCCTCGACAAACATATTTTCAGGGTCACATATGGGAAACCTTTTGCTCCTGCATTGGGTAGCTGGGGGAACCTTGTTGTTCTCCCTAAGCACCTTCTGAAGGGGAAAGACATACACAAATCTCCCCTGAGCCGTCATCCCGTTGGCACAGGCCCTTACAGGTTCAAAGAGTGGAAGACAGGTGAAAAAATCGAATTGTTGTCGAATCATGACTATTTTGAGGGCAGACCGTATATAGATAGGTATGTGTCGAGAATCATACCGGATCTAGCCACGACCTTTCTGGAACTCAAGGCCGGTGGTATAGACAGGATGGGCTTAACGCCCCTCCAGTATACAAGGCAGACAGACACCCGCAAGATACGAAACAACTTTAATAAATACAAATACCTGGCGTTTGGATATACCTATCTCGGTTACAACCTAAAGAGCCCCAAGTTCCGGGACAAACGTGTCAGACAGGCAATCAGTCATGCCGTCGATAAGGAGGAGATCATTGAGGGCGTATTGCTCGGCCTGGGAAAGGTAGCCACAGGGCCTTATAAGCCGGGAACCTGGCAGTATAATCCAGACGTAAAGAGATACCCCTATAACCCCGAAAAAGCAAGGCTGCTCCTTGCAGAAGCCGGCTGGAAGGACAATGACAATGATGGTATATTAGACAACAAAGGAGTCCCTTTTGAATTCACCATAATAACGAACCAGGGGAATGCTCAGAGGGCGCAATGCGCAGAGATCATCCAGCGCAGGCTCCACATGGTAGGTATCAAAGTAAAGATCAGGACCATAGAGTGGGCGGCTTTTATTAATGATTTTATAGACAAGAGGAAATTTGAGGCTGTTATCCTTGGCTGGTCGACAGGGCCTGAACCTGACATATATGACATATGGCATTCGGGCAAAACCGCCCCCAAGGAACTCAATTTTATCTCATACAAGAATAAGGAAGTTGACGAACTTCTTCTAAAGGGGAGACACACATTTAATCAGGAGGAGAGAAAGGAATGTTATTTCAAGATACAAGAGATACTGGCAGAAGACCAGCCCTATACATTTCTTTACGTTCCTTACGCCCTGCCTATCATTCACAAGAGATTCAAGGGGATAGAACCGGCCCCGGTAGGGATAAACTACAATTTTATTAAATGGTACGTCCCGAAAGCGGAGCAGAAACACAAGATGCAGCGATGATCTGTAATGCCCCAGACAGTTAGGGGCAAGCCCTGCCCTCGACCCCGATCGGGGGATGGGTTTAAAGATGAGATGCACAAATGGACAAGTTATTTTTTACTCGTCCCTTATTTAATAAAGGCGAACTTTACCGGTACCTTACAAAGGAAAGTATCTATATCAATAGGGGGGGAATATGCAAGAAGTTATGAAAAACTTAACGCGTTTTGTAGTCAATACTCAATTTGAGAGATTGCCATCCGATGTTGTGGATAATACGAAGAGAGTGCTTCTTGACTCTATCGGGTGCGCTATAGCAGGTACCCTTGTGGACAAGGGGAGATATGCCATCAATGTCTCCAGGGCCATCGGTGGTTCTCCTGAATCGACCATACTAGGAACAAATGAAAAAACATCCGCATCCTCCGCATCCTTTGCGAATGGAGAATTAATCAATGCCTTGGATATGGATGCCCTGATGTTTCCTGCAGGCCATTCTCCCCCACTGGTTATACCTGCCCCCCTTGCCATAGCTGAGTCTCTTTCTGCTTCAGGAAAAGAATTAATAACAGCTCTTTCTATCGCGTATGAACTTTCTATCCGGATAGCCGGAGCCCTTCCTGAGTGGCGATGGTTTGTTGCCAAAGGCACGGACTTAGTCGAGATGAAGATGCCACGAGTATCGGGGATGGGCTTTTGTGTCTTCGCAGGGGTCGCAGGGGCAGCCAAGATTATCAACCTGGATGAAGGGAAGCTTGCCAATGCTTTTGGCATTGGAGGACATGTTTCTCCTGTTCCTACTATGGGTAAGTGGAGTAAAACTTCTCCCAATCCCATGACAAAGTATGCGGCAGCAGGCTTCATCTCCCAGGCCCAGATTCTAGCGGTTCTTCTTGCAAGGGAAGGATACGTTGGAGACACAACAATATTGGATAGCGAAGACGGATTCTTTAGGTTTTCCGGTGCAAAGGAGTGGGAACCCGGGATAATCTTCAAAAAAATTGGGGAAAGATGGAGGTTTCCTTCCAGGATTATCTATAAACCCTATCCATGCTGTCGGGCCATGCATGGAGGACTCGATTGTTTCATAAATATAATTGAAAAGAATAGCCTTATGCCAAATGAGATTGAAAAGGTTTCAGTATTTATAGACCCACTCGTAACATTACCTGCCTGGAATGTTCCTCAGATGCAAAGCCATGTGGACGCGCAGTTCTATGCTCCTTATCCCTTTGCTGCAGCGGCGTTCAGGATAAAAAGTGGTGCGGATTGGCAAAAAAAGGAGACTCTTGAGAACCCTGACATCAAGGATTTTATTAAGAAAATAGAGGTCCACGCACATCCTGATTATGGGAGGACGATCCTGGAAGATCCAAGGATTCCTCTTTCCAAAGTAGAAGTAGTTGCCAGGGGGAGGGTCTTTGAAGAGGGAAGGGACTGGAAAAAGGGAAATCCCTGGCCCGAGAAAGCCCTAATGAGTGATGAGGAATTAGCGGATAAATTCAGGGACAACACTATCTCTGTCCTGGGAAGTGAAAGCACGGAAAAAGCGATAGACCTCCTTATGAACCTTCAAGACATAGAAGACATATCCGTTCTTATGGAGGAATTGACTTGCAAGTAACGCACTTCTGCATAAAATGCCGTGCCTATTTATGGTGTCCCCGAGGCTACCGATGCTCTTCCGCTATTACTTTGAAAATAAAACTGCAGTGTTTTCAATGGGTTGAAAATTTGACGGCAATGACATTTTCGATTAGAACTTACGGTTTTCATACATTTCCAATCGCACCGATTAATAACCAAAGTGTTAGCGGAAGAGCATCAAAACCTATAGCCTCAGAACAATACAGATAATGCCAATTCAACCTTTGCCTCTTCTGGGTACTCGGTTCCTTCAATTTTATTGTTTCCACTCCCAATAGATGCTCCAATATCGAAGCTGAGCGACCGCAAATTCATACCTATCCCTGCTGTGTAGACAAGTCCGATATCCTTTTCCTCCAGATTCTTGAAGGCGCCTCCCCTTAGATTCAGTCCCTTGAATAGATTAAACTCAACCCCCCCTCCGATGTTTTGTGAGACATAGTCATTGTAAACAGTGATCTTATTTTTTGTGAGGTCGAGATCTAGGGCAACGCTTAAGGATCTGAATGGGCTATACGCAATACCCGCTCTCACTTGTGGTTCTTCTTTTATGGTTGTATGGTTCCACAAAGGAAGTTTTTTAGTGACAAATTTGGGTGAGTTGAGGTTCCTACCAACTACCCCAACCCGGAACTCGTCTCCGAAGCGATAAAGAAGGCCGAAGTCAAGTCCGATGTTCTGGCTCTCTTCATAGTAGTCCAGGGAATTCTCCAAGGCATCGGCCACGACCTCTCCAAGCTCATCCTCAAATATCGAGACAGACGCATTGTAAACACGGGCATTCATCAATTTAATATTCCCACCTATAGCAAAGTCGTTTGTTATCGAAAGTCCATATGTAAGAGGAAATTCGGTTATGATGATTCCTTTAAATAACAATTCTGTTTCATTGTTTGCAAATGAACCGCCATTTTGTGCATTTACAGCCAACTGGGCAACGTCGCTCACCATATTTGTAATGTCAGAGGCGACAATTTCACCGTTTTGCTGTGCTTGATCAAGAATATAATCTACGACCTGGACATAAGAGGCGGCAGTAGCGGCATTCCAAACAGGCATATCTGCAATAGTTTTCGTGAGATTATTTTTTGTAGATGAATCGAAGTAGTAATCCCCTGCAGGAACACTTGGACCATCAGTAGAATTGCTTATGACAAGCAACTGAGTTAGGAAGGCTGACACGGTTATATCATTGCTTTCAGGAACAATGTTAACCAAATCAGCTCTGCCGCATCCTGACAGCTCGCCAAAGACATACGAGCCCATGCCAAAATTTCCTATTTGCCCCGCCTGCCCTGCATGTATAGTAACTATCCCAACTCTATTATTTTCATTGAAGCTCTTAAGGTCATCTACGAGCTGGAAAAACTCGGTAAGGTTGTCCCCCAATATCTGGTCTTTTTCAAATGCTTCAAAATCATAATCGAGAACATTATCCAGCATCTCTGCAAAGTCTTCATGAGACTGTGCATCCACGCCAGCATATGACACACTACTCCATCCTGTTTTGCCGTAATAGCCTTTTTCATTGGTTTTGAAAAATCCATAAGCGGCAGGATTCCAGTAACTGGCTGTTGAGTCCTTGACAAATGCCACATGTGCTCCGCCCATGCCCAATGCCCTTGGACCTATTATTGTCCATTCTCTCGCCTCAACTTGAGATGCTATCAATGCTAATATGAGAATCGAAGGTAGTACATGCTGAAATAGACTTCTCATTTTTTAACCTCCATTTTAGCGCCTATCCACAAATGGCTATTTTGCTTATTTCCGGACGGACACTACCTAAAGAACATAGATGATTTTGTTTATGATTGTCCCTTACTATGTCAAAGTATCCAACCTTCGTTAGCAATATCTGGGCCAAGTCACTACGCATGGCCTAACTATACGTTTTTAAAAACTATTATGGGTTGGTTTCTTTGAATAGGATGGAGGAACAAGAAATTCATTTGGTTTTTTTGTGAAGTTAATTTCCTATTTAAGGCAAAGTTTTGTCTTCAGAAATCCAAGGGGGGGGAGGGCATATCTTATAAGAAGTTAGATGGCTCATACCCCAATTTTTCAAGCTGTGCAGTTACTCAACAATAGCGCCTATGACTTGAATAATCTTCTCCTCACTGCTTGATTCATTTTGAAGATTCTAAGTTCGCTGCGCTAAATTGCAGATAACTCAGTCGCAAGCTCCCTCAAACAATCTGCAATTTTCAGCTTCACTCACTAAGAATCTTTCTCAAAATGAATCAAGAAGGTTCGTCAAAGATCATTCAAGTCATATTCCGACCAACTGCACAGGTCGCAATTTTTTGAGAGGTTACAAAAATTCTTTACAATCCTCATAGATATTGATAGGCTAGAATCAGTACGGATTTAATCATAACCCAAATCTTAGCGCCGACTTAAGGAAGTTATTTCATCTCCGTCACGTAGTTTCCAATGAAAACCATCATATACGATAAGGGAATGAATATGGACAGGAACGATAAGGACATTATTACTGAAACTGAATCAGAAGAAAACTTCGAAGAATTGTTAAACCAGAGTTTTGGTATACAGGTTCGCTTTAACCCCGGTGAAAAGCTTGAAGCTGTGATCACCAAAATAACAAAAGAGTGTGTATTCATCGATTCAGGTGGTAAATCAGATGGTTATATTGCAATAAATGAATTTTTAGATGATGAAGGCAACATCTCAATAAAAGAGGGAGACACGATAGATGCCTATTTTCTGTCTTCCAGAAAAAATGAAATGTTGTTTACCAACCGGCTCACCGTCGGCACAGCAGGGAACGAAATCCTGGAAGAGGCCTATCTCAACCGGATTCCGGTTGAAGGTCTTATTGAAAAGGAAATCAAGGGGGGATTTGAAGTCAAGATAATGGGAAGCATTCATGCTTTTTGCCCTTATTCCCAGATGGGACTGCACAGGGTTGAAAATGCCGACCAATATATTGGGCAGCATTTGACTTTTTATATCATCGAATATAGTGAAAAGGGCCGTAATATCGTTATTTCCAACAGGGCCGTACTGGAAGAGGAACGTCAAAAGCAGAAGGATGCCCTTAGGGAATCTTTGGAAGAGGGGATGACAGTAACTGGAGAGATAACCTCAATAAGGAAGTTTGGTGCGTTTGTTGATATCGGAGGGATGGAAGGTTTGATCCCTATCTCGGAGATCTCATGGGGTCGAGTGGAGGATATCAACAGTTCACTATGCGTAGGGCAAAAAGTAGATGTTGCGATCAAGAAACTGGACTGGGATAATGATAAATTCTCATTCAGCCTGAAGGAAATCCTGCCTGATCCATGGAAAAACATTGAGCTGAAGTATCCGGAAGGCTCTACTCACAAAGGCAAAGTTTCGCGGCTTGAGCCTTTTGGAGCTTTTGTAACCCTCGAACCTGGCATAGACGGTCTTGTTCACATTTCAGAACTTGGAAAAGGGAAAAGGATTAATCATCCCCGTGAAGTTCTAGAAGGAAATCAGACCATTGAAGTCAAGATAGCCAAAGTAGACGAAGATAAAAAACGCCTCTCTCTTGCAATGGTCTCAGATGAACAGGATTCAGAGAGAATCGATTACTACAAAAAACACATTTCAGCAAGCAGCAAAAAATCATCCGGATCTTTCGGTACACTGGGAGATATTTTTCGGTCAAAAATGGATAAAAAACAATGATGCGCCTTTGGATTCTCAAACCGAAACACAACTTCTCAATAACTTATGAGTTTGACCTGTCTGCGTGCTACGCACAGGCAGACGCAGAGATTGCGGAAAAATAGCCATTTATGGATGGACACTAACTACTTTCTAGAGTTTTCGAAAACTCAACTACTTTATAATCTTCTTAGAGCCGAGACTTTTGGAACGATATCCGGCGATCATGAGAAATTCACTGCAACAGGGAGGTGCAATGCCAATATATGAATTTTACTGCCAAGGATGCGATACTGTTTATAATTTTTTTTCTAAATCCGTTAATACGGAAAAGACCCCCAATTGTCCAAACTGTAAAGGGGTCAAACTAAAACGGAAGATGTCCTTATTTGCGAATATTTCGCAGAAAAAGGACGATGGACCAGACGCTGATATGCCATCCTTTGATGAGGCAAAGATGGAGAAAGCTATGGCCATGCTGGCCAGTGAGGCGGAGAAGATCAACGAGGATGACCCCCGCCAGGCGGCCTTGCTGATGAGGAAACTCTCAGATGCCACGGGTCTGAATATGGGGCCTGGGATGGAGGAGGCCCTGAGCCGTTTGGAGAGGGGAGAAGACCCCGAGAAGATAGAGGCAGAGATGGGAGATTTAATTGAGGGGGAAGATCCCTTCATACTGGAGGCAAAAGCTGGAAAAGGAAGAAAGACACTTAATCCAAAGGTCGATGAAACCCTTTACGATCTGTGAGGATCACATAATTCATTTGCGGTATGAGCAACGAATCAGCGGAATCTCCCCACTAATGCACGATGATCCAACTGTTTGAAGGGCTTGTCACAGGATGGATGAAATTCATCATGTACGATGATTCACAAATACAGAGCAATTTAAAACTGTTTTTTTTTATCGGCTGTTTACTCATGGGCGGCTGTGCCCCTCATACCTATTACGTTAGCATTTTAACGGATTTCGATCTTGAAAGACCCACCTCAAGAACAATACAAATCCCATTACGAGCCGGACTCTATATTGAACCGAAATATTGTGAATTTGAAACGGTTCTTCGAAATGATACGATCATATCAGTGGGAGATGGTTTTAGTAAAGGCGCTGAAAAGGTCTTGAGACAGGCATTCCATGAAGTTGTAGTTATTGATTCCCAGAGCCCGGAAACAAACGATCAAGATATCGAGATCAAAGTCACTTTCAGAGTAGTTCACATGAGCCTTCTCCCCACTAGTAGTCGAATCGCCTTTGAGTGGACTATGTTGGGTCGTGATGGAAGGACTTTATACCTGAACACATTTCTGGGAGAGGCCGGTACAAAGAACATGCCGGAAAGTGATTCTGAAGGTTATGAAATGTGGTTGAGTGAGCGCTTTAGCCTTGCGGCAAAAGGATCATTTCAGAGGTTTCTCACGCATATCCTTTCTTCAAGATGGTGGCGGAGTCGATAAAACGGAGTAAAATCTATAGATGAACATCGGCATCCTTTATCTTCCAGTTTACACTTTTTGTCATTTCGAGCGAAGCGAGAAATTTTTAGACAATAAAAAGTGTCAACTACTTTTGTGCTTTGATGAAGGATGCCTAAACATCTATATTATCCATAATGCTCTATGATCCACGATTGGTATTCCCCGCTTCTAATGCGGTTCACCCACTCCTGGTTGTCAATATACCACTGAATAGTCTTGCGGAGTCCTGATTCAAGAGATTCCACAGGACGCCAGTCAAGCTCCCATGTCAATTTAGCAAAATCGATTGCATACCTGCGGTCATGACCCGGCCTATCCTTTACAAACCTTATCAAGTCTCTTCGGGGCCGGCTGTCTTCTAGTGGCCGGATCTCATCCAAAGCGTCACATATCGCTTCAACAAGCCTGATGTTTTCCATCTCACAGTCGCCTCCGATGTTGTACGTCTCACCTCTCCTCCCTTGTTTCATTATCCTCCATATGGCCGTGCAATGATCCCGGACATAAAGCCAATCCCTGACATTTCGGCCGTCTCCGTAAACGGGGAGGGATATCCCATCGAGGGCATTGAGTATCATAAGGGGAAGGAGTTTCTCAGGAAACTGATAAGGGCCGTAATTGTTGGAGCAGTTCGAGATGGTAACGGGCAGGTCGTATGTCTTGTGGTACGCTCTGACCAGGTGATCGGAAGCGGCCTTGGAAGCGGAATAAGGGCTATTAGGTCTATAAGGGGTCTTCTCCGTAAAATAACCGTCTTTTCCCAGGCTCCCGAATACTTCATCCGTACTAACGTGGTGAAAAAGTTGCAACCGGTCCCGGTTCGCCCTTGCCAGCTCCAGCAGGTTAAAGGTGCCCACGACATTGGTATGGATAAATGCGTCAGGTCTCACAATTGACCTGTCAACATGGGATTCTGCTGCGAAATGACAGATAGTATCTATCTCGTAACCTTTAAATATTGAAGACAAGGCTTCCTGATCACAGATATCCGCCTTTACAAAGATGTAGCGATCTGGAAAGCCTTCCTCAATATCCGATAGGTTCTCCGGGTTGCCTGCATAGGTCAGCTTATCCGCGTTGACCACCCGTCCTGAAAAGTCTGATTCTTGCAGCAGGTACCGGATAAAAGTCGTCCCGATAAAACCGCACCCCCCGGTCACCAGCATATTTTTCATCGCATCGTCACCCCCGTCACCCCCTGGGCCCTCCTTAGAACCTCACATCCATGAGTAAGTAGATGTTCGTTGTGGTCATATCGCTGTCCTGTACGGTGCCGAATGGTATACTGTTGTCGTAATCCCAATCCATATAAACACCGCCGAGCCGGCAAAACATACGCTTTTCAATGATCGGCTGGATGTAATATATCTCATAGGCATCTCCTGCTACACTCAGCTTATTGACTAGGTCTCCCCCCCCGCTGGAAAACAATCCCATCCAATACTTGGAACCATGGTTATATTCAAAGCCGACCTTTGGATACTTGAGCCCGGCATTGGGAAGGCTGTACCGCAGACCCAGATAGATACTATAGCCATCATGGTCGTCTCCCAGGTTGCCATTGAGGCTATCGCCGAACATCCCTGCTTCGTAAAAGCCTCCAAAAACAGCGCCTCTCGACCTGGGGTGTACTGAGATCAGCGCGAAAGAGCCGAAGCAGTCGAGACCGCTTCTCATTATGTCGTTGAATTGCAAATGAAACGAGTAAACCTCTCCATGACCACTGTCTTTCGGGGAGCTTGTGATCACATCCGGATCCAACCCGTACGCTTCTAACAAGTCAGCATAGCTTTCGACAGTTGGCAGATCGAATATTTTTGCAAAACTGAACCAGAGGATAGACCTGTCAACATGAGGAACCTGTGTCTCAAATAACACTGTCAGCACTCTGCTATCATCAAAATCCACCCCTTCATCTTTAAGATAATTTTGGTTCAACTTTACGTAAGCTGTTCTAAAGATCGAGTTTGTTAAACCCGTCCAATCATCAAGGACAAAGGTGGATATGATACCGTCGGCCTCTCCATCTACGAAGAGCCTTGGATAAGTAGCCTTCCTGGTTGTGTTGTCCCGAAACTCATTGGGCGGACCTTCGGATGTGGGCAGCCGTCCAATGGTGATAGAGACCGGAGTGCCGGGTAGAAAATAATCAACATAGGCCCTCTCCACGTGTACATTCCCCTCAGAGTCCGGTATGCTCGGATAGCTTAAATCCAAAGCCGGGGTATCAAAATTAGTGGTCCCCCATAACTTGAAATACGCTAGCCGGCCATGGAATATAAGATCTTCGGTGACCTCGGCCTTTAGGTTGAGACGTAAACGGTTCGACCAGATCTCAGGCACTTCCGCATCGCTCTCTTTCCCGCTGGCGATGGTATCCTCGTACTTGAAATAATCGAGCCTGGTCCGAAATTCTCCACCGATGGTGACCCTGTCGAGGATGGACTTTGTCTCCACCTTGTCCAGCCTCTCCGATATCTCCGCAAGGTCTTCAGTCAGTATTTTTAAATCATCAGCGGCGGTCTCTTGTGCAAACACCAGCACCCCCAGGATACAAAACATGAATGTAAAGGTTATTACCAAAAACCCCATACCTTTGCGCAATATCATATCTTCTCCTTTTCCTTTAATTGAGACCCGCAGCTATGAGCAGGTCTGAGTCGGCTATGTGGTCCACCGGATATCGTTTTACACTTGCCAATTCAACGGTCAGCCCAAGGAAATTATCATTCGGGCAGCAGCCGGTAAAACTCCGAAATTTCGCCCCCCTTAAAACCTCACATCCATGAGGAGGTAGGCATTGGTGAGCTTCATATCGCTGTCCGGCTGGCTGCCGAGCATCAGGAACTGGTTGTAGTGATTGTAGTCCATGTAAACCAAGCCGGCCCGCAGAAACATGTGCTTCTCGCTTATTGGCTGGATATAATAAAGCTCGTAGGCGTCGCCGGTTACACCCAGTTTGTTTACCGTATCGCGGCCACCTGCGGTAAATAGCCCTACCCAGTACTTTGAGCCGTGGTTGTATTCGAACCCCAGTTTGGGAAATTTAAGCTTCTCAAGAGGCAGAGTATAACGGAGGCCAGTATAGATGGCATGTCCGTCCCTGTCATCTCCCAGGTTGCCGCTTTGGGTGTCGCCGAAGATCCCCATGCCCGCCAGCATGACCTCTGATGACGCGTGTGTTATAAAATAGCCCAAAGTGCAGAACCAGTCGAGGCCGGTATCCATTATATTATTGAACTGGAGATGGGAGTGAATCACTTCAAAAGCACCGAGGTCTTTAGGTTCGACTGGCGGAAGGTAAAAGGCGAGATCCTTGATCTGTCCATAACTGAGCCAAAAGAGAGAGTTCTTTACCCCGGGCACCTCCGTTTCAAAGGCCCCAACATATACCCTCGTATCATGTACATCTATCCCCTTGTCCTTATTGTAATTCTGAGACATCTTTACGTAAACGGCCCTCGCCGTCGAATTCTTCAACCCTGTCCACTCATCCAGGGAGAGGTTGGCAAAGACTCCATCGACCTCTCCAGTAACCATCAAATCAGGCCAGGTGCCCTTCCTCGTTGTATTATCTTTTAACTCGCTTGGGGGGCCGTCATTTGCAGGTATCCGTCCAAGCGTAAAGGAAAGGGGCGTTCCAGGAACAAAATAGTCAACGTAGGCCCTCTCCACGTGAATGTCTCCTTCCGCGTCCGGGATACCCGATTTGGTCACGTCCAAATCGGTGAGACCGGCATCATAATTAGTGGTCCCCCATAACTTGAAATACGCTAGCCTGCCATGGAATACGAGGTCTTCGGTGATCTCGGCCTTTAGGTTGAGACGTAAACGGTTCGACCAGATCTCAGGCACTTCCGCATCGCTCTCTTTCCCGCTGGCGATGGTATCCTCGTACTTTATATAATCGAGCCTGGTCCGAAATTCTCCACCGATGGTGACCCTATCGAGGATGGACTTTGTCTCTACCTTGTCCAGCCTCTCCGATATCTCCGCAAGATCTTCAGTCAGCAGCTTTAGGTCATCAGCGGCGGTCTCTTGTGCAAACACCGGCACCCCCAGGATACAAAACATGAATGTAAAGGTTATTACCAAAAACCCCATACCTTTGCGCAATATCATATCTTCTCCTTTTCCTTTAATTGAAACCCGCAGCTATGAGCAGGTCTGAGTCGGCTATGTGGTCCACCGGATATCGTTTTACACTTGCCAATTCAACGGTCAGCCCAAGGAAATTATCATTCGGGCAGCAGCCGGTAAAACTCCGAAATTTC
>Ga0209345_10003290_pt1 | contig 16812 bp, 11 predicted proteins | sample Cruoilmetagenom7_FD_187294 | JGI IMG/M metagenome (GOLD analysis project Ga0209345, IMG submission 187294) | Oil polluted marine microbial communities from Coal Oil Point, Santa Barbara, California, USA - Sample 7 (SPAdes) (version 2) | ecosystem: Environmental > Aquatic > Marine > Oil seeps ...
TGTGGGATATCAACATTTAAATACTGAAAAATATTTATAAGATGTTTTCTAAAAAGCTCATCAAATTCTTTAGCTTGAATAGTAAAATGGTCATCCCCATACCACCAAAACCAATCACTTCCAAGTGCTATCATAAACTCGTTTTCAATTAACTCAAGAGTTTGAGGATCAAGTGTATCTTTTACTTTATTGAATTCTTGTTGTGTGATATCAAGAAGCTCCCAAGCTTTGTTTTTCTCACCACTTCCTATCCAGATATCAAAGTTTCCATTTATCCAACTTCCCGTTGCTAATTTAGAAATATTGACAGTTGTGATTTCATTATTATTGGTTATCTCATCCATTGTAACTGTTTGTAACCATGGTGTCTTTTCAAAAAGAGTATAAAGTTCATTAAAAAACTCCCAACCATTATTTGGAAAAAACTCCCAAGCATTTTCCCCATCTAATATAATATTCACCAATGGTGAAAAATTACAATTATCATAAATATTTTTCAAATGTTGTACAAACTCAATAGCTGCATTTTTTGGATCTTTTTGACTATAATCAAAACCAATTGCATCACTTAAATGATGATCTCTAAATCGTACTTGAATATCACCATTTGAAGTGGATAAGTTATAGTTTTTATAAATATTGAGTTTTGTATTATTATTTAGAGTTTTGTAAAGTATCTCTTCATCTGTACAGAACCACTGTAGATTATTTTGTGCAAAAAGCTCCGCTGTTTGAAAATTCACACTCCCCTCTGCTGGCCAAAATCCAGATGGTTTTTTCCCAAATAGTTTTTCAAAATACTCAATAGCATATTGGGTATTTTTCACCCCAAATTCTTGAAAATCGCAAGTGATATTTGGTAAAGTTACATTTGGTTTTGCCTCTTGAGCACTTTTAGTATCAAAAAGTAAAGGAGTGATTGGGTGATAGTATGGGGTAGTACAAAGTGTAATTTTTCCATCTTTATCAAGCTCTTTATAAAAATCTAAAATTGTTGGTAAAAAAAGTATAAGTTCATTAAGAAGTTCATGTTTATCTTCTTGAGTAAAGTATTGCTTTTTTTCTAAAAGTTTTTGTACAGTATAGTTATTTTGTCGTAAATAATTTCCACACCAAGATAATAGAAATAATACCTCTAAATCTATTAATTCATTGGATGAAAAATCAGATATAGTATTATGTACTTTATATCTAAGATATAATTCATAGTATCTTTTAAAAGGTTTTATCATGTTGTGTTCATTTGATAAAAAGAGATAACTTTGTAGATACTCTATATCATTTTTTGTTAAATTTGAAACATCAATTTTTAATGTTTCAAGAAGTTTATCATTTGCTGTATGATTTATATAAGATAGTATTTGAGATATTAAAGAGGGTACAAGATTATATGTAGCTTTTAGGTTTTTAAATTTTGAACCATACCAAGGTAGATCGTAATAATCTTTTATAGCATGTAAAAACACCCAAGGCATAAGAGTAGTATCCTCTTTATCATCTTTGTAGTAGGGTTGGTGCATATGCCATAAAAAGGCAAGTTTTAATGTTTTATTCACTAATCCAGTTCTCAATTTTTTCTTGGTATTTCCAGAATATTTTACTAGCATTTTTCTCATCATCTGCTTGGATATAGATATTTAAATAATCATTGTATTCATCTGGAACCATTAGAATCCATTCATCATCACTTATCCAAATTTTCACACCATCTACAGAGCTAGTTTTTTTATTTTTCCCATCCTCTAGAAACTTTCTCATCATCTTCCCTTTAAATTCACTAGGGCATGCTACATTTTCACCTTTATAAGCAAAATATGGGATATGTGCAATTATATTAGAGAGTGTTTTTCCAGATTTTTGAAGTAGTTCAAGTATTTTAAAACTTGAAAATACCGCATCTCGATTCAAACCAAACTCACTAAATGCAAAATGTCCATCGGTAGTTGCTATTAAGTTATACTCTCTTAAGTCAGTAGCTTTTAGGTTGTTGAGTTTTCCTCTCGTGATATCTAAGTTATTATACTCGATACAATCAGGAGCCCATGCTGGTAAAAATATTTTTAATCTTTTTTCAGTTGTCAAATCAAGTAAACATAATATCACAAGTAAAGTGATATAGTCATAAACAAGTTCACCCTCATCATCAATAATTTGAAATTTTTGACCATTTGGATAGATTAAAAATCCACAATCTAGATTCATAGCTTTTACCATATTTGACATATCTTTTTGTGATTTTGTTACACAATTTGGCATTTTAGACAAACTTTTCTCATCATGATAACCATTGAGTAGAATATTTTCAATTCCAAGATGATTCATAATTTTAGGATAGATATCTGCAGTTGAGCCAAACATCATATCTACTGCTATTTTTAAGTTATTGTTTTTAAAGATAGTTAAATCAAGTTTTTCTATTACGGCACTTAGATATCTATTGTTAATATTTTTTTTGTTTGAAATCTCACCAATCTCTGTATAGTCCACTCGTCTGAAGTTTTCTCTAAAGAAAATTCGCTCAATAGATTTAGCTAATTTTGAATCTATAGCTAATCCTTCACTTGTGTAAAGTACAATTTCTGTATTTGCAGGGTCTTCTACAGATTGTCTAAAATGTACCCCTGCTGCTATTTTTTCATCATTTGCTAAACAGTGTCTCATCACATTTGATGGTACATTTTCTATATCTATCACATCAATTCCTGTTGAGAGAATCCCTGATAAAAATGCTCTTTTTAACATTCTTGAACTTTTATGATAATCTCTTGAGATATATACTTTGCTTCCAATTGTTAAAATTGACCCAAAAGATTCTGCGAGTTTTACACTGATATCAGGAGATAGTTCAATGTTAGTTCTACCAATTACTTTACCATCTTCAAAAATAGAAGCTTTGTATTTATTTCCCCAAATTACATTATTACTTACAACAGAGTTAGCATCGATAATTTTATCAGGCCACATCATAATATCTTTTTCAAAGCTAACTTTTTTTCCAATCTCACAATGTTCAGCCATAATAACACCAAAATTTGCTTTTACTTCATCTTTGATGATATTGTCATTACAAATAGCACTATTGTGGATAATCACTTTTTGTCCTACCGCGATATTATCCCAAAAAACACTATTAGATATTTCAGAATGTTTTTTTATTTTTACATTAGCACCTATTGATACATTGCTTAGTGTCACACCTTCAGCTACTTTTGAATCTTTTCCAATAATTACAGTGCCATTGATTCTTATTTTTTCATGAAGTGTTACCCCATCTTCTATATACGCAACTCCATTTTCAAAAGTTATTTTTTCACCTTTATAAGGAAGTGTAATAAGACCTTTAAAAATATCATCATATACCTCTCGATAACTTTGTGGATTTCCCACATCTCTCCAATATCCTTGGGCACTATATCCCCAAAGTGCTATATCATTTGTCATCAATGTCGGGAAGAGATCTTTTGCAAAATCAAAGTTTTCACCATGTGGTATATAGTTTAAAATTTCAGGTTCAATTATATAAATACCTGTATTGATAGTATCACTAAACACTTCACCCCAACTAGGTTTTTCTAGAAATTTTTCTATTTTATCATTATCATTTGCAATTACAACACCAAACTGGAGTGGGTTTTCAACACTTGTTAGAGTGATAGTAAGTTGTGATTTTTTCTTTTCATGAAATTTTTTAATCTTTTTAAAGTCAAAATCAGTAACCAAATCACCACTTACAATTATAAAAGTATCATCAAGAAATTCTCTAGCAAAAGCAACAGCACCAGCAGTCCCATAATCATCATCGGGTTGTACATAAGTTATATCTACACCAAAATTACTCCCATCACCAAAATAATCTTTGATAATTTCTGGTTTGAAATAAAGTAAGACGGCCATCTGTTTAATATCAAGTTCATCTCGAAGCTTGATAATAATATGTTCCATCATAGGTCGATTTAATATTGGTAACATAGGTTTTGGCATCGAGTTGGTTAAGGGTTGGATTCTTGTACCAAATCCACCTGCTAATATTATTGCTTTCATTGTATCTCCTACTTTTTAATCTATATACTTATTATATTCTTTTTTTGTAACAAAAAGTTAATTTACTTTCCAAGCTTGACAAATACTAAATAGTTGTCTATTCTTTTGAAATAGTGTATGCATCTGTCTTAGAATATTTTTGATAACTATTACAGTATCTGTTACATAAGGACCTTTATTTAACATAACACAGTCTGCCCTTTGTGCAATCGCGGCGTCTGTAACTTCTGCACGACTAGGGAGATTATTTTTCATTTTTCCTTCAAGAATTTGAGTTGCATAAATAACTGGAGTATGGGAAGCCTCACAAATATTTAAAATCTCCTCTTGAATATAAGGGAGGTTATCAAATCCCACCTCTATTGCCAAATCTCCTCTTGCTATCATTAATGCATGATTTTCCCATTCTAAAAGTTTTTCTAAAATAAGAGGCAGATTTTTTAGAGCAGTTTTTGTTTCTATTTTTGGAGCTATTGCTATATGTTGTTTCTTTTTCATCTTTAGCATATTTTGCAATTTTTTTATATCTTCTGCAGTTTGGGCAAATGAAAGACCAATAATATCTGCAAACTCAACAATATCTTCAAAGTTTTTCTCATCAGTTGGAGTTATAGCATCGATTTGTAAATCAGTACTTGGAAAATTTATTCCCTTTTCCTCTTTTAAAGAGGTACCATTTTCTTTGGCTAAAAATACTTCACATACTAAACCTATCTCATTTATATGTAAAACTTTACAACCAATTTTCCCATCATCTATATAGATATCATCACCTATATTTACATAAGGGAAAATCTCTTTATTTGAACACCCAATAATAGCATTATAGACAACATTTTCATAGGAATAATCACTAGCTCCAAGTATATCTTGTTTTGTGATAATAATTTGGTTTCCTTTATAAAGTTTTATATCTTGTGGAAGTTTTTCTATATTGTAAAAACAACTAATATATTTGTGATTTTCATCTTTTATTTCCATAGTTGTATTTTCATAAATTGTTATTTTTTTATTTACTTCTAAAAAAATCTTATCATCTTTTTTTATGATTATATAACATTGTCTAGCATCTCTTTCAAAGTCATCAATTTTAACTTTTTTGCTTGATTTACAAACTTGAAAAAAATCATGGCTTACAACAAGTGTAGCTTGAACTGGATTATTGGTGTTTTTTTCATGTTTTTTTGTAAATACTTCTTGGTTTGAAACTGGAACTATCTCTACAAGCTTTGGATCTCTCCATGAACCTATTTTAAAGGGTTTAAAAACTTTTATAATAGGTTGAGTTCTATTTTTAGGTCCAGCTAGATCTACATATATTTTTGTTTGTTTATTTTGTTTTTCATTTTCCTCTTTTATGTAAGAAGCCATCTTATTCCAAGTAGTTGCATCATCATGAGCAGTGTTGATTCTGAAAACAGAAGTACCGTTTGTAATAAGCTTACTTATTAGTTCAGGTGAATTTGAAGCTTCACTTGGTAATGTAACCATAACTTTTGTTTTAAAGCTTGTATCAGATTTTCCAAATACTTCACTATTTTTTAACATAATATTTTTGGCATCATCATAATTTAAAACATCTAAATCGTTTTGTGATTGTGTATAAGGTATATGTAAAAGTTTTGATAATATAAGAATATCTTGATTGATAGAATTTATAACACAACTTTGAGCTCTTCCTAGTGAAGATAAACCTAAATTTGTAAGATGATTTTGTAACTCCCTTAAATCTAAAGATCTTAGTTTTATATATGCTTGTAGATTTTGTATACTTTGATTTGAATTAGTTTGGTCTACACACGATAAAATTTCTTCTTTTAGTTTTTTTAGTTGCGAGTAAGTTGTTTCTATTATTTTAGATTCCATTATTTTATATTATCCTACTTTGTCATATCTTCTGCCATATCTAACAAGTTTTGTTTAATGGCATATTTATTACTATTAACATAATCAATAGTTACAAACTCAAATTTTCCCTCTGCATAAACAATCACTAAACCTTCATTTGAGTTTTCATTGATTAATTTATCAACCGCATAAGTTACAAACTCAACAGCCATAAGACGATCATATACTGTTGGATTGCCACCTCTTTGTATATGTCCTAATATTGTTGCTCGAGTTTCAATACCAACTTCATGTTCTAACCACTCTACAAGTTCTTGAGTTTTTTTTGTCCCCTCAGCAACTACAGTTACAATATATTTTCTCCCCAAAGTGATTTGGTTTTTGAGTTTTTTTGCTAAAGAATCTAAATCGGTTTCAAGTTCAGGTATCACACAAACTTCAGCTCCACAAGTAATAGCAGAAACTAAAGCTAAATATCCACAATCTCTCCCCATAGTTTCAATAACACAACCTCTTCTAAAAGAAGCAGAAGTGTCTCGTATAGCATCAGTAGCACCTCTTATGATATTTAAAGCTGTATCAACTCCCAAACAATAATCAGTTCCAAAGATATCGTTATCAATTGTAGATGGAATTCCAACAAACGGCACACCAAAATCTTTATAAAATTGATTTAATGCCCTAAAAGAACCATCACCACCTAAAATAACAAGTTTATCTACTCCATGTTTTTGTAAGTTTTCAAAAGCAATTTTGCGATACTCATATTCAAAAAACCTTTTTGAACGAGATGAACGCAACATTGTTCCACCTTCGTGCATAATACCAGCCACATCATCGTGAGTTGCTGCTTTAATATCACCATCAATAAGACCTTCTAAACCATCAAAGATGATATATGGTTGGATATTGTGATTAAAACAATGGTCAACAAAGTGTTTGATACCAGGATTCATTCCTGCACAATCTCCACCTGAAGTTAATATAGCTATCGACATAATTTTGAACCTTTTTATAATATTTAAAATTTACTAATTTTTATTATAGTATATTATAGCACCTGAAATTTTCTTGTAATATATTATTTAGTTCCAACAAATTTAACCATATCCACTAGTCTTGAACTATATCCCCACTCATTATCATACCATGCAAGTACTTTGACAGTTTTTCCATCAACAACACTTGTCATATCAGGTACAAAAGTTGAACTATAAGTACTTCCTATAAAATCACTTGAAACTCTTTTGTCATGGTCAACTTCAATTAAACCTTTAAAAGAACCCTCACTTGCTTTTTGTATAGCTTCATTGATACTCTCTTTTGTTACCTCTTTTGTTAAGTTTACAGTTAAGTCTACTACTGAAACATCAGCGGTTGGAACTCTCATAGCGTAACCATTTAGTTTTCCTTTAAGATTTGGCATAACAAGTGCGATAGCCTTTGCAGCACCTGTGGTAGTTGGTATCATATTAATAGCAGCAGCTCTCGCTCTTCTTTTGTCACTAGCGTGTTTTACATCTAAAATATTTTGGTCATTTGTGTATGAATGGATAGTTGTCATCAACCCATTTACAATTCCAAACTCTTCATCTAAAACTTTACAAATAGGAGCTAAACAGTTTGTAGTACAAGAAGCATTTGATATTATCTCTTCACCTTTATAGTTATCTGTATTGATATTTAAAACATAAGTAGGTGTATCATCTTTAGCAGGTGCACTCATTACAACTTTCTCTACACCATCTTTGAGATATGCTTTACATTTTTCAGTCGTTAAAAATGCACCAGTACACTCTATAACAACTTTAGCTCCACAAGCACCAAAACCTAACTCATCAGGATTTCTAGTAGAAAATATTTTTACATCTTTTCCATTGATTTTCATAGTTGTATCATCAACGATTTGGGTTTCTACCCCTTTATGAACTGAATCATATTTTAATAAATATTGTAACATATCCATATCTGCTGTTGAATTTATTGCTACTAATTCTAAATCATCTCTTTGTGTAACTATCTTTGTTACTATTAAACCTATTCGTCCTGTTCCGTTGACTGCTACTTTTAATGCCATTGTGTGTCCTTATGAAATTTATTTGAAGATTGTAGAATAGTTTTATTTCTATTTGATTACATGTTCTACACCTAATTTGTTCTGTAATCAAATTGTATCTCTAAATACCTATACTTTTGTATAACTAATAAATAAAAGGTAAAAATTTATGGGATTATTAAAGATTGTTAAAAGTGGCGTAGTAATAGGGAGTGATGTAAAAAAGGTTTTTGATTATGCAAAAGAGAATAATTTTGCAATACCTGCAATCAATGTTATAGGGAGTGAATCAATCAATGCAGTTCTTGAAGCTGCAAGCAAAGTAAAAGCACCAGTAATTATTCAGTTTAGTAATGGTGGAGCTAAATTTAATAGTGGAAATATAGCAAATAGTCAAGCAGATGTAATAGGAGCAATTGCTGGGGCAAAACATATACATCAAGTAGCACAGTATTATAATATTCCTGTGATTATCCATACTGATCATGCCTCAAAGAAACTTTTACCTTGGATTAATGGACTTTTAGAGGAAAGTGAAAAATATTTTGAAGCTACAGGAAAAACACTTTTTTCATCACATATGTTAGATTTAAGTGAAGAGAGTTTAGAGGATAATATTGAGATTTCATCACAATATTTACAAAGAATGGCAAAACTTGGTATGACTTTAGAGATAGAATTAGGTATCACAGGTGGAGAGGAAGATGGTGTAGATAATAGTGAAGCTGATAGTAATGCTTTATATACTCAACCAAGTGAGATATGTTATGCCTATAAAAAATTATCACAAATATCTCCAAACTTTACCATAGCAGCGAGTTTTGGGAATGTTCATGGTGTCTATAAACCAGGGAATGTAAAGCTTCGACCACAAATACTTGATGATAGTCAAAAATATATCAAAGATACTTTGGATACCCAAATAAAACCAGTAAACTTTGTATTTCATGGTGGAAGTGGAAGTGACTTAAATGATATACGAGATGCAATAAGCTTTGGGGTAGTGAAGATGAATCTTGATACAGATATGCAATGGGCATTTTGGGATGGGGTTAGAGCTTATGAAAAAGAAAATCATGAGTATCTCCAAGGTCAAATAGGAAATCCAGACGGGGAGGATTCTCCAAATAAAAAGTATTATGATCCAAGAAAATGGTTACGAGCAGGGCAGGAAAGTATGGTAAAAAGGGCTATTGAAGCTTTTGAAAATTTAAATTGTACAAATAGATTATAAGGAGTTTACAATGAGTGGAATAATTACAGATATAAATGCATTAGAGATATTAGATAGCAGAGGAAATCCTACAGTTAGAGTTTATGTGGAATTAGAGTGTGGTATTGTGTCATCAGCTTCTGTGCCAAGTGGTGCAAGTACAGGTGAAAATGAAGCTATTGAGTTAAGAGATGGCGATATGAAAAGATATGGTGGGAAAGGTGTACTAAAAGCAATTACAAATGTGCAAGATATAATAGCTCCAGAATTAATAGGTATGAATGTATTAGAGCAAAGTGATATTGATTTTGCTATGATTGAACTAGATGGGACACCAAATAAATCAAAACTTGGTGCAAATGCTATTTTAGGTGTTTCTATGGCTGTGGCAAAAGCTGGAGCTATGTATAGTGATATGCCACTATACAGATATTTAGGTGGTAGTAATGCACGCAGAATACCTGTACCATGTATGAATATCTTAAATGGTGGAAGTCATGCTGATAATAGTGTAGATATTCAAGAGTTTATGGTTGTACCACATGGTGCTCCTACTTTTAGTGAAGGATTACGATATGCTACTGAAACATTTCATGAGTTGAAAAAACTTTTAAATGCAAAAGGGAAAGCTACAAGTGTAGGAGATGAGGGTGGATTTGCACCAAATCTTGATAGTAATGAAGAAGCTATGGAACTTATAGTTGAAGCTATAAAAAATGCTGGATATAAACCAGGAAGTGATATAAGTTTAGCATTAGATAGTGCTGCTAGTGAATTTTTAGCTCCTAATAGTTCAAATGTATATGATTTGAAATGGTCGGGTGCAGGAATAAAAACTAGTGATGAGATGATTGTTATGGCTAAAAAATGGTGTGAAAAATATCCTATTATCTCTTGGGAAGATCCACTTGGAGAAAATGATTGGGAAGGATTTTCAAAGTTTACAAAAGAGTTTGGAGAAAGTATTGAAGTAGTTGGTGATGATTTATTTGTAACAAATACTAAATATGTGCTAAAAGGAATTGAACAAAAAAGTGCAAATTCTGTTTTAATTAAATTAAATCAAATAGGAACAGTAACTGAAACTATAGATACCATTAGAATGTGTAAAGATGTAGGTTGGAGAACATTCATCTCTCATAGGTCTGGGGAAACAGGAGATACTTTTATAGCAGATTTTGCGGTGGCTTTTGATGCTGGACATATAAAAACAGGTTCTGCAAGCAGAAGTGAAAGGATAGAAAAGTATAATAGACTTTTAGAAATAGAGGCACAACTTGGAGCATCAGCTCAATACTTTTGGAAATAGGATATATAAAGAATGAGAAAAACAAAGATTGTAGTAACACTAGGGCCAGCAACAGATAGTTTGAAAATGATAGAAAAACTTATCAAAAAAGGGGTGAATGTATTTAGACTTAATTTTTCACATGCCACCCATGAATACCATCAAGAAGTTGCAAAAAGGATACGAAAAGCATCACAAAATGTAAATAAAGAGGTAGCTATCCTACAAGATATTGCAGGTCCAAAAATACGAATATCTCATTTAAAAAAACCAATAGAGTTAAAAGCAGGAGATATTCTCACCCTTACGAAAGATAAAGTAGATGAAGATAAAAAAATAGTAAGTTTGAGTTACCCTATTATTATAGATAGCCTTAAAGTTGGAGAACCAGTATATTTTTCAGATGGAACAATAAGAGCTAAAGTGGTAGAAAAAAATCCAGATGAGGTTAAATGTGAAATAATAGTAGCGCAAACACTCCAATCAAAAAAAGGGATGAATCTTCCTAAATCAAAACTGGCTATCAAATCAATCACACAAAAAGATAAAGAGGATTTAGCATTTGGTGCAAAGATTGGAGTTGATATAGTGGCATTATCCTTTGTAAGTAACAAAGAGGATATACAAGATGCAAAAGATATTTTAGAACAACATAATTCTAACCCACTTATTTTTGCAAAAATAGAGAAAAAAGAGGCTATAGAAAATATTAAATCTATTTTAAAAGCAGCTGATGGAATTATGGTAGCAAGAGGTGATTTAGGGGTAGAGTTAGGATTGAAAAAAGTTCCACTTATCCAAAAGAAAATTATAGCTCTTGCTTTAAAAATGGGAAAACCAACTATAACAGCAACACAAATGTTAACTTCAATGATAAATTCGCACTACCCAACAAGAGCTGAGATATCTGATGTGGCAAATGCTGTTTTAGATGGAAGTGATGCTGTTATGTTAAGTGATGAAACAACTATAGGGAAATACCCTCTAAGTGCAGTAGAAGTTTTAAATGAAACAATAATAGAAACAGAAAAAGCATATCCTTACTTTCAAGATACAGACCATGTCTCTCGTGATGATTCAATAGCAGCAGCAGTTACAACACTAGCAAAAAACATCAAACCAGATGCACTTATAGCTTTTACACGAGCTGGAAGAAGTGCTATATCTATGGCAAAATTTAGACCAAAAGCAAAAATTCTAGTAAGTAGTTATGATTTAAAAACTTTACGAAAACTCCAAGTTGTATGGGGAATAGAGGGTATTTATCTTTCCCATAAACTTAACGATGCAGATGAGTTAATAAAAAGTTTTTTAACTTGGGCATTGAAGAAAAAACACATTAACAAAAATAAAAAATATGTACTTACAATCGGTTCACCTATCAATGTAAAACATTCAACAAATGATATAAGAATTTTAGAAAAAGAGAGTATGGAATATATTCTAGCAAAGTAGCAGTTTTAAAAAATAATAAGTTTTTTTCCAGTATGATAAATTATAATTTTATTTGAGGAGTAATTGATGAAAAAAATAGTAGTAGGGGTATTAGTTGTTACAGCTTTGGCATTTGCCAACCAAAATGTGAAAGAGACTGCAAAAAAAAGTATGATGATGTTAGGTTCAACTTTAAAAGGTGAACTCAAAGCTAAGTTTAAAGAAGATCCATCTGGAATGGCTGCGATTGATTATTGTTCAAATCAAGCACAAACTATTACTGATGAGGTAAATGCAAAGTTAGGCGATGGTGTAAAGGTACGAAGAACAGCTTTAAAATATAGAAACGATGCAAATGAACCATCAATACAAGATATAGAAGTGATGCAAAAATTTCAAAAAGATATTGAAGTTGGGAAAAAGAGTCCTAAAACTATGATGAAGATAGTTGAAGATGATAAAAAAACTTATGTATATAAAGCCCTAGCAGTTGGAAAACCATGTTTAAAATGTCATGGAGATGTAACTAAAATGGATAAAAATATTTTAGGTAAAATTGATGAAAGATTTCCTTATGATAGAGCTAGAGGTTTTGCACTAGGAGATTTTAGAGGTGCAATAGTTGTTGAAATAAACAAATAAATCTACTTTTTAGAAAGTAGATTTAACTCTTACTATCTCATCTTTTGAACCAAAATAAATCGGTGTTTTTTGATGTAAAGAGGGAGATTTTATATCTAAGATTCTATTTTTCCCATCTATTGCTTCACCGTTTGCAAGTTCGATTATAAATGAGATAGGAAACGCTTCAAAAATAACTTCCAAAGTTCCATCTTCATTTGATACAGTTGCTGGACTTGAATAAATTCCACCTTTTTTAAATAAAATTTGATGGGTATCAAGACAAAGAGAGTTACTCACTCTTAATCTATACCCTTCATTGAAAAAGCTATCTAAAAGTGCTTTATGTTCAGTAGTAAATTCACTTGCTTTTCCAGCAGTTGAGTTTATCTTTCCACAACTATTAAGTACCAATGGGTCTTGTTGGATAAATTCCCCATGTTCATTTGAGAAGTATTTTACCCCTTCATCTTTTGAAGCAAATACAAGTTGGAATGTTGGTCCATAAGTGATATATATAGCAGCTTTTAGATTATCTGCTTCAAATTCATTTTCATAGATACCAAAAATAGTTCCAAGTGAAAAGTTTAAATCAAGAAGTTCAATATTATCAATAGCTACAAAACTAACAATATATTTCCCATTTTCATTAATACTACAAAATTGTTTTTTATCTTTCCCTATGATACTTTTTACATTTTTTAGGTATTCAAATTCAGTTTCTATAACATCTGAACAGTATTTATATACATCTTCATGTATTTGCTGTTCAGTTTTTGTTTCACTAGTAAAATTGTTGTAATCTATAAAAACATTTTTTTCAATTTGATTTGCAATATTTGTTATTGCATTATAAACTTCTATCATTTATATTTGCCTTTTTTTCTAATATTGTGCCATTATAACTAAAAGAGGCTTGTAACAATTTTTTGTGCATCATTTTGGATACTTTTTAAGTGCTCTTTATCTATAAAACTCTCTGCATATATTTTATAAACATCTTCAGTTCCAGATGGTCTTAATGCACACCAACCATTTTGAGTATTGATTTTAAGTCCCCCAATTTTAGCACCATTTGAAGCAGTTGTTAAAATAGAAGTTATCTTTTCCCCTGCAAGTGTATCAGCTTTGATATCTTCACTTACAAGATTTTTAAGTATATTTTTTTGCTCACTATTAGCAGGTGCATCAATTCTAGCATAGATAGGTTTTCCGTGTTTTTTTATAAGATTTTCATAATAAACCCCTGGGTCACTTTTTGTTTTAGCTAAGATTTCAGCAGAGAGTAGATTTAGGATAATTCCATCTTTATCTGTAGTCCAAGGTTTTTTATCAAATCGTAAAAAACTAGCCCCAGCACTCTCTTCCCCACCAAAAAAAACCTGACCATCAATAAGAGGTTTAACAAACCATTTAAAACCAACTGGTGTTTCAAAAAGTTCTTTTTTATTATCATTTGCAACTCTATCTATCATAGAACTGCTCACAAGAGTTTTTCCAATTCCTAAATCATTAAAGTCTCTGTTTCTTGAAAGATAATCTATAGCAACACTTAAGTAATGATTTGGATTTAATAGACCTACACTCTTTGTTACTATACCATGTCTATCAAAATCTGTATCATTTCCAAAAGCTATATCAAACTTGTCTTTGTATTCTATAAGTCCAGCCATTGCATAAGGACTTGAACAATCCATTCGAATTTTCCCATCTTTATCACAATGCATAAATGCGAAAGTAAAATCAACACTATCATTAAATGTAGTAATATTTAGTCCATACTCTTTGGCAATAGCTTCATAATATTTCAATCCACTTCCACCCATACAATCTGCACCAATTTTGATATTTGATTGTTTGATAATATCCATATCTATTACATTTTTTAAATCTTTTACATAAGGTGTCATAAAATCATATGCTTTGATAGGTTCTTGTTGTATTGCTTCATCAAAGTCAAGATAAACAACACCTTGTAAATCATTTGATAAATATTCATTTGCTTTATTTTCTATCCAAGTTGTGATATCTACATCAGCAGGCCCACCATCAACTCCATTGTACTTAAATCCACCATCACAAGGAGGATTGTGTGAAGGTGTTATTACAATACCATCACTCCCTTTTTTATTTAAAATAGCATGAGAGATTACAGGTGTTGGGGTATACTCGAAAGAGTTTGCATAATATACTTCAACATCATTTGCAGCTAATACCTGTAAAGCTGTTTTATGTGCAGGAGTTGATAGCGCATGAGTATCCATCCCTATAAATAAAGTTCCAGTGATATTATGTGCTTTTCTATAATCTACGACCGCCTGAGTTACAGCTAAGATATGTGCTTCATTAAAACTATTTTTTAAGCTACTTCCTCTATGACCTGAAGTTCCAAAAGCAATTTTTTGTGTTTCATCTTGTGTATTTGGATAGTTTGTATAGTAACAACTTATAAGTTCTGCTATATTTTCTAAAATCTCTTTTGGTGCAATTTTTCCTGCATTTTTATCAATCATTTAAAGCCTTTAAATATATTTAATTTGTATTATATCTACAAAATGTTAAGAAAATAAAAAAGGTAACTTGAAAACTCAAGTTACCTTATAATTAGGAGTTAATTTTTGTTTATAGTTTAGTGTTTTTTAGATAAATCTTCTAAAGTTAATTTTGTTCTTTTTGCAACAGAGTTTCTAATAGCTTCTCTTGTAGCATCTGGAAGTGCTATTAAACCAATCTCACCTAAAATACCATTGTTTCCAATCATATCTTCAGACATAAACATATCTACATATTTAGCCATAGCAGGTACATCTTTAGAGTGTGAATTTTTCACATAGAAAAATAAACTTCTTGCAATTGGATATTTCGCACTTGCAATTGTATCTGGTGTTGGTAAGTAACCATCAACTTTAGCACCTTGAACTTTATCTTGATTTTCCATTAAGAAAGAGTATCCAAAAATACCAACAGCATCTCTGTTTTTATCTAGTTTAGCAACAATTAAGTTATCATTTTCACCACTTGGAACATATGCACCATCAGTTCTAATTTCAGAATATTTTTTGTACTTTTTATTTGCTTTTTTATCAGCTTTGTAAAGATCAGTATAAACATTCATTTTTTTGAATGTACCTTGTAAAACCATCTCTTCAAAAGCATCTCTTGTTCCAGAAGATTTTGGAGGACCATATACTATAATATCTCTGTTTGGTAAAGATGCATCTATATCAGACCACTTTTTGTAAGGATTTGCAATAAGTTTTTTACCGTCTTTACTTGGAACTTCAGCAGCAGTTGCAAGTGCTAGTTGTTTTTTTGTTAAAGACATAGCTTTATTTGATTTTGCTTGAGCAATAGCAATACCGTCATAACCAATAATAGCTTCTGTTATATCTGTAACACCATTTTCTGCACACATTTTAAATTCTTTAGTTTTCATTCTTCTTGATGCATTTGTGATATCTGGAGTATTTAAATCATTTCCAGCACAAAATAGTTTCATACCACCACCTGAACCAGTTGATTCAACTACAGGAGTAGGGAAAGATGTTGTTGCACCTAGCTCTTCAGCAACTGAAGAAGAAAATGGATACACAGTTGATGAACCAACTATTTTAATTTGGTCTCTAGCACTAAGAGATACAGTTAAAGCAGAGGCTGCTAATAGCGCAATTGCAGTTTTTTTCATTGTCATTTGTAAAGTCCTTTTGTTTTTTTTCAGGAGAATTATAAAGGACAATGATTACTATTTGGTTACAATATAAAAAGGGCTAAAGAATTAAGCCCAGAGTTGAAAATTTGGAATATGTGAGATTGCTTGAATTATATCAGTTTTTGAGACAATACCTGTCAATCTATTATCTTTATCTACAATAGGAATAGCATCTATTTTATACTTTATCATCACTTTTGCAATTTTTCTTATATCACACATTGGATCAGTAGTAATAACTTCAGGTAAAAATATTTCATTTAATTTTTTTTCCATAATTAATTGTCCATTTTTAACATCTTCAAGAATTAGATTAAGTATGGTTTTTTTACTTATCATGCTTATGATTTTATTTCCAAAAGTGACAATCGGTACTTGACTAATTTGGTTTTCTTTTAAAAGGTAGTATGCATTGTACACTGTATCTTTTGAGTCAATAGATATAAAGTCTTTTGTCATGATATCTTTCACATAATAAACTCTTTCTTTGGTATCTAAGTGCGAAACCTCTTGATATGAAGCTATAGCATTTTCTCTTTGTTTATTTTGATGTTTTTTATTCAAAATATCATCAAAACTATAGTAAATATCATCATCAGGTT
>Ga0209345_10003291_pt1 | contig 16809 bp, 16 predicted proteins | sample Cruoilmetagenom7_FD_187294 | JGI IMG/M metagenome (GOLD analysis project Ga0209345, IMG submission 187294) | Oil polluted marine microbial communities from Coal Oil Point, Santa Barbara, California, USA - Sample 7 (SPAdes) (version 2) | ecosystem: Environmental > Aquatic > Marine > Oil seeps ...
CAGCACCCAGTCGGGGCGATTCTCGATCATCGAATGCAGCCGGTTCCGCCCGTTTTTCGGCGTCCACGTCACCAATTCGTCGATGGAGGTCAGCGCCCGGTCGCGGATCGTCTTGCCGTAGGTGTTATCGCCGCCGATCTCCTTGTCGATGGCCACGAACCATTGCGGGCGGTTCAGCCGGATGACCGGGGCCTTGGAGCGCCATGAATGGGCGTCCGAGATGGTGATCCGCCGCGAAGCGATCAACGCGGACACCTCACGCAGGGCCGCCATAACTGCCTTGTTCGCACCACCCGGCTTGCCATTGGGCTTCAGGATTGCCTCACCGCCGAACAGGGGCAGATCGGCGCGGTAGGAGCCGTCGGCCTCGATGTTGAAGGTCATCTTCAGCCCGTGTTTCAGGCCGATCTGGTAATCGTCATCGCCGTGGCTGGGTGCGGTGTGAACGAAGCCTGTGCCCGCATCGTCGGTTACGTGATCGCCCGGCAGCATGGGCACATCGTAATCCCATTCGCCCTGCCCATCGGCCACGCCCCGCAGCGGGTGCGCCAGGCTGATCGCCTCCAACTGCATTGCATCCAGACCGTGCAGCCGCTCATAGGCCGCGACCCGCGCATCCGCGAAGACCGTTTCGGCCAAGGCATCGGCCAGCAGAAACTTGTCGCCGACCTTGGCCCAGTTTTCCTCGGCCGCCTCGGTCACGCGGTACAGGCTGTAGTTCAGCGTCGGGTTGAAGCAGACCGCGCGGTTGGACGGGATCGTCCATGGCGTCGTGGTCCAGATCACCACGTTCGCACCGTTCAGATCGTCGGGCAACACGCCGAGGCCCGTACCCTCGCTATCGGCCCCTGCCTCCATCAGCTTGATGATGTCACCGACCGGCTCGATCTTGAACTTCACCCAGATCGCATCGACCTGGCGGTCGTGATACTCGACCTCGGCCTCGGCCAGGGCGGTCTTCTCAACCGGGGACCACATGACGGGTTTAGATCCCTGATAGAGCGAGCCGTTCATCACGAACTTCATGAATTCCTCGGCGATGGTCGCCTCGGATGAGAAATTCATCGTCAGATAGGGGTCGGCCCAGTTTCCGGTGATGCCGAGGCGCTTGAATTCCTCGCGCTGGATATCGACCCAGCCCCGCGCGAAGTCGCGGCATTCGGCGCGGAACTCGTTGACCGGAACCTCATCCTTGTTGCGGCCCTTGGCGCGGTATTTCTCCTCGATCTTCCACTCGATGGGCAGGCCGTGGCAGTCCCAGCCGGGGATATAGCAGGCATCCGCGCCCATCATCTGCTGACTGCGCACGACCATATCCTTGAGGATCTTGTTCAGGCCGTGGCCGATATGCAGGTGGCCATTGGCGTAGGGAGGGCCGTCATGCAGGACGAAGGGCGGGCGGCCCTGCTTCTCTCTGAGGCGATCATAGACGCCGATCTCGTTCCACCGGGCGAGCCATTCCGGCTCCCGCTTGGGCAGACCGGCCCGCATGGGAAAGTCGGTCCTGGGCAGGTTGAGCGTATCTTTGTATTCTGGCGTGGTGGTCTCGGCGCACATTTCGGCGGCTCCGTCACTATCGTGGATATAAGTAGGCGTTAGGTAGGGTCGGCGCGGTCCGGCCATGCGCCTTGTCCCGGCGACGCGATCAGCGTGCCGGGCGAATAATTCGAATACCTATGCGAAATCCACCGGTCATTGCCGCGTGATACCGCAGGCCGCGCGCGCGGTCCAGACGGTAAGCAAGAACGGGCCGCGACAGGCCCTCTGTCTTACGCCCGCTACCAGCCGGACTGCACACTGCGCCGTGGCGCCTCAATACGCCGTGACACCGCCGTCCAGCGCCAGAGTCTGTCCGGTCATGAAGCTGTTTTGCGGATTCGCAGCGAAGAGAATCGCGGTTACGATCTCCTCACGCTCCGCAAGTCGCCGCATCGGCACACCGCGTGTCAGGTCCGCCGTGGCGGCGGCGGGGTCCGGTGCGACGCCTATGATGTCATCCACCATGCTGGTGCGCGTGAAGGCCGGACAGATGGCGTTCACACGGATGCCGCGCCGTGCATTCTCGATCGCCGCCGTTCTGGTCAATCCCGACACCCCATGTTTGGCAGCGGCATAGATCCCCAATGTCGGGGCGGCGACAAGACCGGCGATGGAGGCGACATTGACGATGCAGCTCGATGACCCGTCTGCCTTGTGCTGTTGCTGAAGCTGCGGGATTTGCGCCTGCAATGCCCAGAACATACCCAGCAAATCGACCTCAATCACCCTGCGCGCGAGATCCTTGGGCGTCTGCTCGATCCGCATCGGGGGGTGGGCAATGCCGGCATTGTTCAGCGCCACGTCCAGACGCCCGCCGATTTCGACCGCACGCGCCACCAGGGCGCGATGATCCTCGGGCTTCGCCGCGTCGGCAATCATCCAGTCGGCGTCCAGACGTCTGGCCACATCCTCGACCCCCGGCGACAGATCGCTGAGGAGCAGGCGGGCGCCGCCTTGCGCGAACGCGTCCGCAGCGGCCTCACCCAACCCGGCGGCGGCCCCGGTGATCAAGATCGTTTTGCCCTCGAACATGTCGATTGCCGTCACTGCGTGTTGGCAAAGAGGTTTGCCGGGGTCTGAACGCTCATACCACCATCCAGAGGCAGAATCGCGCCGGAGACATAGGCCCCTGCCCGGCCGCACAGATACAACGTCGCCCCGGCGATATCCTCGGCGGAGCCGATGCGCCCAAGCGGCACGTTCTCACCGACCTTCTCGGCCTTTTCGGGGGTGCCGGTGGCAAAGCGGGTCATCTTGGACGGGAAGGGCCCGGGCGCGAAGGCGTTCACCGTGATCCGCTTGCCCGCCAGCTCACCGGCCAGCGTCTTGGTCAGGTGATGCACGGCGGCCTTTGACATGGTGTAGGAATAGGCGCCCTCCGCCAGGGGCAGCGTGCCCATGACCGATCCGATATTGATGATCCGCGCGGGATCGGCATCGGTGCCTGCCGCCTCCAGCAGCGGGGTCAGATCGCGGGTCAGGGTGAACATCGCGCCGACATTCACATCCATGATGCGGGTCCACTGCTCCATCGGGAAGGTCTCATAGGGCTCACCCCATGTGATCCCCGCATTGTTGACGAGGATATCCAGCTGGGCCACGCGACCCCGAACCTCCGCGACCAGGGCGGATATACCCTCCGGCGTGGACACGTCGGCGGCGAAGCCCTCGACCCGGCCCGCCGGTCGGTTCGCGTTGATCTCGTCCGCCGCATCCTTGCACGCATCGCCCTTGCGTGAGCAGATCATGACGATGGCACCGCCTTCGGCCAGTGCCTCGGCAATCATGCGACCGATACCCGTCGCCCCACCTGTGACCAGCGCGACCTTGCCCTGAACCGAAAACAAACTGTCGAAATATCCCATCCGAATTCCTCCTGAGCCGTATCTGCGACCTTGTTCTTGCAAGATCCAGAATGGTCGCAGCCCCCGGACTTCGTAAACCCTTCACGACAGATGACGCAACGTGACGCAAGGGAACCGGCCTAGGCAGCATACCGCCCGCCCCCTACCTCAGACGGGTACAGATCACGCAGGAGAAACCAATGACTCTTCCCGATACGATGCAGGCCCTCGTCCAGCTTCATGATGGCTATTCCGGCACGCAGGAGGGTCCGTCCATCGACACGCTGGAACCCTATCTCGAAGCGCGCGAAGTGCCGGTGCCACAACCCCAAGCCGATCAGGTCGTCATCAAGGTGGACCTGGCCGCCGTGAACCCGTCCGATCTGCATTTCATCAAGGGGGAATACGGTCAGCCCCGCATCAAGGACGCCCCCGCCGGGTTCGAAGGTGTAGGAACCGTGGTCGCGGGCGACAGTCCGCTGGTTGGCCAACGGGTCAGCTTCTTCGCCACGGAGTCCGGGACATGGGCAGAATATGCGATGACGAAATCGCAGGGCCTGATCCCCTGCCGCCCCGATCTGAGGGCGGAGGATGCAGCCGGTCAGATCGTCAATCCGCTGACCGCGATGGCGATGTTCGATATCGTGCGTGAAAGCGGTGCGAAAAGCTTCGTCCTGAACGCTGCGGGTTCACAGCTGGGCAAACTGCTGATCGGGCTGGGCCGCGACAACGGCATCGCCCCCATCGCCGTCGTGCGCCGAGCGGAGCAGGCCGACCTGTTGCGCGAACTTGGCGCGGCAGAGGTTCTGGTCACCTCGGACGATGACATGATGGAAAAGGCCGAACCGGTCCTCAAATCGCTCAAGCCGCGCATCCTTCTGGATGCGGTCGGGGATCAGACGACGGCGGATCTGTTCTTCGCCATGCCGAACCGGGCGCGCTGGGTGAACTACGGCAAGCTGTCCACGACCCCGCCGAAGCTGACGCAAATGGGGCAGCTGATCTTTCAACACAAGGTGATCGAGGGATTCTGGCTGACCCGCTGGATGCAGGAAACCGATCCGGCCAAACTGGGCAGCGTCATCGAGGAGGTTCAGGAGCGTTTCGTTTCGGGCAAGTGGAAGACGGACGTGGCGGCCATCGTGCCCTTGTCCGAAGCGATGGAGAAACTGCCCGCCGCGACCAAAATCCCGGACGGCAAGGTGTTCATCAAGCCGTGAGGCATCCGGCACGGGGTCCTGTTGCCCCGTGCCAGTCTCATTTCGGGTCTCGTCCCGTCAGCTGAGGCCCAGCACGTCCACCATGTCGTATTCTCCCGCCGCCTGATCGCGTGCCCAGACCGCTGCCGCGACAGCCCCACGGGCGAACAGCATCCGGTCCGATGCGATATGCCCCAGGGTGATCCGCTCCCCCGTGCCGGCAAAGATCGCCTGATGCTCCCCCACCACATCACCGCCGCGCAAAGCCGCGAAGCCGATTGCGCCGCGCTGGCGTTCCCCGGTGATACCGTCGCGTCCGCTTTCGCGCATGTCGTCAAGGGCGACCCCGCGCCCCTCGGCGGCGGCCTCACCCAGCATCAGCGCCGTGCCGGAGGGGGCATCGACCTTGTGCCGGTGATGCATCTCGACGATCTCGATATCGAAATCATCGCCCAGCGCCTCGGCCACCTTGCGGGTCAGCACGGTCAGCAGATTCACCCCCAGGCTGAAATTGCCCGCACGCACGATGGTCGTGTGAACCGCGCAGCGCATCAGATGTTCCAGATCGTCCGCGTCCAGACCGGTCGTGCCGATAACATGAGCCGCCCCCGCCTGTGCGCACAGCGTCGCATGTTCGCGGGTCGCCTCGGGTGCGGTGAAATCAATGACCACGTCCGCATTTGCAATGGCGTCCACGGCCTCCGCCACCACGACCACGTCGGAGGCGCTGTCGGGCAGGACATCGCGCAAACGTTGCCCGATCCATTCATGATCCGGCAGGGCCGTCGCCCCGACCAGCTCGCATCGCGCGTCCTGCGCCACCGCCCGCGCCAGCATCTGGCCCATACGCCCCGAAACGCCCGTTATCGTCACACCGATCATCGCATTCTCCCGCTCTGTCCTGACTGAGCCCGCTATATATATCGGACTGAGATAGGCCGAGCGGACCGCGACGGGCAACCGTGTCGATTGCATTTGCGCCATATCCGGCTTCTCCGATCTGGTCCTCCGGCTTGACTCCGCCGGTGATCCGCACGAAATGCCCTCCATGGCAAAGAACAGTTCTCACGAGGGTACAGGCCCCACCCAGCGTCAGCTCCGCGTCGGCGAGCTGGTGCGCCGCGCATTGTCGGACACGCTGATGCGGGGCGACCTGCACGACCCGGATCTGGCAAATGTGTCCGTCACAGTAGGTGAGGTCCGCATGAGCAATGATCTGCGCCACGCGACCGCATTCGTCATGCCGTTGGGCGGTGGCGACGTGCAACGTGTGATCAAGGCACTGGCCCGGAACCAATCGACCCTGCGCCGCACGATCAGCAAGCAGATGACGACCAAGTTTTCGCCCGAACTGCGCTTTCGCCCCGATGAAAGTTACGATCAGATGGACGAAACCCGGCGGCTGCTCGATCTGGCGGAGGTTCGCCGCGATCTGGAAAGCGACGACTGAGCCCGCCCGTAGGGGACATGTGAAATGAAATTTCTGCCCTGGCGACGCAAGAAACCTCCCGCCCCGCACCCTCGGATCTCGCCCGAGGAAACGGCGCAGGCCCGCCAGGAACGTATCGAACGCCGACTCGCGAACGATGCGAAAGCGCGCGATCCCGCGATCCTGCTGACGACGAACAGCTACCCGATCTACTATCTGCCGATCACGAAATGCGGCTGCACCTTCCTCAAGAACCTGTTCTACGCCCTCGACAACGGGAATGAACATCCGGCCGGTATGAACGTGCATGAGGAAGAAGACGGTCTGGTCCGCGCCAAGGGACAGGATTTCGACACCGTTTTCGGCAGTCCCTATTCGTTCAGCGTGCTTCGCGATCCTGCCAGCCGGTTCATGTCGTTCTATTTCGACAAGATCTGGGGCGAGGGTGCCGTCAACTTCCCCAGGATCCGCGCACATCTCGAAGAAATCGGTGTCGTCGATCTGGACCGCGACCTAGATGCGGCGGAGCATCGGGCGAACGTCTATCGGTTGCTGGAATGGGTTGGTGAGAATCTGGACGGCGGCACCGATCTGGCCATCAACTATCACTGGCGCCCGCAAACCAGCCGCCTGCGCCGGGCACGCATGTTCAAGCTGAACCACCTGACGCTCGACGGTCTGGACTGGCAGTTGCCGATGTTGATGGCCCCCGTCGTACCCGACATGGCCGAACGAATGCAGGCGGTGAAAAGCCGGAACCGATCGGAGAAACCAGCCAGTGCGCCGGATGTTCTGGACAATGATCTGGCCGCTGCAATCCGCCAGTTCTATCGCGCCGACACCATCCTGCATGAACGCGCCCGGAACGCCTGGCGGAGTCAGTCCCCGGAACGGCGGCAAGGCGCATTCGAATGCCCACCCATGTTGCGGCATCGCCGCGTTCAGCGCCTGATCGGCCCTGGAAGTGTCAGCCTGACCACGGCGGCCTTCACCGGCGGGGCACAGATCAAACAGGTTCTGGGAAAAGCCGGCGTGATCGGGGGTAGCGCGGATATCCCTCTCGAAACCCTTGCCCAAAATGGGGAAAGTGCGTTGACACTGCTGCGCGACCCGCTGGAGCGGTTCGGAGCGGTGTATGGCTTCATGATGGAGCGTCCGCGCAGGTCGGGTTTCGCCACTCTGCGCACGACCTTGATCCGACGGCGCGGGTTGATCGCGCAACCGGTGAGCCCGGACGATCACGGCCATAACCTGTCTATCCTTGCTACCTACATGCGGCGGCGAAAGGTGGATTTCATTGGCAGCGGGGGATATGCTGGCAGTCGCCTGCAATCGCATGATGTGCGTCGGTTGATCGACGCTGGCGGGATCCCGATATTTACCGACAGGCTTGCCCATGAACTGCCCGGGTTCCTGAACCGGCCCGAGCTGGGCGAACCTCTCGCCGCGATCAGCGCGCAGAACCGGTTGCCTGACGATATCGCGGCCGCCCTGACGGGACCGGTTGCCGAAGCCGCGCGGAGCCTGTACCGCACCGATTGCGATCTGTATGACGGCCTGCGCATCGCGGCCGGTCTGCGGGTCAGCGGGGATTGGGCGGCCTGAGCCGTCGAAACGAGAAGAGACGACATGGCAAGACGTAAGAAGGGCCGCGACATCAGCGGTTGGCTGGTGGTGGACAAACCGGCCGGTGTCACCTCCACTTCGGTGGTCAACAAGGTGCGCTGGGCGCTGGATGCCCGCAAGGCCGGTCACGCCGGTACGCTGGATCCTACCGCGACAGGCGTTCTGGCCATCGCACTGGGTGAGGCGACCAAGACCGTGCCTTACGTGACCGACGCGATGAAGGCATACCGCTTCACCATGCGTCTGGGTGCCGCCACCAATACCGACGACACCGAGGGCGAGGTCATCGCCACCTCCGACACACGCCCCACGGATGCGCAGATCATCGCGGCCCTGCCCGCCTTTACCGGCGATATCGAGCAGGTTCCGCCGCAATTCTCCGCGGTGAAGGTTGATGGCGAACGCGCCTATGCCCGCGCCCGCGATGGTGAGGAGATGGAGCTGAAATCCCGCCCCCTGTTTGTCGAAAGCCTGGAAATGATCAGCCGCGAAGGCGACCTTCTGGTGCTGGAGATGGTTTGCGGCAAGGGCGGCTATGTCCGCTCCATCGCGCGCGATCTGGGGGCCGCGCTGGGCTGTCTGGGGCATGTGGATCATCTGCGCCGCATATGGTCCGGCCCGTTCGAGTCGTCGGACGGTGTGGACTGGAGCACGCTGGAAACCCTTGCCCGCGATCCGAAGCTGGATGACTACATCCACCCGCTGAGCGTCGGCCTGCAGGATCTCGACGAACTTCCCGCCACGCCCGAGGGGGCGGTGCGACTGCGCAATGGCAACCCCGGCATGGTCATCGCTTCGGGCGTCGAATACGGCGCGGAATGCTGGGCCAGCTACGAGGGCAAGCCGGTTGCCGTCGGTATCTACAAGGCAGGCGAATTGCACCCGTCGCGCGTTTTCAACCTGTGACGGCCATTTTATGACCACCTTGCGGTCCAGCGGTGAGACCCAATGCAACCCGGACTGGATCGTCCGAACGCATCAGGACGACACCCGCTGGTCCGACGCGATCTATTCCCCGTGCGAGGCCTACCGCTACGCCCTGACCCGCCATTGGGCGGAGGGGCCGAAGCTCAACGTCGTGATGCTCAACCCCTCGACCGCGGATGAGCGTCGCAACGATCCGACCATCGAACGGTGTGAGCGCAGGGCCCGGGCGGGCGGCTTCGGCGCCTTTCGTATAACGAACCTATTCGCCATGCGCGCCACCGATCCACGAGAGATGAAACGCCACCCCGCCCCCGTTGGCCCGGACAATGACACCGTATTGGGCCAAGCCTGTCGCTGGGCCGATCTGACCCTGTGCGGATGGGGTGTGCATGGGGTACATCAGGGGCGGAACGCGCATGTGTCGGCCCTCCTGCGCGCTGAAGGCGACCTGTACGTTCTGGGTTTGAGCCGCGATGGCCATCCCCGGCACCCGCTCTACGTCGCCTATGCACAAGGACCGCGCCCATGGGCAATCTGACAGAACGGCAACGCGGACTGACCATGGCCTTTATCGGGATCATGGTCTTGATGCCCGACACCATCCTGTTTCGGCTGATCGACACCAATCTGTGGACGCTGATGATCTGGCGCGCCGGGTTTCAGGGGGCCGTCCTGTGGGTGGCCCTGCTTTTGCTGCGAGGTCGAAAACTGCCCGAGGATGTGCGAACCCTCGGCTGGCCGGGAGCGGGCTTCGCGGTGGCGATGGGGGTTGCTGCGGTCTGCTTCAACCTTGCCATTGCGTGGACGACCGTCGCCAACACCCTGTTCATCCTCGCCGCGATGCCGCTTTGGGCGGCGCTGCTCTCATGGCTGATGATGGGGGAGCGCATCGACCTGCGCATGGGGCTGACAATTCTGGTCGCTATGATCGGAATCGGCATTCTGGTCACGGGCAAGGACGAGGGCGGCGTCGCGCATTGGTCCGGCGATCTGGCCGCGCTCGGGGGCAGCTTCACCATGGCGGCAGGCTTCAGCCTTGCCCGGTTCGCACCGGGACGCAGCATGGTGCCGGCGCTGGCCGGATCGACATTCGTGCCGGTTGCCTTTGGCATCGCCATGGGCGGGTGGGCGCTGCCCTTGCAGGGGGACATGGGGTTCCTGTTCGTGATGGGCGCGATCATCGCCCCGCTCAGCTTTGCGCTGATCTCCTCCGCGCCGCGCTATATCCCCTCGACCGAGGTCAGCCTGATCATGTTGCTGGAAACGGCACTGGCCCCGATCCTCGTCTGGTGGATCGTGGGAGAGGATCCCGGCCCACGCGCCATCCTCGGCGGCACGATCGTGGTCGCGGCCCTGCTGGTCAGCAATCTGGTGGGGCTTCGCCGCATCCGCGCATGACCCCTTTCCCCGCCGTGCGATCTGTGCAATACGGCGCGCGTTGCCGTGGGACGACCACGCCGACCCCTTCGCTGATTCCCGACCATGCTGGACGACATCCCGGCATCGGCCGTGGGGCGCGGGGCTTCTTCATACGAACCGAAAGGAAGACACGATGTCGATTACGCCAGACGTCAAAGCACAGCTGATCAAGGATTACGGCCTCAAGGAAGGCGATACCGGCTCCTCCGAGGTGCAGATCGCGATCCTGACCAGCCGCATTTCCACGCTGACCGAGCATTTCAAGACCCACAAGAAGGACAACCACTCCCGTCGTGGCCTTCTGAAAATGGTGGCCCTGCGCCGCAAGCTGCTGGACTATGTCCGCAAGGGCGATGAGGCGAAGTATCAGGACCTGATCAAGCGCCTGGGCATCCGCCGCTGAGGCAACTGCTCACTGATTGAGATTGGAAGGGCCGTCCCATTGGGGGCGGCCTTTTTCCGTATGGCTGCTACGCGGACGGAGCTGCCGTCGCGGATGTCTAGGAAACTCGACAGCCGTTTCAATTCCGTCTAGCTTGCGCAGCATCGTCAGACCCCACATAGAGTTTGCAATGCCTTCAACAGAAAATCCATTTTTGATAGAGAGCAGCGGCGCAAGCAAGGGGGTGAACCCGTTCTTCGGCGAGTGGAGGCAGAAGTTTAAATTTCCCCCAGTTGCATCGACCGCAAAAGCAGATCGGCGCAAAGACTTTCGCACCGCAATTCAAAGTGCGATTGATAGCAAATACTACTTCACTGACGAAGTTAAAGTTGAGATTACTCTACAGATTGATGAGCAGAGGATCAGAGAGACAGATAAGACAGCAGACCTAGACAATTTCGCGAAGTGCATATTGGACTGCATCAAGGGAAAATCGGGAATACTGATTGATGATTGCCAGATCCAACGTTTGGGCATCTCTTGGATTGACATCTCCAATGATGTTGAATGTTTCGAGATTGAGATTAGAGGGCATCCAGATGAGTTTCTCATCCGAGAAGTTACACTCTACGAAATGCCAGACAAGTTATGGTACCCGCTTAGCAGTCATTCTTGGAGTGATGGTGAGGCAGTGCCGATCAACGAAGTGACAAGGCTTGCGGGCCCACTCATTTTGGAAGCAATGACAGACTTCTCAAGGAAGCTACGGGCGACGATGCGAGCGAGCGGGCTTAATAAAATGCAGGCCTATCGAGAGTCGATGTGCCATTCAACAGGAGCCCGTGGTTTTCACAAGTCTCGCGTCGAAGGTGAATGGCCTCTAGTGCCACTTAAAGACTGGAAAGCAGATATGGATGAATTTTCCAGAAGCGGCGACGACAAGACCAAGGCTGTATCGGCAATCTTGATAGAATTCAAAGAGCAGAAAGAAAAGACGCTTTCCATTCTCAAGGAGTTGTACCGCTCAAATTAGGCGGAACACGTAGCAGATCGACGGCCATGATGCTGGGTGCTCCTGCATTGGGTTCTTTGGCCTCAAAGCTGCCATTCATCATAAAACAGCTCCCCCCTACCCATCCCCTTCAAAACCAGCTACACACGCGCGCATCTGCGCGACACGCTCCGACCCCGGCCCGCGCAGGAGGACAGGGGTCAGCGGCAATGGGGCCGCGTATGTGAACGGGGCGCCCGGAAGGCCGGGTAAGCCCTAGAAGGACGCTAAATGTTCAACGAATTCAAGAAATCCATCGAATGGGGCGGCGATACGCTGACCATCGAGACAGGGAAAGTCGCGCGCCAGGCCGACGCCTCCGTCATCGCCACCTATGGCGAGACGAGCGTGCTGTGCGCCGTGGTGTACGAAAAGCAGCCCAAGAAGGGCTTCGATTTCTTCCCCCTGACCGTGCACTATCAGGAAAAATACTACGCAGCCGGCAAGATCCCCGGCGGCTTCTTCAAGCGTGAGGCGCGCCCGACGGAGAAAGAGACGCTGACCTCGCGTCTGATCGACCGTCCGATCCGCCCGCTGTTCGTTCCGGGCTTCAAGCATGAAACGCAGGTCATCTGCACCGTGCTGTCGCACGATCTGGAAAACGACCCTGACGTCGTCGCGATGATTGCGGCCTCGGCTGCGCTGACCCTGTCGGGCGCGCCGTTCATGGGCCCGATCGGCTGCGCGCGCGTTGGCTACTCGAACGGCGAATACCAGCTGAACCCGTCGGTGGACGACATGCATAAGCTGCGTGAAAACCCCGAACAGCACCTGGACCTGGTCGTCGCCGGCACCAAGGACGCCGTGATGATGGTGGAGTCCGAGGCTTACGAGCTGTCCGAGGAAGTCATGCTGGGCGCGGTCAACTTTGGCCATCAGCAGATGCAGCCAGTGATCGACATGATCATCGATCTGGCCGAGGATTGCGCGAAGGAGCCGTTCGACTTCACGCCCCCGGATTACTCCGATCTGTTCGCCAAGGTGAAATCCCTGGGTGAGGACGCCATGCGCTCCGCCTTTGCCATTCGTGACAAGCAGGAACGTCAGGCGGCAATCTCCGCCGCGCGGGACAGCATCCGCGAAGGTCTGAGCGAGGAAGAACTGGAGGACAGCAACCTCGGCTCCGCATTCAAGAAGCTGGAATCCTCCGTCCTGCGCGGTGACGTGGTTAAGAACGGCAACCGCATCGACGGTCGCGCGCTCGACACCGTGCGCCAGATCGTGTCGGAAACCGGCATCCTGCCGCGGACCCACGGTTCCGCCCTGTTCACCCGTGGTGAGACGCAGGGTCTGGTCGTGACCACGCTGGGCACGGGCGACGATGAGCAGATCATCGACGCGCTGCACGGTGAGAGCCGCTCCAACTTCCTGCTGCACTACAACTTCCCGCCCTACTCGGTCGGTGAAGCTGGCCGGATGATGGGCCCGGGCCGTCGTGAGATCGGTCACGGAAAGCTGGCATGGCGCGCGCTTCAGGCGGTTCTGCCCGCGGCGACCGACTTCCCCTACACCATCCGCGTCGTGTCCGAGATTACCGAGTCGAACGGTTCGTCCTCGATGGCTTCTGTCTGCGGCGGCTCGCTGTCGATGATGGACGCGGGCGTGCCGCTGAAGGCTCCTGTGGCGGGCGTCGCCATGGGTCTGGTGCTTGAGGATGACGGCGACTACGCGATCCTGACGGACATTCTGGGTGATGAGGATCACCTCGGCGATATGGATTTCAAGGTTGCGGGCACCGAAAACGGTATCACCTCGCTGCAGATGGACATCAAGGTGGCAGGCATCACGCCCGACATCATGAAAACCGCGCTGGAGCAGGCAAAGGCCGGTCGCATGACCATCCTGAGCGAAATGTCCAAGGCGATCACCACAGCGCAGGACTTCTCCGTCCACGCGCCGCGCATCGAGACGATGCAGGTCCCGACCGACAAGATTCGTGAAGTCATCGGTTCGGGCGGCAAGGTCATCCGCTCCATCGTTGAGGAATCGGGTGCCAAGGTCGATATCAACGACGACGGCATCATCAAGATCGCATCGCCCAACGGTGAGGCCATCGACAAGGCGCGCGCGCTGATTCACTCCATCGTGGCAGAACCCGAGGCCGGCGCGATCTACACCGGCAAGGTCGTCAAGCTGATGGACTTCGGCGCATTCGTGAACTTCTTCGGCAAGCGTGACGGCCTCGTGCACGTGTCGCAGCTGTCGAATGAGCGTGTGGGCCATCCGAAGGACCTGCTCAAGGAAGGTCAGGAAGTGAAAGTCAAACTGATGGGCTTCGACGATCGCGGCAAGGTGCGCCTGTCCATGAAGGTCGTGGATCAGGAAACCGGCGAAGAGATCAAGTCCGAGGGCTGATACCCCGCAGACTGAACAAGGCCGACTGAAAACGAAAGGCCCCGGCAGCGATGCCGGGGCCTTTCCCGTTTGAGGCGCGTTACGCCTGCGGGGGCGGCGCCTGTCGCGCCAGTTCCTCCTGTAACAGCTTCAGATTGCGGGTGTTCGCCTTATACGCCACGTCGAAAATGGTGCCCACCACGGGGATCGAGCCGAACAGCCAGTCCACGCCCGCATTCGTGCCCATCTTGGTCAACGTCCGCTTGCGCGCGCCGCCCTTGTACGCTTCGTAGATCAGATAGGCGGACAGCACTGCGGCGACGGTATCGCCCGCCACGGGCAGGATCGACAGGATGCCGTCCCAGCCGAATCTGATGCCGGTGCCCGGAATGCGGAATTTCGAATCCAGCGTACGGGCCAGAGTCTCGATCCGCCGCATCCGTCTGGCCTGATCCACGCCGCTCATTTACGCGCGATGATCCAGATTGCGTGGACCACCCCCGGAATATAGCCCAGCAGCGTCAGCAAGATATTGATCCAGAATTGCAGGCCCAGTCCGACCTGAAAGAATACGCCCAGCGGTGGCAAAAGCACCGACAGGATGACCCGAATGAGGTCTGCCATGAAAATCTCCGTCCGTTGAATACTCCCGATCAACGTGGACTTGCAGGCTTGGTTCCCGATCAGAACGGCGAAGGCACCTCGAACGTGTGCCACGCTCCGCCGTCGGGATGGCGCAGGTCCAGCGCCTCGGCGTGCAACATCAGACGCGGTGCCTTCGCGCCGTTGTAGAACCGGTCGCCCAGAATGGTATGGCCCATGGCACGGCAATGCACCCGCAATTGATGTGTCCGGCCGGTGCTGGGCGTCAGGGCCAGCAGGGTATCGCGCGCACCGCGCTCGCGCAGCTTCCAATGCGTCAGGCAAGGTTTTCCCTGCTCGAAATCGACTTTCTGCAACGGCCGGTTCGGCCAATCCGGGCATAACGGCAACGCGACGAAGCCTGCCTGCCCGGCCACGTGGCCCTCCACCCGCGCGACGTATCGCTTGCGCAGGGTGCGCTTTTCGAATTGCCAGTTCAGGTGCCGCTGCGCCAAGACCGTCCGGGCGAAGACCATGATGCCCGAAGTGTCCATATCCAGCCGGTGGATCAACAGCGCCTCGGGATAGACCTGCCGCAAACGCAGTTCGAGGGAGTCGGTAAAGACGTTGCCCGGAACGCTCAGCAATCCCGCAGGTTTCGCCACGATCAACAGGTGTTCGTCTACATGCACGACCTCGACCGGGCGTGCGGGTGGCCGGTATGCGATCAGCGGGGGCGGTTTGATATTGACCATCTTTTCCATCACGCATCACCTACGGCACGGAGGTGTCCCAATGCAATCCAACGACGCGAAGCTGACTCACGCTGATCGTCCGTTCTGCTGGGAACGAATGGGCGGAGCTGATGGGCTTGGATGGCGGTGCTCTGTGTCACTGGTGTCGCGGGTTACTGGCTGCTGATCTTTCGTGAGCGCCTCGATCCGTGGACAGCCGCGGGGGCTATCCTGATCGTCGGCGCGGGGATCTACACGATTCTTCGCGAAAGAATGCGCGCCCCACGCGATGTCATCCCGCGGTGATGTCCTGCTCGATCCGCAAGGGAACCGGACGCCCGTTTATCCGCTGACGATAGACATGCATCCCTTCGAGGACGCGCATCACGTAGTTGCGCGTTTCGTTGAACGGAATGCCCTCGATCCAGTCCACGGCTTCCTCCACATCCATAAAGCGCGGATCGCCATAGCGTTGCGCCCACTGACGAGGCCGCCCCGGCCCCGCGTTATATGCCGCCGCCGCCATGATGTAGCTGCCGCCGAAGGCCGCCAGTTGTTCGGACAGGTATGTCGTCCCCAGCCGGATGTTGTAGGCGGGGTTGGTGGTCAGTTGCCCCAGCGAATACTCGATTCCCAACTGACGACTGACATCGCGCGCCGTTCCGGGCATCAACTGCATCAGCCCGCGCGCGCCGACCCGGCTCTCGGCCTGGGGGTTCAACTCGCTTTCCTGCCGTGACAGGGCCATGACCATTTCAGGCGGCAAATTGCCAGGCAATGCGGGCAGGTTCATCATCGGATAGGCGGTCAAGGGCAAGGTCACGACGCTGCGCGCGGCCTGCTTGGACAAACGGACCGAACTGTCGGCGCGGCGCGCCTCGTCCAGTGCGTATTGCGCCACGGCGGACATTGCCTGTTCCTGCTGCTGATCCAGCATCATCCGCGTCAGGAACAGTTCCCCGTTCACCCAGTCGCCGCCTGCGTACAATATAGCTGCAGCCGTCAGGCGCGGGTCCCTGGCGATGGAGCTTCGCCGCCAGTCCACCTGCTGCCCCCGCGACAGGGCGGGGTCTGGCGCCGCGCCCAGCCGCTGTGCGGCCAACTGTCCGTAGAAGCTGACCTGATGCTCAGCACCCAGCCGGTAAGCCGCTTCCGCCGCTGCTCTGTTACCCGCAGCCTCATGCGCACGGCCCAGCCAGTATCCGCCCCGCCCGACGGAGATCGGCGTGTCCACCGCCGCAAGGAACCGCTCGAAATGACCTATCGCGGCGCGTGGATTGCGCAGCTTTCGCAATTGCAGGTATCCCGACAGCCATTCGAGATCGGCATAATCCGAGCCCGAGGTCAGCCCGTGTCGCGAGGCGATCTCATAGGCCACGGCGACATTTCCCGTTCGCATCTCACGCCGCGCCGTATCGCGCCGATAGCGCGCCCAGCGATCCGGGCGGCCCAGCGTGGCAGCGGAGGCGGACCTTTCGCGCATGAGGTCGGTAGCGGTGCCCACACCGCGCTGCGTGCGCCAGCGGAACCTGTCATAGGCAAGACCCGCATTGGATTGCAGCGCGGCCGGGACCGCGTCGATCAGACCGTTCACGCCGTCCTGATTGCGACGCAACGCGATGCGTGCGACGGCCAGGGCGCGCCAATCGGGGCTGACACGGGGGACCATCCGCTCCGCCTCGCCCAACCGGCCCTCCCAGATGGCATTGTCCAGCCGCACCTGATGGAACGGTGCGATCAGCG
>Ga0209345_10003292_pt1 | contig 16807 bp, 12 predicted proteins | sample Cruoilmetagenom7_FD_187294 | JGI IMG/M metagenome (GOLD analysis project Ga0209345, IMG submission 187294) | Oil polluted marine microbial communities from Coal Oil Point, Santa Barbara, California, USA - Sample 7 (SPAdes) (version 2) | ecosystem: Environmental > Aquatic > Marine > Oil seeps ...
ACATGGATGTACTTGTGGGCGTGTCCTGAACAGCCATGCCGGGGTGCCGGTCTTGCACCTAAGTTCAGCTTTTGCGCTTGCCAGGCAAAGTCCCCATAAGCTTGCAAATGATCCCCAGCATGATTTCATCGGCACCGCCGCCGATGGATACCAGACGAACATCGCGGAATGCACGGGATGCCGGGTTGTCCCACATAAAGCCGTTGCCTCCCCAGTACTGCAGGCAGCTATCAGTAACCTCACGGCCCAGACGCCCCGCTTTCAGCTTGGCCATTGAAGCGAGCTTGGTGACTTCCTTGCCTTCGATATGCAGTTCGCAGGCCTGATAGGTTAGGGCGCGCAGAGCCTCTACTTCGGTCTGCAGTTCGGCCAGACGGAAGTGGATCACCTGATTATCAATCAGTGGCGTACCGAAGGTTTTCCGCTCCCGGCAGTAATCAATGGTCTGGTTGATGCAGTTTTCCAGTGCTTTGATAACATTTGCGGCGCCCCATAACCGTTCTTCCTGGAACTGCAGCATCTGCATCATGAAACCCATGCCTTCAGCGCCAATGCGGTTGCGCTGAGGAACCCGAACGTCGTCGAAGAAAATCTGGGCGGTTTCGGAGGAGCGCATGCCCAGCTTGTTCAGGTGCGGGCTCATGGTTATGCCCGGGGAGTTCATGGGAACCACAATCAATGATTTGTTTTTATGTGGCTTGTCGTCACTGGTGTTGGCCAACAGACAGATAAAATCGGCCTTAGGGCTGTTGGTGATCCACATTTTCGAGCCGTTGATAACATAGTCATCGCCGTCTTTTTTTGCGGTGGTTTTCAAGCCTGCCACGTCGGAACCTGCGCCGACTTCACTCACGCCAATGCAACCCACCATGTCACCGGCGATGGCCGGAGCCAGGAAGGTACGCTTGAGTTCGTCGGAGCCGAAGCGGGATATGGCCGGGGTACACATGTCGGTTTGCACACCAATCGCCAAAGGTACACCGCCGCAGCTGGCCATGCCCAGTTCTTCAGCTGCTACAAGGTTGTAGCTGTAGTCCAGCCCCATACCGCCGTACTCTTCCGGCTTCTGAATGCCCAGCAAGCCGAGGTTACCCATTTTTTTGAATATGGCATGAATAGGGAATTCACCAGCCTCTTCCCATTCGTCGCAATAGGGGTTGATTTCTTTCTGTACGAAATCGCGGACGGTTTTTCTCAGGGCTTTGTGTTCGGCTGTGAATTTCACGTTGTTATTCTCCTGATAATTAGTTCTTGCTTACATCTATTGACGCTGGTTCTTTGACTTGGGTCGCGGCTCTGGGGACAGGCTTTCAGAAAATCGCTACAAGCACGTCCGTGTGCGCTTGACTCCGGCCATCCATGGCCTCCGACATTTTCTGAAAGCCTGTCCCCACAGCCGCTTATGTCTGCAATGTTGTTGCTACTTGCTGGCACGTTGTTTTGTTAAAGCGTTTCAAAGCGATAACTGTTGGTTGATCAGAATCGGGGCGGAAGGTCTCCCAAAAACGTGGAGCGCCAGGGATGGCGCGACCGAGCCCTACAGGGACGTATTTACGGGCGTTTTTTGGGAGACCTTCCGCCCCGGTTCCATACACCATGATTCAAATCCCCTAGAGGCGGGCCACGCCAAATGTGTTGGGCCGCAACTGGCGAATTTCGGCTTCTCGGCATACGTCGAGAACCAGGGCAACGACGCGCCGGGTATCCCGTGGATCGATCAGTCCGTCGTCCCATAACCGCGCCGTGCCGAACAGGGCCGTGGAGCCGTCCTCCAGCTTTTTGGCTGTGGCCTGCTCCAGAAACTCCAGTGTTTTCGGGTCAGGCTCTATGCCGTTGCGGCGCTGTTTGTCTTCCGCCACTATGCGCATTACCTTGCCGGCCTGTGCTGAACCCATGACGGCGGTGCGGCTGTTGGGCCAGGCGAAGATAAAACGAGGATCCAGGCCGCGGCCACACATGGCGTAGTTGCCCGCACCATAGGATCCGCCGATTACGATTGCGACCTTGGGTACGCGGCAGTTGGCGACCGCCTGAATCATTTTTGAGCCATGTTTTATGATGCCGTTCTGCTCGGAGTGCGTGCCCACCATAAAACCGGTTGTGTTATGCAGGAACAGCAGCGGCGTGCCGGCCTGATCGCAGAGCTGAATAAACTGGGCCGCTTTTGCACTGCCGGCCGGGGTAATCGGCCCGTTGTTGCCGATAATCCCGACAGCGTGCCCTTCAATGCGGATGGTGCCGCATACGGTGTGATTGTCGAATTCGTTCTTGAAGTCCATGAACCTGGATCCGTCAGCAATTCGTGCCAGGATTTCCCGAACGTCATAGGGTTTTTTTGAATCGGATGGAATGACTCCAAGGAGCTCTTCTGCCGGATAAAGGGGCTCATCCCATTTCATCTCGCGCCTCAGAGGGAGCTGCTCATTCCAGGGCAGGGCTTCAAGAATGTTCCTGGCCATGCGGATGCCGTCAGCGTCGTCTTCAGCCAGATATTCGGCGGTGCCGGCAACCTGGGCGTGCATTTCTGCGCCGCCGAGTTCTTCGTCATCGGCTATTTCGCCGGTCGCTGCTTTCAGTAGTGGCGGGCCAGCGAGAAACATTTTTGCCTGGCCACGGATAACGATCACATAGTCAGACAGGCCCGGCTGATAGGCTCCGCCAGCGGTAGCGTTGCCGTGCACAACGGTAATCTGGGGCAGGCCTGCTGCAGACATCCGGGCCTGGTTGGCAAAGCTCCGCGCGCCCTGAACGAAGATATCGGTGGCGTAGTTCAGGTTGGCGCCGCCGCTTTCCGACAGGGAAACAACCGGTAGTTTGTTTTCTCTGGCGATCTGTTGCAGGCGCAGGGTTTTATCCAGGCCAGCGGGCGTGATGGTGCCACCTTTGATGGCGCTGTTGCTGGCGACCACCAGGCAGCGTATGCCGCTGATGGTTCCAATGCCGGCGATGATGTTGCCACCGGCCATGCTGCCGTCTTTGTCGTCATGCATTTTATAGCCGGCCAGAGAACACAACTCCAGGAACGGAGTGCCTCTGTCCAGCAGGCGGTTGATGCGATCCCGGGGCAGGAGCTTTCCCCGCTTGGTGAACTTTTCTCGTGCGGCTTCAGCCAGGTCCAGAACCTTCTGCTCCACGTCGCGGAACATCTGGATATGGCGGTTCATGGCCTCGGCATTGCCGCGGAACTCGTCGGACTGTGGATTAACGCTGGTTTCCAGTGTTTGCATAAAGCGTTCCTCAATCCTCGCTGAGAACTTTGGGAGTTACTGCTCGGTGAAAGCCATTAAAGGGCGTGTTGTTCCTGGCTTTGGGCAGAGGCCATACGCGGGTTCCCTGTGAGGCGGCACCATCAATCCGCAGACAGTCACCGCTGATAAACGCTGCCCCTGGGCTCAGGAGAAAGCAGATAGCCGCACTGATTTCAGATTCCGTCCCCATGCGTTTGACAGGAACGTTGTCTGCCAGACCGCGAATCCACTGCTTCATGTGCTCCGGGTAGCTGTCCATGCCGCTGGACGCAATCCAGCCGGGAGCAACCGCATTCACTCGAACGCCGGATGCACCCCATTCCACTGCAGCGGTCTGGGTGAAGTTCACCATGCCGGCTCTTGCTGCTCCTGAGTGCCCCATGCCCGGCATGCCGCCCCACATGTCTGCCACTATGTTCACTATGGCACCACCGGTTTTAACCAGAGCCTGAGTGTAGGCTTCTCTCGCCATCAGAAATCCGCCGGTGAGGTTGGTGCGCACCACGGTTTCCCAGCCTTTCTGATTGATGCCGGCAAGGGGTGAGGGGAACTGACCGCCTGCGTTATTAACCACGCCGTTCAGCCCTCCATGTTCTTCGATGACAGCTTTCACCGTGGCTTTCACCGCCTCTTCTTCACGGATGTCGCACACATGAGCCGAGGCAATGCCGCCGTCTTCAAGAATTTCTGCTTTTACTGCTTCAACCTTCTCGGACTTGCGACCAACAAGCGCAACTCTTGCCCCAAGGGAGGCGAGTTCGTGGGCAGTGCAGCGGCCAATACCGGAACCACCACCGGTCACGATAAATATCTGGCCCCTGAACAGATCGGGGTGGAATACGGATTGATAGCTCATAGTTTAAAAACCTTATTCAATATTCAGGCACGAACCAGTCCGGAAGGCACTGGTACCGGAAATTCAAGTAATTGCTGGGCAAACGCTTTGCCTTGCGGATCAATTCGCAGGCTGGCAATACCGCCGCCGCCCAAGCTATGTTCCAGGAGAAAATTGAATGCATGGAGTCCGGGCATTGACCAGCGTGTGACTTTTCCGGTTTCCGGATTCAGTGTGTGGGCCATCCATTCGGCAACCGCATCCTCTGTCAGCGCTGCTTCGATAAACGGAACAAATTCCGGCTTGCGTGCAATAACACCAATGTTGCTGTGATCACCTTTGTCGCCGCTACGGGCCCAGGCCAGATCGACCAGGCGTGCAGTGGTATCCGTCGCCGGCGCCGGTTTGCCTGCAGGCTGTTCTGTGATTTTTCCGGGCTGGAATCCACCGTCAGAATTTATGTAGACGGGCGTCACCCTGTCATTCAGGTTAACCGACACTGCCACTTCGCTCTTGGACACCAGACAGGAGTAGAGCCGGATTTTCGGCCACACCGCTGGCCGCCCCCCCACAATGCCGGTAAGGCCTGGCGCCATGCCCGTTGCTGCCTGTGCAATCTCCCGGGAGAACAGCACGAGCGCTCCTTTATTGCTGTGAGCCGTAGCAATCTTGACGACTACTTCACGGGTGCTCTGGCCCCGGCTGTGTTTGCCATAGGTGGTTTCGGTACCCAGAAGTTCGATACTGGTCTCGGTGTAGTCGGGCAGGCCTCGCTCCCGGAACAGTCGTGATGTTTTGGTCAGAATTGCTTCAGCCACGGCCCGGGCTTTTTTCGGGGCATCAATGCCTGCGAGCAGGAAGGTTGCAGTGCACTTGAAACCGTCCGGCCAGGTGCCGGACACCTTGTAGCTGCCGGTTGGCGGAAGACCACGAGCACCGCGTACGGTTACACGGTTTGTTCCGCTTGCCTCCAGATCAACACCGGTAAAATCACAGGTGACATCGGGTAGCAGATAGGCGCGTGGGTCGCCTATTTCATAGACCAGCTGTTCGGCCACGGTGCCCCGGCTTACCAGGCCGCCGGTCCCTTCTGGTTTAGTGATGACGAAATCACCGTCTGCACTGACCTCTGCAATCGGGAACCCCATATCAGCGAAGCCTTCGGCAACGTCTTCCCAGTCTGTAAAGTTGCCGCCCGTTACCTGCGCGCCGCACTCCAGAAGGTGACCCGCAAGGCAGCCCTGGGCCAGTTTGTCGTAATCTTCCCAGTCCCAGCCAAATTCGTGAACCAGCGGGGCGAGTATCAGTGCACTGTCTACGACCCGGCCGGTAAGGACAATGTCGGCTCCCTGATTCAACGCCTCCACCAGGCCCGGTGCGCCAAGGTAGGCGTTCAGGCTTACCATCATGGCTGGCATAGGTGCGCCAGTGGTCAACTCGGTTGTTCCGGCTTCGCTCAGAGCCTGCTTTTTGGGGAGCAGGTTGTCACCCAGCACCAGCGCAATATTCATCTTTACACCGGCTTTTTCGCACAAAGATTGCAGGGCGTCTCGGCAGGCCACCGGATTGACTCCGCCGGCATTCGCCAGCACGCGGATGCCTTTTGCTTTGATATCACCAAGCAAAGGCCCCATAACCGTTTCCACAAAGTCCCGTGCGTAGCCCTGGCTTGGATCCTTCATCTTCTGGCCAGCCATGATCGACATGGTGACTTCGGCCAGGTAGTCGGCAACCAGATAATCAATGTTGCCTTTGTGAACCAGTTGCGCTGCCGCAGTTTCGGTATCGCCCCAGAATGCGGAGGAACAACCGATGCGAATGGATTTTCGGGGGTCAGGCATGGTTTTGAATCCTGTTGCTGTGTTGGTCAGAGTCCCATGCTCGGGGGTCAGTGTTTGATCTGTGTATCAGACCATACCAAGCAAGCGCTTGGTGTGTAAACATTTAAATATCAGGTAGAATGCCAATTCTTTTAAAGCCAGTGGATGCTCCCGTGAATCGAGATGAAATTGTTCAGTCGCTTATTGCTGATAACCTGGTTTCTGATCCGGACAGTGCCCGTGGCCGGCTGCTCCGTGAAGCCGCGCGCCTGTTCCGTGATAAGGGTTATGAGCGAACAACAGTCAGGGATCTGGCAGCGGCTGTAGGCATTCAGTCGGGAAGTCTTTTTCATCATTTCCGTACCAAAGAAGAGATTCTGAAAGCGGTCATGGTTGAAACCATCAGACTGAATACTGCAGTTATGCAGGCAGCTATGGATGCCGCTGATTCCAGTCGTGAGAAGTTAAGGGCACTGGTAAGTGCAGAGCTGGAGTCTATAAACGGCCAGACTGGAGAAGCTATGGCCGTTCTGGTGTACGAGTGGCGAAGCCTCTCTGAAACGTCCCAGGCTGAAGTGCTAAAGCTTCGTGATATCTATGAAACTTTGTGGCTCGATGTGCTTGGCAGCCTGAAAGAGGACGGCTCTCTGTTGGCAGACCCGTTTGTGGTTCGCCGCATGCTGACAGGTGCTCTGAGCTGGACGGTCACCTGGTACCGGCCGGAGCGTGGTGGCCTGACTCTGGACGGACTGACCGATCAGGTGGTTGCGATGCTGGGGCTTGGTCAGTCGTAATCTGTAATCTCGCCCGTTGCTTGTGCGATTTGTAATACCCCCTCCAAACCGTGTGTCGTACACTGGCTTCTGTTCAATATAAAGAGGCCAGTAGGGATGCCCGCCAATTCACAAGCAGCAACTTTTTTCAGGCCTGCCATTCTGACAGGGCTGATGATTGCGCTGTCCGGCTGCAGTAGCGGCTCTGACAGCAGTGCGCCGACAACTGACTCAACTGCACTCGCTGGCATCATCGACATCGAAGCCGGAACGCGGGTCGATGCAGATAATGCCGCCACTCTGGCATTGAGTGGTTCTCCCCTGCCCAGTCCGCAGCTTCTGCCGCAGGAGTTCATTCTGGCGGGATATGTCAGCGCGGGCTCCGGGAGCTACCCCGGTTTGGACGGGTTCAATTATCTGGCCGATCCTGTCGATACCTTTTCGATGTCGCTGCGTGAAGGGCAGAACATCTATCTCCAGCCATTTTCTACAAGTGCGGGTCAGTCTGCTCTGAATCTTTCGTTACTGAGTGGCACCCGTGTTATTGAAACTGTTTCCACAAGTAGCCTGCCGGTTCGGGTAGCGCTGCCAGAGACTGAAGTTGCGGGTAGTTATACCCTGCAGGTTGAGGCAACTGGCGCTGCCCCGGTGCTCTATATCCTTTCCGCATCAGTTGCCGACAGTGTCCGGGTGACAGGGTTTGAGTGGCCGGATTATGACTTTGTTGAGGCAGAGGCAATTGTCGAGTTCAAGCGAGATACGGATCTGGTTTCGATGCAGTCAGCGACATTGCAGGCTGCCATGGAACCGAAAGAGGAGCTGGCTCCAGGTGTCTGGCTGGTGAAGGCCCCGTTCCAGACGGCGCAAAACCGGACAGCGCAACCCAAAGAAGCGACTCTGGAGTGGGTCCGAACACTGAATAAACGCGCGGACGTTGTGTCTGCCGTGCCCAATTACAAAATGCGGGCCATGCAAACCCCTCTGGATGAACCACTCTACAACAGTCCGTCAGTCGGGCAGCAATGGCATTATGAACTGCTGAATGCGCCGGTTGCATGGCAGATAGCTGGTAATGGTGGGGCCGGCGTCACCCTGGCGGTGATGGATACGGGGTTATTTGGAACGCCAGGCAGCTGGCACAGTGATCTGGATGCAAATGTCGTTAATCCTCTGCCGGCTAACACAGACTTTGTGTCAGCAGAATTTGATAACGATGGCGTGCCAGGCCCGGACAGCAACCCTTCCGATCCCGGGAATGCGGTTGGCAGCAGCATTTTCCATGGTACGCATGTAGCAGGAACTATTGCGGCTGTGGTGAACGGTGCGGGTGGGGCCGGTGTTGCATACGAGTCGGCGTTACTTCCCGTTCGTGTTCTGGGTGAGGGGGGTACTGGCTCGTCTGCAGATCTGCTGGCGGCTCTGCGCTGGGTTGTGGGTCCGCCGGAAGGTGAACCGTTGGCAGAAATCGTCAATCTCAGCCTCGGAGGGCTGCCCTTTTTACAGCAGTTACAGGATGTTATCAGTTATGGCGCAGACAGGGGCGTTGTCTTCGTTGCAGCAGCGGGCAACTCTGCCTCTGCGCTTGCGTCATACCCTGCTGCATTTGATAAGGTTTTTGCTGTAAGTGCGGTAGATGGTGCAGGGGAGCTGTCATCCTACTCGAATTACGGAAGCTGGATAGACCTGGCAGCACCAGGAGGGGATGCCAGTCGTGATGGTAATGCAGATGGCCGGAGCGATCTGGTCAGCAGCACCAGTGCTGCCCTGATTAATGGCACGGTTGAGGAAACCTATATTGGTTTGCAGGGAACATCTATGGCGGCCCCCCATGTATCGGCGGTTTTCGCCCTGATGAAGAGCCTTAATTCTGAACTGGGCTACGAAGAACTGAATGACATGCTGATGGCTGGGAAGCTGACCTGTGGCAGCGAGGTATGCCTGAGGACAGATGAGCTGGGATGGGGGCTTCTGGATGCTGGCAGGTCAGCTTTGGCTGCTTCAATGACCAGTGTATCGGATTTTCTAACGGCATCTCCCTCTATTGTGAACCTTTCAACTGAAGGGGATTTGTCCGCGACTGTTGGCCTGAGTATTTATGGCAGTGAGTCGGGCGGCATCACTATTGAATCCGTATCCGTTGGGGCTCCATGGCTTCGGCTGGATTCCGCGCCGTCCAGTGAGGAGGTTGGAACAGATTTCGCTATTCGGGTAACTCTGTTGCCTGAAGCTCTGGAAGCTGGCGTATCGGAGCGGACAATGATTACTGTTGAGTACAGGAGTGATGAATCCCGTCGGCTTGAAATCCCGGTTGTAGGCCAGCGGGTGACTGATCAGCAGGTCCGCGATGCAGGCAGGCATTTTATACTCCTGGTCGACCCGGAGCCCGACGGCGATCTTTATTCAACGGTTGCCCAGGTCAGTGCTCTGGCTGAGAACGGGCAGTACAGGTTTTCATTTATGCTTGATGATGGTGTGGAGCCAAGGTTGCTGAACGAAGTGTCGCCGGGTAACTATATCCTGGTTGCAGGGTCTGACCTGGATAATGACGGGCTGATTTGTCATGCTGGTGAAGCCTGTGCGGAATACCCTGTCGCCGGCCTCAGGGAGGAAATTACTATCAGAGAGGGAGAGCCCGTTACAGGTATCCGGATGACGACCAGTTATTCCCGGCCCGCCATATCTGCTGCCACACCTGACATTTTGCCCCGCCCCGGATTCCGGGGGTATAGTCTGATAGGGCCGCAGTCAGACAGTGTGACAGCCCCCAGAACAGTGGGAGTAAAGCCTTGATTGCAGTATGCAGAAAGATATCCGAAGGCTTGCCTGTGGTTGCTCTGTCGGCCGTATATGCCTTGTTGGTTGGCTGCGCATATTCAGATACAGTGCAGGATAAGTCTGATGCGCTCTGGGCCCGCCAGATTACCCAGTCTGCCCATTGTGGGCTGACTGGCCCAGGGTTGGCCTATGTCCGGACATCAGAACGGTTGCAGCAGTTACTGGAGTTGCCTGCTCAGAATATGGCAGTTCAGCAACTGAGGAAGGTAGACCTGGCCAAAGAGCACCTGCTGTTCGTCACTCTGGGCGAAAATCCAACGGGGGGTTACAGTGTCAGTCTGGCTTCCTCTTCGATCGAAAGCCCGGGCAATATCTTACGGCTTGCCATGACGGTGCGAGCGCCTGCGCCGGAAACAATGGTTTCACAAGTTATCACCTCTCCCTGTGTGGTGCTTGCTGTTCCGGCCGCGGGATGGCCGGAAATCCGGGTGTCGGGTGTTCGTGACCGGGATCTTGTTGTTAAGCTTTAAGTCCCCGGCTATGCACTGGATGTCCATAGAAACAGCAATCAGCCGTTGATCTTTGCCGGCGAATCCCTAAGCTATGGAAACGAATTTTTCTTCCTTCGGAGTCACTTCCTGTCTATGAGCCAGCAACAATATAACGCCGACGCCATTGAAGTACTTAGCGGCCTGGATCCGGTGCGTAAACGGCCCGGTATGTACACCGACACCAGTCGCCCGAACCACCTGGCCCAGGAAGTGATCGACAACAGTGTGGATGAGGCCCTTGCAGGCCATGCACGGCGTATTGATGTGGTGCTTTACGCTGATGGATCTCTGAGTGTTGAAGATGATGGCCGGGGTATGCCTGTTGATCTCCATAAAGAAGAAGGGCTGCCCGGGGTTGAGCTGATTCTGACCCGGCTGCACGCGGGCGGAAAATTCTCACAGGGTAACTATAATTTTTCCGGTGGTTTGCATGGGGTAGGCGTTTCTGTAGTGAACGCGCTTTCTACTCATCTGGAAGTGACAATCAGGCGTGACGGCCAGCTCCATCGCATGACCTTTGCAAATGGAGACAAGGCTTCCGAGCTTGAAGTTATCGACACCGTCGGGAAGCGCAATACCGGTACCTGTATCAAGTTTACACCGGATATCAAATACTTCGACAGCCCCAACTTTTCCGTCAGCCGCCTGCGGCACAATCTGCGGGCCAAGGCTGTGCTCTGTCCCGGGCTGGCAGTGACGTTTGTTCAGGAAAAAACCGGTGAAAAAGATGAGTGGCTCTATGAAGATGGCTTAAAGGACTATCTCCGCACTGAGCTGGCCGACATTGAGGCTGTTCCTCTGGAACCGTTTACCGGCAGCTTTTCCGGCAACAAAGAAGCTGTCGACTGGGCAATTCAGTGGCTTCCGGAAGGCGGCGAGACGGTTATGGAGAGCTACGTCAACCTGATCCCCACGGCTCAGGGCGGCACCCATGTAAACGGTTTGCGAACCGGACTGCTGGAAGCTATGCGCGAGTTTTGTGAGTTCCGCAGTTTGCTGCCAAGGGGCGTGAAGCTGTCCCCGGAAGATGTATGGGAGAGGGCGGCCTATGTGCTTTCGTTCAAAATGCAGGAACCGCAATTTTCAGGGCAGACTAAAGAGCGGTTGTCCTCGAGAGAGGCTGCCGGGTTTATTTCCGGAGTGGTCAAGGATGCGTTCAGCTTATGGCTGAACCAGCATACCGATGTGGCTGAGGTGCTGGCGGAACTGTTTATCAGCAACGCTCAGCGCAGGCTCAAGGCAGGCAAGAAAGTAGCGCGTAAAAGGGTAACTTCCGGCCCTGCCTTGCCCGGTAAACTGGCAGATTGTTCCGGTGGTGATACAGCCCGGTCTGAGCTGTTTCTGGTAGAAGGTGACTCGGCGGGTGGCTCAGCGAAACAAGCGCGTGATCGCGAATTTCAGGCGGTAATGCCGTTGCGAGGGAAGATTCTGAATACCTGGGAAGTGGACTCCGGTGAGATTCTCGCCTCTCAGGAAATTCACGATATCGCTGTTGCTATCGGCGTTGATCCCAACTCGGACAAGCTCGGAGATCTGCGCTATAACAAAGTCTGTATTCTTGCTGATGCAGACTCCGATGGCCTGCACATTGCTACGCTTCTGTGCGCATTGTTTCTTAAACACTTTCGACCGGTTGTTGCGGCCGGCCATGTGTTTGTTGCCATGCCACCCTTGTATCGGGTGGATGTCGGCAAGGAAACTTTTTATGCCCTCGACGAACATGAAAAGCAGGGTATTCTCGACCGCATAGAAGCGGAAAAGCGTAAGGGCAAGATTTCCGTAACCCGCTTCAAGGGCCTGGGTGAAATGAATCCGCTTCAGCTTCGGGAAACTACCATGGCGCCGGATACCCGCCGGCTGGTCATGCTGACTATTGAGGAGGGTGACGATACCGACAGCCGGATGGACATGCTTCTTGGCAAGAAGCGCGCGTCTGACCGGAGGGCCTGGCTTGAAGCCTATGGCAATATGGCCGACGTCGCTGTTTGAGGGTCTGAAGGTGTTCTGGTTTTCTGTTATTCCTGTTTTGCCTATAAAAAGAATTCGTTATTCTTTTTAATTATTCATGAAGCTCGTTATCCTGCTGGTTTTATGAACGGGAAAACCGCGAATGGACTGGCAAGGCTGGTTTGCGCTCGGCCTCGCAGGGGGCGCGCTGTTGCTCATGAGCTCAGGACGCTACGCGCCTCATTTGGTTATGATGGGCGTTCTTGTCGTTCTGAGTGCCAGCGGCATTATTTCGGCGGATCAGGCGCTGGCAGGTTTCAGTAACACCGGGTTGATGACCGTTGTCGCTTTGTTTGTGGTGGCTGCAGGTATTCACCACTCCGGCGGGGTTGATCTGCTGGTAAAGCACTTGCTTCGAAATCCGAAAACGATCCGTTCCGCCCAGGCGCGGATTACGCTTCCTGTCGCTCTTTTAAGTGGCTTTCTCAACAATACCCCTGTTGTCGCAACTATGATTCCGGCCATTCATGCCTGGTCCCGGAAAATTGGAATTTCACCTTCCAAATTAATGATCCCTCTGAGCTATTCCGCCATCCTTGGTGGCACGCTGACCATGATCGGTACCAGCACCAATCTGGTAGTAAATGGCCAATACGAGCACCTGACTGGTGAAGCCGGTCTTTCCATCTTTTCCATCACAGCAGTGGGCCTGCCCGTAGCGATTCTGGGCGTGGCTGTCATTTTGCTTTTTATGCCCAGAGCCTTGCCAGACCGGGAAGACCAGCACAAATTCGGCGCAATGAGAGAGTTTACCCTGGAGGTTGCTGTGGCCTTTGGTGGGCCTTTGGTCGGCAAAACGGTAGGCCAGGCGGGCCTGAGGGAGTTGGAGCGGCTTTATCTGGTAGAGATTGAGCGTGATGGCAGTGTTGTAACGGCAGTGCCTTCAGAGGAGCGCTTGTGCGGTGGCGACAGGCTTGTGTTTGCGGGCGACACCCAGGCGGTTTCTGACTTGCTGCGCATTAACGGTATTGTGCCCTCTGTACACGCGGATGAGCCCAGTCTGAGTAAGGATCGTGCAGAACGGTGCCTGGTGGAAGCTGCATTGTCTCCCCAGTCAGAAGTGCTTGGTTTGACGATCCGCGATGCAAGGTTCCGGGAGCGCTATGGTGCTGTGGTTCTTGCGGTTGCCCGGGGTGGCGCCAGGGTGTCCGGGAATCTTGGCAATATTCGTCTGAAACCCGGAGACGTACTCTTGCTCGAGGCCCGGCCGGCGTTTGTGAGTCGCCAGCGTTACAACAGAGAATTTCTGCTTATAAACGATCTGGGAACAGAGGCTCCCAGGCATGATCGTGCATGGCTGTCCTGGGGTGTTCTGGTTGTTCTGGTAGGGCTTGCGGCCTGTGGTGTTCTCAGCATGCTGAACGCGGCTATGCTGGGGGCAGCCCTGATGATCCTCAGCGGTTGTTGTTCTGTCGGGCAGGCGCAGAAGTCTGTCGATGTGCCTGTAGTGGTGACCATTGGAGCTTCTTTTGCCCTGGGTGCAGCCCTGCAGCAGACCGGAGCGGCAAACTATGTCGCTGGTGCCATCCTCGGTCTCAGTAACGGTGATGTGTTGATGGCGCTGTTTCTGGTCTACTTTTCTGTGTCTGTACTCACAGAAGTTATTACGAACAATGCGGCGGCGGTTCTGGTTCTCCCGGTAGTGCTGTCAATGACCAATACCATGGGTGTGGAGGCAGAGCCGTTCGTTATAGCTGTGATGATGGCTGCATCGGCCAGTTTTGCCACGCCACTGGGTTATCAGACCAACATGATGGTTTTTGGTCCCGGCGGCTACCGGTTTTCGGATTTCGTGCGGGTTGGTCTGCCAATGAATGTGTTCATTGGTCTGGTTTCTGTTGCGGTAATCTCTCTTGTATATGGAATCAGCCCTGGCTGACAGGTGATGCAGGCGTGTTGGCCAGAACGTCGCAGCAAAGCACGTGAAGTTCGCTTCCGTGAGAAAAGCAGAGTGACAGGGTTACACACATGTAAGCGCCGGTTACGCAGAGGTAGGGTGCTGTGGCATGCAGGTTGCCTGGTTGAGCCAGGGCCTGCCGAAGATACTGTTGCCGGTACCAGTCTGCCTTGCTGGTGTTCTCTAACGGCCTGAAGCGCGGATCCAGACCTCGGGATCCAGTGTCTGATACCAGTGTGTCCTCAATCTGAACGCCTTTGTCGTTTGCCAGATAACAACGCGAAACTGTGGGGTGGCTGAGCAGCTTGCTGCATGCCTGAGCCATGGTGGCTCCGCTTTGCAGTTGTTCAGTCGCCCGATGAAAAATCCCCTCGAAAAAATCCACCAGTTGCCGTGTCGGGTCCCGGGTTATCTGGTGGCTGGCTTTATAGTCCTGCAGTAGCTGGTCAAAGTCTGTCGATTCTTTGCATAGCTGTGTCAGATCCGTGCTGGGGCGGCAGAAATAGAACCCCTGAACAAAATCCACGCCCGCATCAATTGCAATCATGGCCTGATCGCTGGTTTCCACGCCCTCCAGTAAAACCAGACACCCTGACTGATGCAGCAGAGAAACGATACCATTCAGTATCTGTCGGGCTTTATGGTCGTCTGTTGCCCGTGTCAGCAGTTTACGGTCCAGTTTGACGATGTCCGGTGACAGGTTCCAGATTCGCTCAAAGTTGGAGTGCCCGGCACCAAAGTCATCGATGGCTGTCAGACATCCCAGTCTCTTGTAATAGGCAACGGTTTCACGCAGGCGTTCAGCGTCATCGGTTGGTTGTTCGACAATCTCGATAACGATCCGGTGTGGTGGCAGCTTGGTTTTTGCAAGCAATTCGCCGAAAAATGAATCTGTCCGGCTGCCGATGGTCACAACCCGGGGGGAAACATTCAGAAACAGCCAGTTGAGCTGATCTTCTGCAGCACTGTAATTCTGCATGTGCAGATACCGACACAGCCGGTCCAGAAGGAGTGCTTCTGCATCTGAGGTGGGTAGCTCAAAAAGATGCATAGGCAAAACACTGGAGTTGTCCGGGTCGAACGCCCGAATCAGGGCTTCATAGCCAACAGTTCGTTTGTGGGAAACGCTGTAGATGGGTTGAAGGGCCGTGCTTAGAATCAGTCCGCGAAAATCCGCCGACCAGGTATTGCCGTTTCTGTGTAGCATCGGCGACAGCACATCCAGTTCGGGGTCTGTCGGTGTTTCCGGGAAGGCGTGCCGCATAGTAAGAGTCGGGCCATTAAACGAATGCATCAGGTGCTACGAGCCAGGCGCCTGCACGATTACGAATCAGTCACTTTGAAACCGGAAAAACCCTGAGTAAACTGATAGTTGGGATAGAGATTGCCAAAAACCCGGGAACATTGCCACTATTTCATGAAGAAACCGGACGCGGCGTGTAGTGTTCTGGAAAATAGTGCGGGAAGCGGAGAAGAAGGAGGCCCCGTACAGGGGCCACGGCAGATCAGTTATTGCTAGGGATTACAACGGATTCGTCGAATTCAAGTTCCATGTTTTTTCCTCTCGTTCAATGAGGCCCCCGACGGGGCAATTCAGTATGGATAGAGTCTATCGGGCCCATGGATTTCAACAATCCGTAAAACCCGTATGAGACAAAAGCCAAACACCAAACACCAAACACCAAACACCAAACACCTGAGACTCAAGTGAAACATGGTCAGAATTTCTGACCATGGGGGCCAAAACATTCCGGTTTTTATTGTGAATCTGGCTTCCTATACTTACCGCCGCAAGTCACAGACAAGGATCAAGAGGTCGTAGTTACCATGCAATTAAGCAATACATCTGCCGGTTACGGGGTGCTGGCTATTGTTGTCCACTGGGTGGCTGCCCTGGCCGTGTTCGGAATGTTTGCTCTGGGATTCTGGATGGTTGACCTGTCGTACTACGATGACTGGTATCGCCGCGCTCCGGATATTCACCGGAGTATCGGTGTTCTGTTGTTTGTCTTGATGGTGTTCAGGCTAGTCTGGCGCTTTTTCGCCGGGTCGCCGGACCCGGTTGCGGAACATAAACGCTGGGAGACTGTCAGTGCACATGCAGCTCATGGTTTCCTGTATGTGCTTGTTTTTGTAGCGATGGTGAGCGGATTTCTGATTTCAACCGCAGATGGCTCGTCAGTGAGTGTATTCGGCTGGTTTGATGTGCCATCGGTAACCGGGCGGGTCAAAGGTCTGGAGGATACCGCGGGGCAGGTGCACTACTGGAGTACATGGGCTCTGATTGTTCTCGCTCTGATCCACGCAGCTGGTGCGCTGAAGCATCATTTGATTGATCGTGACAAAACCCTGAGCCGGATGTTGGTTCCTGTGCGCCGGAATGGCTCATTTTTTTAATCTCGCCCTGAGTTGGCGCGTTTCTGTTCGATAAAAGGAGAGTCTTATGAAGAAAGTATTGCTTGCATCTGTTGTTTCCATGGCACTGGTAAGTAGTGTCCAGGCCGATGAACACAGTGGCACCTATGCGTTTGACAGCAAAGGCGCTCACCAGTTTATTACGTTCAAGATCTCTCATCTGGGCTATAGCTGGCTTTATGGTCGTTTTAACGATTTTGATGGCGAGTTTTCCTACGATGCTGACAATCCTGAAAACAGCTCAGTAAGCGTAACGATTGATACGTCCAGTGTGGACTCAAATCATGCTGAACGGGACAAGCATTTGCGAAGCAAAGACTTTCTCCACGTAGGTGACTACCCTGAAGCGAGTTTCAAGAGCAAGCGTGTAGTCGTTGATGACGACGGCGAGGCGGATATCGTGGGTGATCTCACGCTCCGCGGTGTAACCCGTGAGGTTACACTGGATGTTGATATGCTGGGTCATGGCAAGGACCCCTGGAGATC
>Ga0209345_10003293_pt1 | contig 16806 bp, 11 predicted proteins | sample Cruoilmetagenom7_FD_187294 | JGI IMG/M metagenome (GOLD analysis project Ga0209345, IMG submission 187294) | Oil polluted marine microbial communities from Coal Oil Point, Santa Barbara, California, USA - Sample 7 (SPAdes) (version 2) | ecosystem: Environmental > Aquatic > Marine > Oil seeps ...
TAGAGAGATACTGAGTATACTTAAACCAATCATCTCACATCTTGAAATAATTAAAATAGATGATGAAAGAGCCGAGAAACAAGACGTATTAGAAGAAGTTATCCAAGATTTAGGTATAGTGCAGAAGTTATTTAATAAAGTAGATAAAAATAAAAAATATTTGGTGTTTGGATCATTTAGTGTGGTTGAATCATTTTTAAATAGTATAGATGGGGATATTTAGTGAATGATCATTTTACAGTTACTATAACTGATGATAATGGTGTTAAGCAGTTTAACCTGCATCATTTTGTTAAACAAGCACTCATCTATGCTCTTGGGTTTTTAGGCTCATTAGCCCTCATATCAATTGCTACAATGCTGTATCTTAATTATAGCGTTGATGAGATTCAAGAAAAAAGAGATGGAATAGAGAGTGCGTACTTGGAACTTCAAGAGAAGAATGAAAATCTTCAAGTTACGATGAATGATACGAGAAATTCCCTTTTGTTAAAAAAGCAAGAACTAAATGAACTCTCAGACTCCTTAGCTCAGATTGAGACCATGATAGGTATAGCTCCTGTTGCTGATACATCCCTTCAAGAGAGAGTTAATCTGACTAAGTTAAACTCAGAGCATATGGCAACTCTTTTACAACTTATACCAAATGGTTCCCCTGTAGAGTATAGAGGGATAACAAGTAAATTTGGTTATAGAATCCATCCGACGCTCAATAGACGCGAATTTCACCGTGGCAGTGATATGAAAGCAAAGACAGGAACACCTGTTTATGCAACCGCAGATGGAATAGTGGAGTATGCTGGAAGACACAAAAAAAGTGGTTTCGGGAAACTGATAATTTTACAACATGCTTTAGGATTTAGAAGCTACTTTGGTCATTTAAACAAGATTGTGATAAAATCTACCAGATTTGTAAAAAAGGGTGATTTGATTGCTTATTCTGGTAATTCGGGAATGAGTAGTGGACCACATCTTCATTATGAGATTAGATTTATACATAACGCAGTAAATCCTTTCTATTTTATTAAATGGAATGTAGAAAATTATTACGATATATTTGAAAAGGAGAAAAAAATACCATGGCAATCTTTAATAACGGCGACAGCCAACCTGAGGGTAGTAAAACCGACTCAAACACTACCATCATCACTGCTGGTGCTAAAATCAAAGGAGAGATAGAACTCTCTTGTAACTTATATATTGATGGCGAACTTGAAGGATCAATAATCTCTAAAAAAGAGGTTAATATTGGTAAGAATGGACATGTTAACGGTAATATAACTACTCAAAGACTAGTTGTTCAAGGACGTGTAGATGGCAGTGTTAATGCTGACATAGTTGAGATTAAAGCTGCTGGTCATGTAAGTGGTGAAATAGCTTCTGCTGAGCTAGTTATAGAGTCAAAAGGTATCTTTGAAGGTAGTAGTATCGTTAAAGATAAAAATACACCTTTAAAAATAGAAAAAGCAACAATAGCTAAATCATAAATAAAGATAAATATGTCTCAAACTGCTCTATTTAATTACTTTAAAACTCATAGTGAAAAAGATTTAGAACTCTTAGTTTGTGAGGATTTTAAAGAGGCACTCGAGCTTGAGAGTGTTGCTAAGTTTTTCAAGCGTGAAGTTGTACTTTTCCCAGATTTTCGTCCAAGCTTTGGTGATGACTTGCGTTCATATAGAGAAGAGTTACATGAGCTTTTATCCGCTTTAAGAGCCTACTATAGGGCGAATAAAAAACCACTCATTATATCACCACTCAAAACACTCCTTTTCCCTCTTCCAAAAGAGGAACTACTGCAATCAACTACCCTTGAGTTTGGAGGGACAATAGAGCTTCAATCCTTTAAAGAGCAGATGCTTTTTTGGGGATACAACTTTGTTGATATGGTTCAGGTTGCAGGTGAGATATCTTTTCGTGGGGATATTATAGATATATATACTCCATCCGCTCCAAATCCGATAAGAATCTCACTTTTTGATAATGAGATAGAACAGATAAAGTATTTTGAGCTTGAGTCACAAAGAACACTTAAAGATGAACTTGACAGAGTTGAAGTAACGAGTGCGTTTTATTCTTTGGATGAAGTTGCATTTAACTCTTTAAACTCAAAGATAGAAAAGAGTGAGTTTGATGCTTTAGTAAAAGATACAGCTTCATTAGGATTTTGGTTTCTAGGTGAAAACGCAGTAAATTTTATGTCTGATAAAAGAGTGATGCTATCTAAAAACCTTGATGACGTACTCAAAGATGCCTACGGTATAAATGCTCCCGTCATTACAAGAGATAAGTTTGATTTAGAAGTTCTCCAGGAGTCAGATGATTATAAAGAGATAGTTGTTGCAGATGTGATGCAATTACTGCGTGTTCATCAAGATAAGAAAGTGACTATCATCGCTGCAAATGCAGCTTTAATGAAGCAAATCGGACTCTATGATACTAAAAATATTACACAGATAACTGCAGGGTATATTTTAAATATTGTCTCAAAAGATGAGCTGATAATCTCACTTAACAGAGCTGATAAGAAACGCAGACGTAGAAAAAGCTCAATAATGTTGGATGATTTAAAAGCTGGGGACTATGTTGTTCATGAAGATTATGGTGTTGGAATATTTGAGAAAATAGAGCAGACTGAAATTCTTGGTGGAGTAAAAGATTTTATAGTCATCAAGTATGTCGGTGATGATAAGATTTTACTGCCTGTAGAAAACTTAGATTTTATTGACCGCTATATCGCCAGTGGTGGTTCTACGCCTGTTTTAGATAGGTTAGGTAAGGGTAGCTTTGGAAAACTCAAAGCTAAGGTTAGAAAACGTCTTCTTGAGATAGCTGGTCAGATTGTTAATACAGCAGCTGCTCGCTCACTCATAAAGTCTCCAAAAATCAGTGTCAAAAGCCAAGAGCTTAAAGAGTTTCAAAAACTATCAGGGTTTGATTATACAGATGATCAAACGCAATCTATTGATGAGATAATCACTCAGATGAGTTCTGGTCATATTATGGATAGACTTTTGAGTGGTGATGTTGGATTTGGTAAGACTGAGGTCGCGATGAATACAATCTTTGCAGCTTATAAATCAGGATATCAATCTGCATTTATAGTTCCAACAACACTTCTTTCAGCTCAGCATTTTCGCTCACTCCATGAGCGTTTTTTTGAGCTTGGAATCAAGTATGCAAAACTTGATAGATTTGTAAGTACAAAAGAGAAAAATGCAGTTATAAAAGGTCTTGTCTCCGGTGAGATAGATTGTGTTGTAGGGACACACTCCCTTTTTGGTTTAGAGTTTAAAAAACTTGGTGTTGTTATTATAGATGAAGAGCATAAGTTTGGTGTGAAACAAAAAGAGAAGATTAAAGAGCTTTACCATAATGTTCACTTGCTCTCTATGAGTGCAACACCAATTCCACGCTCACTTAATCAGGCCATGAGTTCCATAAAAACAATGAGCCAACTCCTGACTCCTCCAAGTGAGCGTCAAGGTGTGAGAACTTTTGTAAAAGAGTATGATGAGAAACTTATCAAAGAGGTAATACTCCGAGAACTTCGTCGTGGTGGACAGGTTTTTTATGTACATAATTCGATTGACCACATGCCAATAAAATTTGGTGAGTTAAAAGCACTGCTTCCTGAACTTCGTATGGTAATGTTACACTCTAAAATATCAGCAGTTGAGACTGAAAAAGAGTTACTGAAGTTTGAAGCTGGTGAGTATGATTTGATGATAGCGACTTCTATTATAGAGTCTGGTATTCATATGCCTAAAGTAAATACTATTCTTGTTGATGGTGCTGATAGGTTTGGTATTGCTGACTTGCATCAACTCCGTGGACGTGTTGGACGTGGAAGCTATGAGGGTTTTGCATACTTTGTAGTTCAAAATAAAGAAGCCCTTACGGATGAAGCTAAAAAACGTCTTTTAGCACTGGAGTCTAACTCATTTTTAGGTTCAGGTTCAGTTCTTGCGTATCATGATTTAGAGATTCGTGGTGGTGGTAACTTAGTTGGTGATGCTCAGAGTGGTCATATAAAAAACATTGGTTACTCTCTATATCTTAGAATGTTAGAAGATGCGATAAAAGAGTTGAGTAATACTCAAGAGAGTGAGAGAGCTAAGGTTGATATAAAACTTACTATCTCTGCTTATATTTCTGATGATGTAGTTAAAGAAGATAGACTGCGTTTAGATATCTACAGACGTCTTTCTCAATGTGAGAGTGCAGTAGAAGTTTATGAGATAGAAGAAGAGATTATAGATAGGTTTGGGGAGTTAGATAATTCAACTAAACAGTTCTTTGAGCTGATGGTTATTAAGCTGCTTGCACTGGAAAAAAAGGTAAAATCTGTTTCAAATTATGGACAAAATATAACTTTTACATACTTGAATGAGTCAAAAGAGACGATAAAGTCTAAAAGTAAAGATGATGATGACATCATCAAAGAGACACTCTTTTATCTAAGAAATAACAAACCAAAGGTACTATGATGAGAATTGCATTTATAGGTGATATCGTCGGTCAGCCAGGCCGCAAGATGGTACAGAACTATCTACAAAAAATAAGAGAAGAATATAGTATTGATTTTGTAATCGCAAATTATGAAAATGCTTCTCATGGATTTGGTCTGACGGCTAAAAATGCAAATGAACTTGTCTCTTTTGGTGTAGATGTAATGAGTGGTGGGAATCACACTTGGGATAAAAAAGATATCTTACCTCTCTTTGATACTCATGAACTTTTACGACCACATAATTATCCTGAGGGCGTTCCTGGAACAGGGTGTAAGGTTTATGAAGTAGCAGGTGAGAAACTTGCAGTTTTAAACCTTATGGGACATTTTTCTATGCCATTTACTGATAATGCGTTTAGATGTGCAGAAGCTACGGTTAAGAGTTTACATGAAGATGATATTAAAAATATATTTATAGATTTTCATGCAGAAGCTACAAGTGAGAAGCGCGGTATGATGATGCTGCTTCAAGGTAAGGTGAGTGGTATCATAGGAACGCATACTCACGTCTCAACAGATGACTTCCAAATATCTAATGGTACTGCTTATTTGACAGATATAGGTTTGAGTGGTTGTAGGGACAATGTAATAGGTATGGATGAAAAAGTTCCTCTTAAACAGTTTCTTTTTGGAATGAAAGGACATTTTGATATACCTAAAAAGTGTAAATCTATTTTGCAGATAGCAGTTATGGATTTTAGTGAGGGAAAATGTACGTCTGCATTTAAGTTAAAGTATTTTGATGATGGAAGAGTAATTAAGAGTGATGCTTGGATTGAAGACTAGGAAGTGATTCTGTAATAGTTTTCATTCGATATATATGTGTTTACCATAGTGTGACGTAGATTTTTCTCTTTTATATCTTGAATATTTCTTGGTAGTTCTCTATCTATTCTTGGTGTTTGGTCTAGTGTTGCACTGGGTTGTAGGATGAGAGAAAATATTTTAGAATTGTCGGTGTAAGCATTTTTAGCCTCAGCCTGAGCTTCTAACTTTAAAAATTTACTTTTTTCACTGCTCTGAGGGTTCTCTTGCAGTTTTTGTTGGTTACTGAGAGACTTATAGTTTGAGATATAGTTGATTGGAAATTTAGGGGAGGTGTCTACATTTTTTATCGTTTTAGATAAAAGTTTTGTCTCAAATGATTCGGCAGTGTTCTTACCCTCTTGAATCCCATTTTGTTGAGTTTTTGTAGAGGACTCAGTATTAATGTAAGTGTTAAAGGATGAGACATACATTATAAACCCTTATCTGCTTTGTTATATTATAAATCAACAGGACTTTAAATAATGTTAAAGAGTTATGATGTATCATTTGCAAATATGCTTACTTTAAAAAATATTTGGATTGTAATTAATGGATAGTTTAAAAAATCTTACTGTTTTATATGTTGAAGATGATGATGAAGTAAGAGAGAATATTGCCTCAAGTTTAGCATATTTCGTAAAAAGTGTGGACTCAGCCTCAAATGGCGATGAAGCGTATGAGATATATAAAAAAATATCTCCAGATATAATCATTACAGATATAGATATGCCTGGGCTGAATGGCTTAGAACTTGCAGCTAGAGTAAGAGAGCGTGATAGTTTTATACCTATAGTTGTGACTACTGCGTATACAACTGAAGAGTTTTTACTAGATGCTGTTTCACTTCATCTAGAGAGATACTTAGTAAAACCTGTTACGTTAGCGAAATTAAAAGAGAGTTTAGAGTCTTGTTATCATAAACTCAAAGAGTTAAACAGAATTAGCATAAGATTTTCTACGGATAATAGTTATAATCTTACATCTTATACTATGGAAGATGAAAATGGAGAGCTGATAGCTCTACAAAATAAAGAAAAACTGCTTTTAGAGCTTCTAATAAAAAATATCAATGAAGTAACCTATTATAGTGAGATTGAAGATGAGGTCTGGGAAGGTGAAGAGTTAAACAGAGGCTCTCTAAAAGCTTTAGTAGTTAAACTTAGAAAAAAACTTGGCAAAGATAGTATAGTTAATGAGAATGAGTTAGGTTATAGGTTGCGTGTTTGAGTAGAATTTTAGTCAGATTTTTCATATTGCTATTTCTTCTCTCCTCATCAATCTCTGCGTTTACTATATATGAAGATAAAAGTTCCACTATTACCGAAAAAGAAATATTTCAATATTCAGATAAGTTTTACACTCCAAAAGAGGGTTCTTATTCTTACTCTGATTCTAGTTTCTGGTTAAAGTTTGATTTTTCTGGGGATGTTACACTCCAAAAATATATACTATTTAATTTTGCAGTACTAACACATGTCGATATGTTTTATAAAAGCAGTGGCATTATCGAAGAGTTTAATCATGGAGCTGAAGTAAAAAAGGAGTTTCCTTTTAATGACATAGTGCTCACTCTACCACTGGAAAAAATAGACTCTAAAGTAGTTTATGTCCGCATTAAACATAAGGGTATCTTATCTCTTGAAAATAGAATATTTGACTCTAAGGAGGAAGTATCTAAGCTACTAGTGTTAAGAAATGATACGACTATATTTATGGCAGGTATTACAATATTAATTATGTTATTTGTCTCTATTTTGGCGTATAACTTAAAAGAGATAACCTATCGATTATACTTGATGTTACTCTTTTTTACACTTATTATGCAACTCGCGATAAATAACTCTCTGACATGGTTGATTGGGGCTGATAATATAGATTTTATTTTTCATATAGGAGTAGACTTAACTGCTGTAAGTGTTTATCTATTTCTTATGAATATTACGAATATGAAAGAGAACTTCCCTAAAATATATAAAATCTTTAAAGTATTGACAACTATTACGCTCTATATTTTTATAACAGAATTTTTTCAAAATAGAGATATTCATACAGTAAAAACTTATATTTTAATCCCAACATTTTTATCGATAGTATTTGCAAGTCTGATATATATGTATTATAAAAATGTTAAATATTCCATTCTAATCTCAATTGGATGGCTATTCTTATTCACATCTTCGATAGTCTTATATTTGAGTCTGCATGGAATGATTACAGGTATGTACAATCCAGTTATATGGAAGGTCTTGATTATTCTTGAGATGATTACTTTCTCACTGTTACTTCTATATAGAATTAAAGAGCTGGCTGATGAAAATATCAATCATGAGCTAGTTTTAGAAGAGCAGTCAAAGTTAGCCGTTATCGGTGAGACATTGACAAATATTGAGCACCAGTGGCGCTCACCACTCTCAAAAATATCGTCAAATTTAATTGCCCTGGAGACCGAGCTTGAAGTAAAAGGACAAGTAGAGAACAAAAGTCTCAAAAAAGCTCTGGTGAGTATGACAGATACACTCGACTATATGACGAATCTTGTTGATTACTTTAAAGTTTTTTATATGAAAGATCAGGAGCAAAAACCTTTTTTAATTGGAAATGCTTACTTAAGGGTAAGTCGACTGCTTGAGTATGATTTTTTAAAGTATGGCATTGAAATAAAGTACATTGACAGTGATAAAATTCAATTAGTCGGACACTTAAATGAGTTTACACAGGTCCTATTAAATATTTTATCAAACTCTCGTGATATTTTTGTACAACGTGAGATAAAAAAACCTAAAATAGAGATAAATGTCTCTAAAAAAGGCAGTAATATTATTATAACTATTGAAGATAATGCCGGAGGAATTGATGAGAGCAATATAGATAATATCTTTAATCAGTTTTTCTCTGATAAAGACAAGCAAAGTACCGGTGTTGGGCTATATTTGTGTAAGCATATAGTGGAAAAAAAGATGAACGGAACTATAAGTGTTGAGAATAAAAACCGAGGTGCAAAGTTTACAATAAAGTTATAATTCACTTTCAAATCACCACTGTTAGATATAATTCATTTATATAAAACTTACTGGAATAGAATATGCTGGCAAAGTCTATATTATAATGTTTATTTTAGGAGATAGAGTATTGAAACTGTTTTTGAATTTTATTCTACTGTTTAGTTCACTGTCATCATCACTATTTAGTCTTACACTTCAAGAGAGTGTAGTTGAGGTCATGAATACAAATCCGATTGTTGCAGAGCGATTAAAAAACTATAGAGCAACGCAACAAGATTTGAGTATTGCTGAGTCTGAGTACTATCCAAGTGTAGACTTTAGAGCAAGCCTTGGTTATAACAATGCTGGAGAGTTTAAAGACTCTACTGGTGGAGACTGGGATCATAAAGTAATTGATGAGCAGTACAATAATTATGAGACATCTTTAATCCTTACACAAAACCTATTTGACGGTTTTTCTACTACAAGTAAAGTTGACTATCAAGAAGCAAGAATTTTAGCTGCAGCATATAACTACATAGAAAAATCAAATGATGTAGCATTTAAGATGACAAGTGCCTATTTGAATGTTGTTCGCTCATACGAACTTCTTCAAACAGCAAGAGAAAATGTTCAGATTAATGATGAGATATTTAGAAAGGTAAAAGACCTTTTTGACTCAGGACTTACTACTGACTCTGAAGTTAAGAAGATTGAATCAGCTCTTTCGCTTGCCCGCTCAAATCTTACAGTGCAGAGAAATAACTCACGTGATGCTGAGTACAGTTTCAGAAGAGTACTTGGTCGTATGCCAAATGTTGCTTCTATGAGTAAACCAGAGCTAGATATCTCTATGCCAGACAGTATCGAAAGAGCTGCTCTGTATGCGATAAACCACAATCCTTCACTTTTAGTAAGTCGTTATAACATAAAAGGTGCACAGGCACTTCATAAACAGACTCAAAAAGATTTTTACCCTAAACTTGATTTAGAGCTTGCACAGAACTATAATGATGTAGATGATAGAAACTCTTTTAATCAGCCGGATGACAGGTTTTCTGCTAGATTAGTGCTTTCATACAATATCTTCCGTGGTGGTGCAGATAGTGCAGCAGCACAACGTGAGGTAAGTAAGATAAACCAAGAGATAGATATAAAAAGAGATTTAAAACGTCAAGTTATAGAAGGTTTAGACCTCTCATGGAATGCATATGAGATGATTGCAATGCAACTCAAAGATTTAAAAGATTACAGTCGTTTTAGTGAGAAGACACTTGAGCTTTATAAAGAGGAGTATGACTTAGGGCGTCGCTCACTTCTTGATCTGCTCTCAGCTCAAAATGATGTTATTAACTCTCGCTCTCAAATTATTACTGCAGAGTATGATTACCTTTTAGCGCAGTATCGTATATTAGATGCTATGGGGCTTCTGCCGATGGCTATTGTTGGTGATACTAAAGAGTTTAGTTCACGTGTAAATCTTTATGCAGATGCAGAGGCTCATGAGATACTAGACACAATTCCCGTAAAGCTTGATGTTGATGATGATAATATCATTGATAATCAAGACCTTTGTGACAACTCACTTTTAGAGAATAATATCATGCCATATGGATGTAAAAAAATTCTTAGAGATAGTGATGGTGATGGTGTGCGCGACTCAAGAGACAGATGTCCACTTACTCCTAAAAACGTTAAAGTCTCTCCTGATGGATGTGCTCTTGATGGTGATATGGATGGAGTAAAAGATTACAAAGATAAGTGTCTGGACACTCCAATAGGTTACGAAGTAAATGATGATGGCTGTGCAATATCGCTCAACCTTGGTGTTAATTTCAAATATTATAGTGATATAATAGAGACTAACTCTAAGAAAAACATAGAAAAATTTGCTGAGTTTATAAAAAAGAATTCGAATTATGAACTCAATATTGTAGGGCATACGAGTACTAAAGGCGATGCAGATCTTAATAAAAAACTCTCGCAAAAAAGAGCAAAAGCTGTGAAGTTGGCTTTAGTCGAGATGGGTGTTAAGCCGGAAAACATGACGACAGAAGGACGAGGGGAAGAAGATCCCTTGGTTGAGGACAGCTCTGCTGATGGAAAACTTCTTAATCGTCGCGTTGAAATAGAAATAACAATAGACTAGGGGGAGGTACTTATGAGAAAAGAAATAAAAAATTTATATATAAAAATGATGATATTACCTTTAGTTTTGAGTTCAACTCTATTTAGCGGAACATATGATGAGACCTATAGCGTTTTGGATACTAAAAAGTCACAAGAGAAAAACTTTAACATCTTTATGGATGGAAATTTTGCAGAGATAATTCGTTTTGATGATATCTTATTCAGCGAGAGTAGAGTTGATGAAGCTAGTAAAAAAACAGTAGATGAGACTATTGAAAAAATTAAAAAGTATATTAAAAATGGTAAAGTTTTAAAAGTAACACTAATTGGACATACCCAGAGACCTACTGATGATAAAAATGAAAAAACAATTGATTCAGACACATATGCAAACAGAGTTCAAAACATGTGTCGTGATACTCTTAATGAGAATAATAGTACTAAGTTAAGTGAAGATTATGCGGAGAGTTTGAAGAAGAAGTTAGTAGAAAGTAATATCCCTAAAGATATACTTTTTGTGGAGTACAGAGCTGGGAAAGATTTAGCTTTTAGTGGTGATGAAGCAGAAGACAGAGCGTTGTCCAATCGTGTGATGGTTACTGTGTATGTGGACGAACCAGTAGATATTGATAGCGATAGGGATGGTGTTTTTGATAATTATGATAGATGTCCAAACACTCCAAGACTCTCAAAAGTAGACAAGTATGGCTGTCCTATAGACAGCGATGGAGATGGGGTACTTGATTATAAAGATAGATGTGCTAAAACGCCAAAAGGTGTCAAAGTAGATAGAAACGGTTGCCCTATAGATAGTGATGGTGATGGTATAGTAGACTACAAAGATAAGTGTCAAAATACCCAAGAGGGCTTTAGTGTTGATCCAAATGGATGTCCTTTGAAAAGTACATTAAATCTAAACTTCAATCCGAGTTCCGATAAACTCCAAGTCGGATCAAATGATGAAATAAAACGTTTTGCGAAGTTCATGAGAGAAAATAAGCTTTATAAAGCTAAAATTACTGGTCATACAGACAGTATAGGTAAGGCTGTGACGAATATGAAGCTTTCGCAAAGAAGAGCTAAAGCGACGAAAATAGCACTGATAGCTGAAGGTGTTGAACCATCTCGTTTAAGTACTGCTGGACGTGGAGAACTTGACCCGATAGAGTCAAATAGACTTAAAGAGGGACGTAAAGTAAATCGTCGTATCGAAGTGGAACTGTATTACTAAAAAAAATCGAAGGTAGTGGTAGATGAACGAGCATACGATAACGGTAAATGAAGACTCCCTTTTAGAAGTCTTTGTTATTTATACAAAGCTTTTTCACAAACCATTTACAAAAGAAGCTCTCTTAACAGGTTTACCAATTCATGGTGACCAAAAACTATTCTCCAAAGGCAAATCAAAATCTCTCTTCTCACGTGTAGCCACACGAGCAGGACTTAAGTCAACTCTTATTAAAAGACCTATAGAAGAGATGCTCTCTCTTCATCTTCCAATTATTTTACTTCTAAGTAATGACAATGTATGTATTTTAGAAAAGTTCAGTGAGGATAGAACTGAGGCTAAGATTATATATCCAGAGGGTGACGGATTAGAGCAGTGGCTAAATGTAAAAGACCTAGAAAAAGAGTACCTTGGTTTTGCATACATGCTTAAAAAAGAGTTTGAGTATGATGACAAGAACTCAAGAACACTACAGCTAAAACAAAAGCATTGGTTTTGGAGTACGCTACAGTTATCTTTTCCTATTTATAGAGATGTTCTTTGGGCTTCACTACTTGTAAACATCTTTGTTTTAGCAACACCGCTCTTTACTATGAATGTTTATGATAGAGTTATTCCAAACAATGCACAAGAGACCTTGATGGTCTTTACCATCGGTATTATATTTGTATATATTTTAGATTTTTTCTTGAAGTTCACAAGAGGTTATCTCCTAGAATTAGCTGGAAAAAAGAGTGATATTATCATGTCCTCTATAATTTTTGAAAAAGTTTTAGATTTGAAAATGTCAGAGTATCCACCATCCGTTGGTTCATTTGCAAATAACATGAGAGATTTTGAATCTGTACGTTCTTTTTTTACTACAGCGACAATGACAGCTTTGATTGATCTTCCATTTGCGATTATATTTTTAGCAGTTATTTATTATATCGGTGGATATTTAGTACTAGTTCCCATGATAACAATGCTGTTAATCTTGATATATGCGCTTGTGATTAGAAAACCTCTGCAGGAGAGTATAGAGTCTTCTCACGAGGCGAGTGCAAAAAAGAATGGTATTTTAATTGAAACACTGCAAAATATAGAGACGGTGAAGTCTATGAGAATGAACTCTAAAATGCAGTGGGAGTGGGAAGAATCAACTGGAGAGATTGCTGAGAAAAATTTAAAATCACGTCTTCTCTCATCTTCAATACCTAACGTGACAAACCTTTTCATACAACTAAATACTGTCTTTGTTGTAGTATTTGGAGTTTATTTGATTCAAGAGTTTGAACTTACTATGGGTGGATTGATTGCAGTGGTTATTTTAACATCAAGAACAGTCGCACCTATGGGTCAAGCTGCTGGACTTATCTCAAACTACTCTGATGCAAAAACTTCATACGATACACTTAATGATGTTATATCAAAAGAGGCGGAACGTCCAGCAGGTAAAGAGTTTGTAGAACGTCCAAAATTCAAAGGAAAAATTGAATTTAAAGATGTATGTTTTAATTATCCGGGTACAGAAGTTCCAGCGCTTACAAATGTCAGTTTCGTAATAGAACCTGGAGAAAAGGTAGCTATTATTGGTAGAATAGGTTCAGGAAAAAGTACAATCGCAAAACTTATTCTGAAACTTTTTGAGCCTACAAGTGGAAAAATTATGATCGATGGGATAGATTTAACACAGATTGACCCAGCAGACTTACGTCGTTTTATAGCTTATGTTCCTCAGGATATTCATCTCTTTAAAGGTACGATAAAAGAGAATATTGTCTCATCTGAACAGCACCCAGATGTAAGTGATATTATCTATGCAGCTCAAGTAAGTGGAGTTGAAGAGTTCGTTCAAACACACCCCATGGGATTTGATATGCCAATAGGTGAAAGAGGTGCAGGACTCTCTGGAGGACAGCGTCAAAGTGTTGGAATTGCAAGGTCTATGATGCAAGACAGCTCGATTATGATTATGGATGAACCAAGTAATGCGATGGACCAAACAACTGAGAGTAATCTTCTTAAAAGACTTAAAGCTGAACTTGCTGAAGAAACTGTGCTGATTATTACACAAAAATTCTCTCTCTTGGACATGACAGAAAGAATTATTGTAATGCATCACTCCAAGGTACTACTGGATGGACCAAAAGAACAGGTGACAAAACAGTTAGGAGGTGCTTCGTAATGTCAAATAATGAAAATAAGAATCTTTCAAAACGCGATTATGAATTTATGCACTCTCTTAGTGCTGCTGTGCTTGAGGCTGCACCTACACGTTTGAGATTTGTACTTTACTTTTGGGTCGTAGCTATTTTTATGTTTTTACTCTGGGCTAATTTTGCACTTATTGATGAGATTGCTAGAGGTGATGGGGAGATTATCCCTAGTGGTGAAAACCAGATGATACAAAACCTTGAAGGTGGTATTGTTGAAGAGATTTTAGTGACTGAGGGTGCAGAGGTTAAAAAAGGTCAAATTCTAATCAAGATAGATAACCAAAAGTCTAAATCATCTTTTAGCTCAAATGAAATTAAGGCAGATGCTCTTGAAACGAAAATAGTTCGTTTAAACGCAGAGGCTAGCGGTCAAAAATTTAAAGTATCAGATGAGTTAAAAAAGAGACTTCCAGAGTTTGTTGAAAATGAAGAGAGTCTGTATCAGACAAATAAACAGCAGTTAAACTCAAAACTAAATGCTCTTAGGGAGAGACTCTCTCAAAAGAAAACTGAACTTGCAGAAGCACAAAATCAGTTAGAATATTTAAAAGCATCATCAGATTTTATATCTAAAGAGGTGAAAATGACTCAGCCTATGGTTGCAAAAGGAGTACGTTCAAAAATTGACTTCTTAAAACTAAAACGTGAGGCTAATGAGATTATCTCTAAATATGATGCAACGAAAAAATCTATACCGCGTTTAAGATCTGCCATAAAAGAAGTGAGAAGTACAATAAAAGAAGCTACTCTGGTTTTTCAAAGTGAAGCAAAAGTTAAAATGAATGAGGCTATCGCTGAACTAAGGGGCTTAAGAGTTACTTCTACAGCCTTAGAAGACCAGGTGAGCCGTACAGTTGTCCGCTCACCTATGAATGGTATTGTTCAAAAAGTATTTGTTCACACTGTGGGTGGAGTTGTTCAGCCTGGTCAAGATATTATGGAGATTGTTCCTAGTGATCAGACTCTATTAGTAGAGGTTAAAATAAAACCTTCTGACATTGCGTTTATCTATTTTGGACAAAAAGCGATTGTTAAGTTCTCTGCATATGACTTTGCTATATATGGTGGTCTTGATGGTGAAGTTGTACTAATAAGTGCAGATACAGTTAAAGATGAAAAAGATAATGTTTTTTATACAGTAAGAATTAAAACTAATCAAAACTATCTCGGTGATGAGAATAAACCGCTTAAAATCATACCGGGTATGACAGTCAGTGTTGATATTATTACAGGGCAAAAAAGTGTTCTGGATTATATTTTAAAGCCGATACTTAAAACAAAACAGTATACGTTTACAGAGAGATAATATGAAAGTAATAATACATAGCGATGATATAAACTTACTCTCTCATTGGCAAAAATCGCTTAACAATGAGTGTGAAGCAATTGATGATTTAGATAAATTATTAAATGTGACTTCAAGCTTAATAATTGTTAATTTCTCAGCATGTCTGCCTAGTTGTGATGATGTATTAAGAACTTTGATAGGTAATGATAATAAGATTTTAGTTCTTCACCGAACACCAGAATTAGCTATTGCCAAAAAACTTTTGAGAATTGGAGCTATGGGTTATGGAAATGCTATGATGAGAGATCATTTTATAGTTGCAGCTCTCAACGCAATAGAAGATAATATGGTCTGGTTATACCCTGAGTTTACCTCTCAACTCATTATGGATATTCCAACTACAGATGAAGAAAATAGTGATGAACAACTTTCAAAATTAACATTAAGAGAGAAAGAGGTTGCTCTTCTTTTAAAAGAAGCCTACCCATACAAAGAGATAGCACTAAAACTTGATATAACCCCAAGAACTGTCAAAGCTCACGCACAAAATGCATATTCAAAACTAAATGTTAAAGATAGACTAGCTCTAGCACTCCTCTTAAAATAGGACTTTACTCCACTACCTGTCCCTAGGGACAATACCATTAATCTTCTTTTTGACCTATAATCTAGATAATTAAAAATTTATCTATTTAGGAAATATCATGAATGTAGTTATTGGAACAGTAAAAGCACTTAGCGGAGAGTTTTTTGCAAAGAATTCACATGGTGACATTGTAGAGTTACATGTTGGAGATAAGATAACAAAAGATATGGTTGTATTTGGTGCTGAAGGGAATAGCGCAGATGCAAATATCAAGATAGGAATGCTAAACCTAGAAGAGGCTATCACTCTTAGCGGTCTAGAAAAACAGACTTTTGATATGTCACTGGTAGAAGATAATAATATAGATGACTTGCTATCTCCTGATAGTATCAAGACGGCTCTAAATGAAGATGTAGAAGAGACTGATAACACTACAGATGATGAAGATATCCTAGACGACACAGAAGCCGGTGAAGAACAAGCAGTAAAAGGACAATCAGTAGATGATGTATTCGCTGCAAGAGATGGTGATACAGTTGATGTTAATTCTACGCTTCGTAATGCAAAATTTGATGCTTTTGCAGGAGTTATAATACCTGAGGGTGACGATATTATTTCTGAGGTTTTAAATGTAGTTGAAACTGTTGTTCCACCAGTCAACCCTAGTCTTTATAATGCAAAAGTAACTCTGAATGATGTAACAGAAGTAGAAGGTACAGGAACCGCAACTATAAATGCTACTATTGATAATGCACCAACAGTATCAGATTTGGTCCTTCTTTTAGATAATGGGGCTACTATCACATTTACTATAGGCGCTACAACAGCAACTTCTACAGCCTTTTCAATTCAAGATGATGATGTTTATATTGATGGTGATAGCACTATAGTTCATGCCAGTGTTCAGTCTGGGGGTGATGAATTTGATAGTTTAGATGTAAGTGATACGGCAACTGCAACAATTACAGATTCAATCGATGCAACAACAGTAGCAATCGCAACATCTGATGTAAATGAAGATTCAGATTCAGTTACATTTGCAATCCAATTATCAAATACTCCACAAGGTGCAGCA
>Ga0209345_10003294_pt1 | contig 16798 bp, 13 predicted proteins | sample Cruoilmetagenom7_FD_187294 | JGI IMG/M metagenome (GOLD analysis project Ga0209345, IMG submission 187294) | Oil polluted marine microbial communities from Coal Oil Point, Santa Barbara, California, USA - Sample 7 (SPAdes) (version 2) | ecosystem: Environmental > Aquatic > Marine > Oil seeps ...
CTAATATCTGCCCAAAGTGCGGAAAACGATTAACAATTCGGAAAGGAAAATACGGCGGTTTTTTAGGTTGTATGTTAATAATGAACATAAAACTGCAATCTAATAAAACTTTTAATTAAGCAAGCGAAAGAATTGACATTTATTCTTTTTTTTTTATTTCTTCAATAATAGAATCTATTTTATATTCTTTCAACCAAAGATTCCGCTCTTTAGTATAATCTCCAGTACCCGATTCGAATTGATGTAGAAAGCGAACCATTCCCACTGGACCTAATGCATTATTTAAAGCTTCAATTCCTTTTTTTCTTATTTCAACAAAATTCATTTCCATAACTACAATACCTCTATAAGAAATAATATTGGATTACATATTTTAATTCTTTTAAAAAATTCTGTATGTTTTTGATATTTCTTAATAATCTCTTCATCTGTAGTAATCATATAATCTGATTGTAACATCTCAGCTGAAGCAATATGAAGCGCATCAACGGCTTTTATACCTTTTTTTGCAATTATTTTTGCTCTTTGAATCAATTCAGTTGTAATTTTTTGTTTTTCTAATATTTTTTGTGTGAGTAATTCCACTTTTTTTTTCCTTTCCAAATCAGGAATTTTTGATATTTCAAAATCGATTACATCACTTCCGACTAATTCCCATCGCTGAGATGAAATATTGGAAAGAATTATTAATACAGCTTCAGTTTCAAGATGGATTTTTTCTTGTGTTTGATCATCAAAAGGACGATTTAAACAACAAACATCAAGATAAATTCTCATAATAATCAATCTAATATCAATCTAATATATATTTTATGAAATGAATAAAGAAATAAAGATATATGGTGTAATTTATTAAGAATTTGGATGTGAAGAATTAATACGAACTTTACCTCTTATTCAATAAAAATAAAATGTAATTGATTTAAATTTAACAAAACATTGTGAGTTAATTGGAGATAAATGTACATGGGCACGAACTGTGGGGCGCTATTGACGAAATATTAAGCGTTTTAGAAGAATGTAAAATAAATGGCGACGGGGAAATCAATATCATCCACGGTTATAAGCACGGGCAAGTTCTAAAGAATTACTTCCGATCGAATAAGTTTTTAGTGGAAATGGCCCGTGAAGGATTCCGATTAAAAATGAAAGAATTTTCTAATACTGGAGAATCCACCTTTACAACATTATTTTAATCTTCATCATTTTCTATTTTTTTTCGCTTTAATCCTAAATTTGTAAATGTTTTGAATGCTGGTGATTCCTGTTGTATATCTTGAGCTTTATCAACATCGATTATTTTTTCTTCTATTCTTTTTTCAGTACTATAAGGTTCTTCTTGACGTGAAAAGCCTGGTGACTCTCCCGAAATTTCTGTTTTTTGAGTAGAAATTGATTTAACATATTTTTCGAACTTCTGCTTCATTTCTTGTTTTTCCATTTTCCTTTTCTTTTCAATTCTTTCTCTTAATCTTTCTTGTTCTGCTTTAATTTTTGCCTCTTTCTCTCTTTGAGCTTGTATATGTTTCAAATAACTGTTGTAATCGTTTATTTTTAGAAGAATTAAATCTTTTATTTCTCTCATGTTATCAGGATAATTGACAATCGAATTATTAATCTCGTCTAAATATTTGTCTAAGAATTGAAAACTCAGGTTTGTGGAGCTCTCCCAGAACTTTTTAATTATTGGGATTAAATAAGATTTATCGAACCACTTTGGAGTTTCTTTTATAATTTTTTTTATAGAATCTTGAATAAGTGGATTTTTAGAATTTCTGAGTTCCATCATCATTTCCATTACAATTTCGGTTCTAAAACGGTTTTTTAGCTCAAGCTCTTGAAATATAATAGGAAATATATGAGTTATCAAATTGAATTGTCTTGTTCCAACAGCACATACAGCTTTAAAACAATCTGTTCTAAGAGATGATTCTGATTCTTTAAGAACTTGTTCTGCAAAAGGTAGAATTATTTTTTTTTGTTCTGTAGTCAATGGTTCATTTACTAATAAATCGATAAAGGAATTTAACGCAGCTGATTGAAACTGAATATCAACGGACTTTAAATTTTCAGAAATATTTTCTAATCTTTTTTGAAAACCTTTACCAATCAATTCTAAAAATCTCCTTTCAATTTGGTATTATTATAACTAAGTATTTACTATTCATAAGATTGATATGTATTTTTAATAAATGTTAAGACAATTTGAGATAATTTTTTGATATCCTTAATCTCCGTAACATTAAATCCTTTGTTTTTTAACCGTTGTCCGAACTTTGATAACCTTCCAATTTGAATAAATAAGAATAACATATTGTTTTTGAATTTATTGAGAATTTGAAATATTTCGTATGAATTAAATATTTCTCCATCTGTTATTATAATTATTGCCTTTTCATATGGCTCATCTAAAATTTTATTTAATTTTGAAGAATTTAATTTCGTAGTACCTCCTTCGTGGAAATATAACAAAGGTTTAACTTCATCTAGGTGATAATAATCAATCCATCCTGTAGATCGTGTAGTAGTTGAAAAGAAAGTAAGGTTATATTTGATTACTGGGGCAAATGGTTTACTTTCTAGCCATTTAAATAATGAGAGTATTGTTATAATCAATGCATCATATTTGCCTGTTCCCGTAATTGGGTCCCATGTCATACTCCCAGAGTCGTCGCAAAAAATTGCTAAGTTTGGAAAACCTTTTGTTATTGTGGATCCCACGCTTTCATCTGTTAGTGGTACCGATTTTTTAAACAATAACAATTCTTCAGAATTAGGCAAAAAAAATACATTAAACGGATCAAAATTCATGATATTATCCTTCTCAGTCATAATTTCTCGATTAAGCCAAGCTAAAGTGAATTTATCAGCTTTTTCTGTTTCTGGCATATTAACCTTTAAGGTTTTTAAGCGATAACGATATAATCCATCATTTTTTTCAACATTGTTAAAAGTTTTGAATCCATAATCAAGATTAGATTCACCAGGATAATTTTCTTTGGAAATTTGGGAACTTTTCCCATTAGATTTCTTTTTTAATTTTTTAATTTTTTTGCTTTTTAACTTAAACTTGCGTTCAATTATCTTGTCTAATATTTCTTTTTGAAACTGTGGATTCTGTTTGAATTCTTTAATAAAAACAGAATCGAGAACTGGTTGATGCTCCTCCAATTGATTTTTTGAAATGTAATCAAAAATGATTTTAGTGAAATTGTAGGCCATTTTTCCCCAATTATCACGCTCTGTAATGAAGTTAATTATTTTCCATCTTTCGTTTTCTGTAGGATTAACTCCTATGATTAAGTTATGTAAAAGTTTTTTAAAAGGACAGAATATCAGCATCAATTTTTCTAAAATATCATGATTATTTTGTGGTAACTTTGGGATTAGTATAGTTTCTAACGCTTGTCTAATAGGTCCATGAAACTGAAATAATTTTAAATTGATTAAAATAAAAAAATAAAATGAAATATCCGAGCTATCAAATAATAATAACTCAGAAAAGTAGAATGTAAAAATACTATTACGAAAGAATCCATTATCAACATTCAATCCATACAAGGTGTTTACTATTGTATCAGTGAATATGTTCACGATATAATGAAGTAACTTATTATCAAATACTTCTTTCTTTTCTAATGCTGTACTTACTGCCTGTACTATTATTGCGAAATGATTTGTATCTATAGGACATTCTTTTGAATGACCAAATTCATGATATGAAATTCCAGCTAAAAAATTATAAAGCTCATGTTGAAATGAGTTAAAAATAATTAAATTTTTTTGATTAATTTCTTTGTATATTGGACCTTTTAAATTTCTAGACTCGTAGAGTTCATATAATTTGTGCTTCTCTTGTAAAGTTTTGAAAAGTTCTAAAAAATTTGGGGGATATTTGAAATTAATAACCCAATTTTTCATATCAACATAAGCCATAAGAAGGTGGTTTAAATTTGAATCCTCCATTAATTGGAGATTATAATTTATATTCCATCCTATTTGAGTATAAAAGTGATTTAAAAAGTGATGAATTAAATCATTTGTTGTGTTGATTTTTATTGCTATAGATATTACCTCTTATGTAAGATATTTATTTACATATTTAATAAGACCTTCATAATGAAAATCATCTTTCAACGCTTTTTTTCGGACGCCTTTTTCCTTTTCGGTCAATGCTTTTCCTTTTTTCTCGAATACTATTGGTTCTAATAAATTTTTCATGAAGAATTCTAATTGTTGATTAATGACTTTTAAAAAATGTTTACAAGCCAAAAATACATTCCCATTAAATCGATTTAGCACCCATTCTCTATTCATTGATATTTTAGAATTTAAAATGACTGGCGCAATTGAAACAACATCTTGAAGCGTAACCTCAAAATTTTGAGCGTCTAAATAATTGTGTACCGCATTAGAATCCTCTAAATGATTAATTATTTTTGCATGTCGAAGTAGCGAGAAGCCTTTTGCTGTTTGAACTAATCTTCGTAAAACTCTATTTGAAGGTGCATAAGTAAACGGGCAAATTTCGTTAAGTGGGGGGTTTCTTGCATAAGGACAATCTTGATCTTTGCAATATTGAGGGTTAAAAAGCAGGCCATATTTTGAACCAGTAGGGCTTTTAATACAATTAGAAGTAAAGCTGAGGTAAAGAATTAAAGCTTCTGCTTCTAGACTTAGTTGTAATTTGTCAAAACTTTGATAAATATCATAAATTAAATGTTCTTTTGGGGTAAGTTGATTTTCTTTTATGTCAAATAATGAACCCCTTATCATCATGATTTGGTCATCTAAAGTAGGAGGGAAATTATCTATAGGTATATCTAAAGTAATACGATCTTTTAAGGCACGATCGACAGTAGATGTTCCAGCATATTCTGCACCATAATTAAGGGTTAAAACATTCCAATGATAGTACGAATTATTCTCAAGGAGAATTCCAGCGTGAATAATTTTACTTTTAAGATCAATGTTATTTTCTAAAATCTGCATTAATCTGTTTTGTATTATTGGAGGTGCTCGATTTGCTTCGTCAATAATTAAACTTGGAAGATTAAATAATACATCAGCAACCATTGCTTCTTTTAACATCTTACCTTCTTTTATTGCTCCAAAATCGATATCAATAAAGTCTTGTTCATTCATATCTGGCGTGATATTCTTTCTAGCATATCCATTATTTCCAAAAAGGAACCCCATTATTAATTCTGCTAATAAAGTCTTTCCACTTCCAGAAGAACCGGATAATAAAACTGACGACTGAGTAAAAGCACCAATTAGTAAAAAATCTGTTAACTTGAAAATTATATTAATAATTTTTTTATTAGTATCAAAAAAGTTAATAGAGACTATTGGTTGAGAGTTAAAATAACTCAGAGAGATAAATTTATTTAACTCGTTTTCAAGGATAGCTAATTCTTTAATCAATCCTTTAAGTTTTATTTTCACTTTTTCGGTTTCACTATTATATTCCGTCATCATTTCTTAAATTTCTATTTTTCTATCTTAATATAAGGTAACTAAATTCGCGGGGGGGACTAATTGGGCTAAATCATTGCTAATGTTCGACTCTTCTATAATGATAATAGATACAGGTATATTATAACTTTTGGCCTTTTCAATGATAAAATGAAAATCTTTATCACCACTTCCTAAATAGAAATGGCTAATTTGATCTTTATACTTCTCGATAATGGGAGTAATATTACCAGCCAATAAGGCATCAACATCAACATGGATTCCAGTATGTCTATCTTTTATTAGTTTCTCTATTAATATATGATTAAACTCATTCTGATGAATGACTGAAAGATGTCTTGCTAAATGAGCTGAAGCAAAGAAATACGCTAAATAAGGTTCGTCTTTAAGGTATTTTTTTTTTATTTTTACTATTGGAGATTCTTTATTAAAATAATTAGGGTATTTATGCTTAAAGCTAATTAGAAGATTATTTACATCTAACGCAAATAAGGGAAACTTTTTACCTTGAAATTTTTGCTTTTCTTTTACTTTTTCCACTGAATTTTTTTTGATTAATGGTAAAAGTTTTTTATAAATATCCTCAAAGGAGGAAAATTTACTATTTTCATTTTTCCATTGTTCTATTCTTTCTTGGATTATCTTAATTATTTGATCAGTTGTCCAAATTAAAGGTTTATAATTATAAGACAACAAGTCTGGCTCTAATCCAAGGCTTCTTTGAATATTGGATTTAGTAGTGTTGAGATCTTCTTCAATATTTCTTTTTAAAGAAGTTGCAATATTCACTAATTTACTTTCTTTTTGCTCTAAATCTTTAATTAATTGAGTAATCTCTGGATTTGGCTCCAAATCCTTACATTTAAAATTATATCCTCCAAGCCTTCTCTTATATTTTCCAAAAAGCCCAATATGTTCTATAAGTTCATTTAGTTTTTTCGCTATATCATTTAAACCATCTTCTTCATTTTCATAATTTTTACTATCTAGCATTCCTGTATTTGATACTTCAATGGAATTGTTAAGAGTTTTAACTTGAAATCCTAAATGATTTTTAATTTTCAGTTTATAATATTGATTTTCTACAGCGATAGAATCATTATGAACTAGTATTTTTAAGACCCAATAAGGTACTTTTCGTACAAAATAATTTTGACTATTAATATAGATTTTCATAAAATCTAATTGAAAGGCATCTATATTTGAAGGTTTATTAAGTTCCAATTCGGTTTCAATTGATTTGACAATTTCGGGTGAAATTGTTTCTTCTTTTTTAAGTGGTTTTTGAAGGTTTGCCCTGCCAACGAAATCAAATCCTAAAGTTCGGGTCAATGTTTGATCAATTTTTTGTATTTCATCAATTACATTCTGCCTTAATTTAATGGCAAAATCAGTAATTTCTTTCCATTCATCATCAGTAATAACTTTATGAGGGAAGATAAGTTTTATAAATCCAGAAATTGTATTATAAACAGCACCTTTATCTCGAATTGAAATACCTTTCTTATCTCCATTACGATCAATCTTATATAGTTCAATCTTTTCATCAATTAGATGCGTTACAGATTCTCGGCGTAATTTATGAAGAATTTGACCGAAATAATTACTTATTAGGCCTAAATTTCTATTAATATGTTCATTAAGAACCCGGGGTAAATCCCACCCGTGAAGAAATATGTGAATCCTATCCAAAAATGCGGGATCATACATTCCGTCTGGAAGAGATTTAAGGTAAACTTCTTCTTTGGGTTGGATTTGACCATTCTTTAAAATAAAATCAAGATTCCCTTGGAAAACAAGACTAACTTCAGTCATGGCCTCTAAATCCCCTCTCTCAACCCTATTAGATGCCATGATTTGTTGGAGCTTCGGAAGCAATTTTGTTACACTTGAAGAAGACTTAATGATTTCATCAAATATTACAGCATCTTTCTTGAAAATAATACCAATTCTTCGCCGATTCTGGTCGTAAATTAATTTAGCCGGGGTGATTTCGCCGCTTAATAAAAGCCTACAATAATCAGATGTATTTTCGTAAATAAAGGATTTTCCAGTTGAAGGAGGACCTAATTCAAGTAAATTTGTGCAAGGCTCGACAATCGGAATTAATCTCGTTAAATACAATAATTTTTGATCTCTTGATAAGAATTGATTATTAAAACCAATTGAGCGGATGAGAAAGTTAATCCAATCGTCAGTATTATACTCCTTCCGAGCATTAATGTAATTTTTAAGAATTACATTCGTAGTTTGATAACATTCAAACTCGTTCATATTTAATAAACCTTGATCACCACCTTTTACATATTGGAATTTCGCTTTCCCCCATAAGCCTCCTTTTAATAACGATTGGTATTTAGAGGGGGACAATAAATCTCTATTCACTGTTGCTTTTTCATCAATAATAGAAACTTGAGTAAAATAAGTTCCTTTCCTTAAATCTGTATAAACTTCAAAGTGTTCTATTATTTCAATAAAACCTAATTCAACCGCCATAGATTTAATGGCTTCCTTACTTTTCTTATCAAAAGATTTCAATTTTAATAAATCTACTATTCTATTAATAGCATCTTTGTTAATTATACCATTTTCATCGGCAAAATCACTAATTAAGAATTCTGAAACATAAGTCGGGAAGAGTTTAAACTCAGGAATATTAGTAGCATATACTTTTCGAACTATTTTATTTGGAAACTCGTCTTTAGATTTTTTATCAAGCTTATCAAGTTTAGGTAGCATAAGAGTCATTAAAATTTTCACACCTTTTTATTTCAATTGTGGTACATAATTAATTTTTTGATTTCTATACACTTTAGTTCCTTTTTTTTGGAAATTAACAATAATATCAAAATAAATGCTCTCTTCTTCTAAGATGGCTCGATTATATCCTATTGTAAAATTTTTTACCAAACCAGGTTTAAGTCCGTATAAATATTTTGGAGTTGTAGCTACATTAAATTCGGGTATATTAATCTGTATCTCATCAAAAAAGATTTCTGAAATATTTTTTATTTGCAGAATTTCCTCATAATAATCATCCTCATTAGAAAATCGAGTTCGTTCAATAGATACATAATGCTGTTCTGCGGGTGTATCAAAAACAGATTCAATCTGAGTAGAATCTAAAGATCCAGTGCTGAATTGCTCATTAATCTTTCCATTTTCTAACTCTATAACAAAATCAAAATGTTTTTTAATATCTCCAAAGTTACTAATCACTATCCGTTGAGCAAACTTCTCTGCTATAGAACCATGAGTAAGAAAATCAATAAAAGCCGTTTTCCTTTCATCGTCGAAAAAGCCTAATGGTTCATCTAAAAAAATAAATGATTCGTTTGATTCGTTATCCGGCATTGTTACCATTGCAAAAGAAAGTCTGATTGCTAGAGCTATCTGATCATTTGTCCCTCCAGAAAATAAAGTCTTTTCAACATAATCACCTAATTTTGAATCAAAAACTTTAATTTGATAATCATTAGTAATGTAAGCGTCTTTATATCGATCGCCTGTCAAAATTGGTAAGATTCTAGTAAGATTCTCTTCCGTTTTTGGCAACACTTTCTTTAAAATATTATTTTGGCATTCTTCTAAGATCTCTATTGCCTTATCTATCACTAATCGTTTACGAGAAACTTCTTTATATTGATTAATATGGTTATTTTCATCCAATTCTAAACTTTTAACAATTTTAGAAGTTTTTTTACTACTTCTTAACTTTTTTAAATCTTCATTAAATCTTTCAATTTCTGTTTCTAATCCACCGATTTTATTTTGTTGTTCACTTAATATGTCTTTTATGCTAAAATCAGATGGTTCTACTGAAAAATTTGGATTAAATTTCTGTAGTTTTAAAGTGAGGTCGTCAATGTATGAAATAAATTCGCGATGCTTGTTTTCCAATGAATCTTTTATGTTTTCTTTGTTAATCTCAACCTTCTCAGTTGTAAATCTTTGAATAAATTTTATGCTATCATTTTTATATTTTTTCCAATTAGTAGAATCGCTTGTCTTAAGTGAAGTGATTTCTTGGTTTATCTGTTCTAAGTTTTTATTTAATTGATCATTCAATTCATTTTGGGATTTCTGGTATTCCTCAGGAATTAATCCTTTAATTTGTTTAAGCTTATCTTCGTAATCCAATAAATCTTTTTCTACTTTTGTAGATTTAGTTTTATTATCGTTGATTTGATCTTCTATATTTTGTTTTTCTTCAGTAATTTTTTCTAAATTATTTTCTTGGAAGAAGACTTCTAAATCTTTTATTGATTTCTCTAATTCTGCCATTTCAATTGTATGCTTTTTAGAATCTTTCTCAAATCCTTGATTATTATTGTGGTATTTTTCGGGTAATTCTTTAAATAATAATTCTTGCTTATCTCTTAAACCCTTTGATCTAATTTCAATAGTTTTTGTTGATTCTCGATCTTTCTGGTAATTGTTATATTTATCTTCTATTGCTATTAACGATTTGTCTAAACAAGGAATTTTTTGATATGTCGAATTGAATTGTTCCCACTCCCTCCAATCCTTAGTTTGATTGAAGATATCGATTATTCGTTCTATTCCTTCATTATAGACTTTCTTTAAATAAGCAGAATCACTATTTTTTAAATTAAATGAGATTCCTAATGAATTACAAATCTTTTCACATTCTTTATTTACACTTTGAACCTTCATTTTAGTTTCGGTTATTTCTTTTTTAAGGCGATTTGATTCCTCAGAAAGCGAAATATTGTTTTCAGTTGGCTTTTTGATTGGAGATTGTATTTTAGATTGAACCAATTCTTTTTTATTTTTTAATTCTGATAACTTTGCTTTAATTTGATTATAATTTCCTTTAATTGCTTCAATATCTATACCATTGAGAGAATTTAAAACTTCTTGCTTGTTACGGTTGATGATTTTAGTCTGTTCTTCGATTTGTATTAATTTCTTTTGAGTTGCATCAATCTCTTGAGTTATTTCGGTGAGAGACTTTTGAGTAGCATAATTAGTTAATTCATCTTTTAGTTCTTTTTCTTTTTTAATTATTAATTCTAACCTACTTTCAACTTTTACTTTATCTTCTTGAAATTTTACTGTGCGCCCTTCAATTTCGTGGATGTATTGTTCAGAAACCGAATCAAATTTTTTATTTATGGATTGACCCTTTTCTTTTAAGAATAAATAAACGGCAATTATCACTCCCGCTGCAGTTAAAATTAATAAAAAAGGGGAAATAATTACGCCTAATATTAAACCTAAGATTATTAAAAGAGAATATAATGGTAATAATTTTTTAAGAAGAGGAGATTTGCTTCTTCCGGTTTCAATTTTTGCTTTCCTACTAATGAGTGGTTTTAATTTTTCTTTATCCTCTTCTAATTGAGCTGTGATTTTCATTAACTCTTGCTTATTAGTCTCCTTAGTCTCTTGTAATAACTTTAAATCTTGATATTTTCTACTTTTTAATCCTTCTTTTTCCAGTAAGCTAAACTTCTCTTGGAGGTTTTTCAGTTGAGAAGAATTATCTCCTAAAGCTATATTAGCTTCATTTAGTTTTTCTTGGTTTTTTTCAAAATCTTCAATTTTTTTACGAATAATAATTTCATCTTTTTCTCTTTCGCTAATATCGAGCGTTATCTTAGTAATATCATCTTCAAATTTACTGGATTCGACCAAGCTTGATTCGAGTTTATTTGATTCTTCTTGAAGTGATTGCAAAGCTCTCTCTAGTTGAATGTAATTACTAATATTTTCCTTATATTTGATAAATAGAGAATCTAAATGGTCGCGTAATTCCTCTTCTTTCTTGTCACATTCTTTTTCGTTTGTAGTAATACTTCGTTCTAAGCCTTTAATTTGAACATTAAGTGGATTTAATTGATTTTTAATTTTATCAATCTCATTAATAATTTTATTCCAAGTTTCAAATTTCTGAACATTAAGCAGGTTATCGTTTAGTAATTTCTCATAAGTATCAAGGTTGATTTTATTTTTCTTAAATTTAGCAATCTGGTTGAGCAATAAATCTAATTCTTTGGATTTTGCCTGCAATTCTTTTTGCAAGTTTTCTTTTTCTTTCTTTCCAAATTTGATGTCATTCTCAATTTTATCAAGTTTTTTTATTAATTCTTGATAATTCTTAAAATCCTTCGTGTCTTTACGCAGTTTTTCTAATTCTTTTTTTTTATTTTTTATTGTTGTATTAATATCTATACTCTCTTTAGATAATCTGTCGAATTCAGACATAAGATTCTTAATTGTTTTAAGATGATCGTTATATTCTTCGTAAGATTTAGAGAATTCGCTTGATTTTTCGTTAATAGTGAGGAGATTCTTAACTTCTAAAGATTTTTCCTTGATATTCATAATTTTTTCATAATAAGTCTCAACAACTTGTTTTTCCTTAAGATCTTTCTTACATTGGTCTTTTATATTAGAAATCTTCTCTAAATTAAGTAATTTATTCAGAATTTTGATACGATCCTGTTTAGTTTCTTCCATAAACCCATCTAAACCCTTTTGTTTGACAAATGAACTATTTAAAAGAATTTGTTCATCAAAGCCAAGAAATTTTTCAATTTTTAGTTCGATCTCTTTACGCGTTCCTTGTTTCGCTTTTTCCTTTCCGGTTACAAATTTCTGCCAAAACTCAATTTCGATAGAGGTTCCCGTTCTAGTTTTAAATATTTTCTTTCTTATTCTTGCGGGAACTCCATCCTTTTGGAACATTAAGTCTATAATAGCCATCTCTTTATTGAACGCAATAGCATCAATAAAACCCCCCGCTTTTTTGACAATTAGTTTGGATGTTAATGCAAAAAAGATAGCTTCAAAAAGCGACGATTTTCCACTTTCATTTCTTCCTGTTACAAGTATGTTGCCTTCTGGTGGAAATTCTAGATTATGAATCCTAAGATTCTTAAATCCGTCAACATCTAAAGAAGTTAATTTAATCATCGAGAACCCTCCACGCTATCCCAATTTTGTTTAATTAAATTCATAGCATCTTCATAAATTAATTCGACATTTTTTTTATCACTGCCTTTAATATTTTCCTCTTGAACTATTCTATCTATAATATCTTGGGTAAATTGTTCTAGTTCTTCAATAACTTTTAAGCCCTGAATATCTGGCGAGCTTTCTTGAAATTTTATATCGTCAAAAAGCTCGTAATAATAATTAAACCGCCTTCCCATCTCTTGGAATTTAAAAATTTCGATATTATGATATTGGGTTTTATCTAATTTCCCAGTCAGACTTAATTTATAGATCCCCTTTTCTGAATCTGAGAACTGTTTTATCTTTTCATAAATACTATCATTTATCTTATCAAAGGGAATTTTATTTACATCCAATATTTCATGCTTTACATCAAACTTGGAGATTGAATCTGGTTTTAGTGTATTGATGAATTTACCACCTTGGAGCGTACTAATTAACAATCCATCTTTTTCATTACAATAATTAAAATTATTTTTATGGATTTGTGGACAATGTACAATTTGGAATTTGAAGTTTTTTTTTTTTAATGATGTAGGTTGAACACCTCCAACTAATAAGGCTTTAACTCCAAAATTGTTTAATTTCTCCAAAAAATTAGTGTAAATCGTCTTAAAATCTTTTTTAAAAGCTGAAATATCAGATATCACAAATATGTTGGTAGATTCCGTACCAACTTTTAAATCTAAATCTAATTTATCTAATCTAATAAAAGGTGATATTGGAGAGAAAATTGTAACTTTTTCCCTCTTAATTGTCCCTTCAAACACTGGCTCTCCGATCTTTTTTGATTTGATAACTCCATTTTCTTCACTTAGTAATAAAAACACATTTTCTAAATCTTCAAAGATGTAATGAACTGGACGATCATCTGAAAAAGGAAGTGGCATATCGTGTGAACCGGGTAAAATTAATACGCTTATTCCCCTGGAAGATAAATCTTTAAAACCTCTAACTACCTTTTCAATTAATTTATTTTTAGGTTTTGGCGTTCCAAAAAGATTTCCAGCAATTAATACCACATCTACTTTATTTTCAATAATTTTGCTTATTAAGACTTCAAAGGCTTCTAATTGATGATTTTCGTAAACAACCCCCTTCTTTGAAGTCATATGTTTGAATTTAAATCCTAAATCAATATCTGAACATAAAGCAATTCTTATCGCCATAAATTCTCTACCTTTTTGTATGTTAATATTTATTAATAATATGGATGTATATTATGGATAATTGTGTTTTAAGCAGTTTTGCCTAATATGTCTCAACAATATGTTTCTACACATAACTTGTTTATTAATCATTAAAAAATTTTACGAAGAACAAATGAATTTAAATTTTTCTTGAATTAGAAGAATTTATTAGGGTTTCATACTCTTGTCAATCAAATAAATAAAATAATATTTGGGGAGCAGGAGCCATGATAAAAAAAAAAGCCAATATAAATTTTTAGTAGAAATGGCTCGTGAAGGATTCCAATTAAAAATGAAAGATATTTCTAATCCTGCTATATCGTCCTTTATATTACTTTAGTTTTTTAATTAATAACTTTCGCTTAAACTCATTAGAATCACTTAACAATCTTCTTATCACCAATGTTGTAAACTCTTACAAGTGAAATTCCAATAGTGTAACATATTCTCTGTATTGAATTAAGAATAAGTTTTCAATTTTTGAGGAGTGTCTCTCAGTGTCCACAATTTGCATAGTTTACATTTTAGATTTCATTCACTTGTAATCTCTATGAATAATCTCTTAGGTCACTTCGCATTATTCGTTGATTAACACATAAATTAATACCAATTTATGGGTATTTTAAAGTTATAATTTCGAGCACTTCCTCAGATTTACAAAAAATGCATTTTAACTCTTTAAAGTCATAAGCTTTCCGGCAAATTTTACATATTTTTATAGATTCTAGTATGTTTCTACCAATGATTTTCACATGAATGTGTGTTTTTTCTGCTTTATTTTCTAACTGATTCGAAATATTCATGCCAATTAATATGACTGAAAATTCTTTATCATCCTTAATTTTGTTTTTCTCAATTATCCCATTTATAGTATTAAAATATCGAATCGCCTGATAAAGATCTTTTTCCTTAAGTTTACCTAATTTTACCTCACAATAATATTTTTCATTCTTTGTTTCGATATAAATGTCTGGAATTGAATTAGAATCTAATTTGTACTCATGAATAGTATTAATTATAGATGCAGGTTCGTCTATTATTAAATATGGATATCTATAAAAAATTTCATGAAGATCCTCTTCATACATGATTTTTTTTTGGTGTATCATCCAGGTCCCATTTCATAGTGAGTTTTTAATTTTTTAATTTTTTTAACAATTGTTTCAATAAGATCGGCTTTTCTTAACCTCTTCTCACTAGCAGTTAATAGTTTACCTAGCTTAGGTTTAATTTGAGTAAGTGTTAGATCTTTTAGATATGTTTTTAATTCGTCTGGCTCATATTTTGTCCAATCTCTCCATGATTCATCTTTTGGTTGTACAACTTTCTTTTGAGGGATTTTTTTCTGTTTAGGTGTAACTCTTTTTCTTATAGTTTTTGAACTAATAATAGTTTCTATTTTTAGGATTGCTTCTGGATTTTTTAGTGTAAAGTATGTAATATTAGATAAGGTTCCTACTGTGGAACGTTCTTTAATATTAAAATTAAAATTTCTTGACATAAATAACTTTATTTCATCTAAATTCGGGAATAACTTTTTATTTGAAAAGATTTCTTCAACTTTTTTTGAAGGTGTTATCAAAATTTTTAATTGAGACTCTAATTTAGTTAATCCCTTTCGTAATTTGCCCCAATTAATTATTTCTTGGTTTTTTTCCGAAAACTCTAATAAATTTTTTAAAATTTTTATTGAAACATCTTTTTCTTGCATTATTAAAACCTGTCTTTATCTTAGTCTCAATTTATTGCATGTTTTGAATAATTTCTTTAGCTAAATTTTGATATCTTGTCCGAATTTCTTTTGTCTTTTGTTTCGATGTACATAGGGGTTTAGATTCTTCCATAGCTTTTTGAATATCAACGGCTTCTTTAATATTATTCTCAAATATTTTAGCTTTATTCCAAACTAATTCATCTTCAATGAACCGTTCTAACATCCAAGGAATTTGATCTTCTATCCATGATGTTTGTATTCCTCTTAATTGAAAAGAGACTTTTGTAAGTATTATTCCTAAAAGTTTTGGGTCTTTACCATCTAATTCGATTCTCCGCTTTTTTACAGTTTGCAATCTTCTTATTAGCAAGGGTAAACCTAATGTAGATAATTGATCTGGAATAGTGGGTATAATATAGTAATCCGAAGCGAAAATAGCATTTAACGTAATTAAATTAAGGTTTGGAGGGCAATCAATTAGAACATAATTATAATTCCTTAAAATCTCATGTTTATTTAGACCTAATCTGAGAATATTAAAAGGAGATAAACCTTGAGTACTTGAAGCTGATGTTATTTCTTGTTCTAACTCATTGAGATAAAAGGTTGAAGGAATTAGATCCAGTGTTTTTAAATCACCTAAACCTTTTTTAATTCCAATATCTTTTGAAAAGAGCATTGTGTCTTTTATAGCATCCCAAAATATTCCAAAAATTGATTTTTTCATCGCAATATTTTTAGCAACATCTTCTTCTTTCCTTGATTTCAATGCTTTTGCTATAGGATTAAAATATTCCTCTTTATATTTTTCTTCTGTATAAATGTATGCTGAAGCAGAAGCTTGTGCATCAACATCTATTAATAACACCGTTTTATTGTTATCTGCCCATTCAGCAGCTATATTAACCGCGCAAGTAGTTTTACCTACACCGCCTTTCCAATTGATAATACTAATGACTTTAGTAGAATCTGTTCTTTTCATGGATTTTTACCATTTATTTATTTAAAAAAATTTGATTCCTTATTGACTTACTAATCAAATATTCTTAATTATAATTCTATTTATGTTCTAAATAAGCTTTTCTAATAATCATCTTGGGCATAATCATGAAAATAGTAAAAATTTATTATCATGGGTGAAGAATCAATTATGAAAATGAATTCATGGAATAACCGCATTTCAATTATTTATTCTTTAATAAAAATGATGCTATATTACTTCAGAATCGAAGCGAAATTTATTAAGAGTCGTAATTTATTTAATTTGAAGAAATCTTGAAGAATTTTTTTTACGAAAGTTATTAATCAATAAATATTGAATTCAACCAGCTATTATTACAATTAATATGCGATTAGATGAAAACAAGAAATATTTGTTATTTATTCCAGTCTTTTTATTATTAACTTGGTTACCAGTAGTTTTTTATTTTAT
>Ga0209345_10003295_pt1 | contig 16793 bp, 16 predicted proteins | sample Cruoilmetagenom7_FD_187294 | JGI IMG/M metagenome (GOLD analysis project Ga0209345, IMG submission 187294) | Oil polluted marine microbial communities from Coal Oil Point, Santa Barbara, California, USA - Sample 7 (SPAdes) (version 2) | ecosystem: Environmental > Aquatic > Marine > Oil seeps ...
AATAGGCAATTTTGATTCCTTTGTAAAGAGTTTATCCACAATACCTTTATTTAGAAGCAAACAGCCAAACAAAACGATCATAAGTATCACTGAAAAATTACTTAATCTTTTTAAAAACATATCATTATTAATTTAAGAACATCAAAAAGTTAAAATTGAAAATAAATAAAATTTGCTGGTTTTCCTGAAGAAAAATAAATTAAAACAAGAATAACCAATATATATATCATATTTTTCAGAAAATTACTTTTTATATTAGACATAAAGAATAAACCATGCTCATAATTTCTAGATAGCCATTCAATAACAACAAAAATAATTAAAAGAATATACCAACCCCAACCAGAACTTAAAGCATTAGAAGGTAACTGTGTTATAGTTTTAAAATCAAACATTTTTAGCACGTAATAATAAGAATCTGAAATGGTATCTGACCTAAACACAATCCATAAAAAAGTTACAAATGCAAAAGTTTTTAACATTTGATATAACTCTTTAAACGAAGGGAGTTTACTGTTTTTTGCAACAGCATCTACATACCTTCTATTTTTCTTTCTAAGCAACAAAGGAATAAATAGTATTGCGTGTATAACTCCCCAAAAAATAAACGTCCAATTGGCGCCATGCCAAAAACCAGAAACAAGAAATATGATAAACGTATTAGAAACTGCCCTGTATTTACCTACTCGGCTTCCACCTAAAGGTATATATACATAGTCTCTAAACCAAGTAGTTAAAGAAATATGCCATTTACGCCAAAATTCTGCAATATCTCTTGAAAAATAAGGGCGTTTAAAATTTGTCATTAGATTAAAACCAAACAAACGAGCAGTACCAATGGCAATGTCTGAATACCCACTAAAATCTCCATAAATTTGAAATGAAAAAAGAAATGCCGCTAGCCATAGACTACTCGCTGGCATATCTGCATAGTCATTAAATATTGCATTTACAATAACTGCAGCATTGTCTGCAATTACAATTTTTTTAAAAAACCCATACAACATTAACCTCAGACCACTTACCACTAAGGCATAATCAAACCTTCTGCTTTTATAAAATTGAGGCAATAAATTTGCTGCCCGTTCAATAGGACCTGCAACCAATTGAGGAAAAAAGGAAACATATGCAAAAAAAGCAATAATATCCTTTGTTGGTTCAATTTTCTTTTGATACACGTCTATTGAGTAGCTTAACGCCTGAAATGTATAAAAGCTAATGCCTACCGGTAATAAAATCTTGAGTGTGACCCAATCTAATTTAACACCAAATTGACTAAATAATACCTCAAAATTTTCAGCAAAAAAATTGTAATATTTAAATATTCCTAGAATGAGTAAATTAATCACAATATTTACTACTAATACTTGTTTTTTAGACTTTTTAATCGAGTCGTATTTTAAGATTAATAGCCCACTATAATAACTAAGCAAAGACGTAAAGGCTATTAAAAGCAAAAAACGCCAGTCCCACCAACCATAAAAAACATAGCTTATTACAAGTAGAAAAATATTTTGTATATACAACTTTTTAAATACCAACCAATACCCAATAAAAACTATTGGTAAAAAAATTAAAAACTCAAAAGAATTAAATAACATAGTGACTATTATTAGATTTTATAAACTCCAAACAACTCTCTTAATATAATCTGTATAGGAAATAATAATTCTCACTACTTTATCAGATACATTGGGCATTGAATAATCGGCAACAGGGTGTAACGTTCTTTCTTTACCCCTCTTTTGGGTATCTATTATTTCCAAAGCCTGCATAATTCGTTCTGGATTTAAACCCACCATCATTACAGATGCTTCTTCCATTGCTTCAGGTCGTTCATGTGCTTCTCGAATGTTTAATGCTGGAAAATTCATGATTGAAGATTCTTCAGAAATTGTACCACTGTCAGATAAAACAGCTTTTGCATTTTTTTGTAAATTGTTATAATCATGAAAACCCAAAGGTTTCATTAGTTGAATTAATTTATGAAACTTTACTCCTGTTTCATTGATTTTATTTCTAGTACGTGGGTGTGTGGATACAATTACAGGCAATCCATAAGTTTCTGCAATGGCATTCAAACTCTCAACTAACTTTAAAAAATTATCAGAATTTATATTTTCTTCTCTGTGTGCAGAAACTACAAAATAGCTCTCTTTTTGTAATTGCAATCTTTTTAAAGCATCAGAATTATCAATTTGTTGACTATACGCATGCACCACTTCATATATTGGAGAACCTGTTTTAATTATTCTATCGGCAGGCAAACCTTCTCTCAATAAATATTCTCTAGCAATATCACTATAAGTCAAATTTACATCTGCAATATGATCCACAATTTTTCTATTTGTTTCTTCTGGTACACGCTGATCAAAACATCTATTTCCAGCTTCCATATGAAAAATTGGAATTTTTCTTTTCTTTGCAGCAATAGCACATAAACAAGAATTTGTATCACCCAATACTAAAAACGCATCAGGGTTCACTTCTTCCAAAACTGGATCAATATTTATTAAAATTTGACCTGCTGTTGTTGTTGCATTTCCTCTGGCAGCATTTAAAAAATAATCTGGCTTCCTTAAACCTAAATCTTTAAAAAACACTTCATTCAATTCGTAGTCATAATTTTGACCTGTATGTACCAATATATGTTCTACACTTGCAGTTTCATCCAATTTTAATAATACTCTTGAAAGTCTAATAATCTCTGGACGAGTTCCAATTACAGTTAATACTTTTAGTTTTTTCATTTTTTAATCGTTATTTGTAATTAGTTATTAGTATTTTTTACAGACCTTATTAAATATTGTATCATTTTGAAATACTTTCTAACTCTTCAAATAGGGTTCTTGACATTTGTTTCTTTAAAAATTTTAAATTTTCAGAAATTCTTATATGAGTATCCAGTTCTGAAGCACTTGGTTTAGCAATATACAAAAATTGGATAAATTCTTTAGTTTGATTTCTAGCAGAGCCTTCAGCAATATTTGAAGGGAATGACACTGCTGATCTCCTTATTTGATTTGTTAATCCTAATTTTTCACTTTGAGGGAAATTATTAGTCGGAGTATAGATAACAGTAACAAACTCAAGTGACTTTTGCAAAACCTTTAAATCTTTATGTGTCTTCATTCTACTTATTTAACTAATTACTATTAACTTTCTAAACTTCAACAAAATAAGTATCTGCATCCTCTTCATTGTACGGCTCATTTATCCAAAAATTAGTATACAGCACTTCATCTCCAATATTTTTAATATTATGTGTGTACCAAATAGGCATATCTACATAAGCAGGCTCATTACCATCTAAGTAAAAATCCAATACTTCATCTGTACCAATCCTTCTTAACTGAATTAATGCCTTCCCTTTTATTACCGCAAATCGTTCAATTTTTCGTGTATGAAAATGGTTTCCTCTAGTTATCCCTGGAACAGTTGTTGAAAATGATACTTGACCGCCAATTCCCAATCTAATTATTTCAACAAATGAACCACGAGGATCTGTATGTTGTGTAAATTTTACAGGAAAATGGTTTTTTATATCCATATAACAGCGATACGTGTTAAATAAATTTAATACAAAATTATTTTCTAACATAGGTATTTCACCTTTGTCATGGTATTGGTCTTTAAATTTTTGTAAATATGCTAATATTTCAGATACTTTAGCTACTGATGTATGTGGAACTTGGTACAATGATTCGCTCTTATTCCCTCTAATTTTATTTATTATTTCTTCCGATAGCTCACTTACATAAATCAATTTCAACTCTGCATCAACTTGGATCACAGGTTTTTCACCATTGGCTATTTTATGCGAAAAAGTTGCAACTACTGAATTATAGTTTGGCTGTCCAAAAGGTCCAAAAACATTTGGTATCACTAAGCCTGTAAACTTACCTCCATTAGCACTCGCCCAGCTCTCCAATAACATTCTTCCGTCTTTTTTAGATTTCCCATACAAATTATCTCTTTCTTCCTGTGAAGATGATGAAAATAACACATGGGTTTTACTCTTAGTTCTTTCAAGTGATGAAATCAATTTTTTAACTAACTCCATATTGGTATTGTAAAGCACTTCCATATTTTCGTGCCTATTCATAGCAGCTAAATGTACAATAGCATCACATTGCTGAACAAACGTATCTAATTCATCTTCGTTTGAAAAAAAACTGATATTATATTCAATACTTTCAAATTCTTGAGGCAATAAATTTATGGAATTGAATAAATGAGTTCCCACAAAACCTTCTTGACCTGTAATTCCTATCTTTAACATATTTAATCGTAATTAGTGATTAGTGATTAGTGATTAGTGATTAGTGATAAAATAATCAACATCAAACCGATACTCGTCTTTTATTTCACCCATTAAATAATTTGTCATAACCATTATTTTTGATTTTTCGTCTATTGCCTGAATACTACTAATATAACCAGCTGGAATATGCAAAACATCCAAAGTATCTGAGTTCAAAATAAAAGTAAAGGGAACTAAATCAATTGAGGGTTTTTCCCAATTATCAACAGCTATTAATTGAATTTTAAAACTTCCTCTTACAGCCGAAAACCATCTTTGTTCGATTTTATGACCTTGCCATGCTCTAATTATTGAAACATCTATATTTTCAATAAAATAGACTCTTTTAATCTCAGAAACATCAAAAGAATTGTTATATAATAGCATTCCTCTGTGATCTGCATGAGCATTCCCATGTATTATTTTGGGTTCAATCATATTTTATTATTTTGAAATCGCTTCTTGAATGATTGGCAATTTTAATAACATTTTTTTTACACCTTCAACATTTTGTTGGTCTGTGTTATGAGAATGGTAATCTTCTATTTCAGCTATATCCTGTTCACCCTCAGAAAAATAACGTGCATAATTTAAATCTCTGTTATCGGCAGGTACACGATAAAACTCTCCCATATCTTCAGCTTTTATCATTTCTTCTCTTGTGCACAGCGTTTCATACAATTTTTCACCGTGACGTGTTCCAATTATTTTTATTTCAGTGTTAGCATTACAAAGTTCCTTAATTGCCTGCGCTAAATCGCCAATTGTACTTGCAGGTGCTTTATTTACAAATAAATCTCCTGAATTTCCGTGCTCAAAAGCAAATAAAACTAATTCAACAGCTTCATCTAATGACATTAAAAAACGTGTCATATTAGGGTCTGTAATTGTAAGAGGCTGTCCTTCTGAAATTTGTTTTAAAAATAAAGGGATTACAGAACCTCTTGACGCCATTACATTACCATAACGTGTTAAACAAACAGTGGTTTCAGTTAAATTACGAGAAGCTGCAATTGCCACCTTTTCCATTAAAGCTTTTGAAATTCCCATTGCATTTATAGGATAAGCAGCTTTGTCTGTACTTAAACAAATTACTTTTTTTACTTTATTAACTCCCGCCGCATCAATTACATTTTGAGTGCCAAAAACATTTGTTTTTGTAGCCTCAATAGGAAAAAACTCACACGATGGCACTTGCTTTAAGGCTGCAGCATGAAATACATAATCTACACCACGCATAGCTTTCTCAACTGAATTATAATCACGAACATCTCCAATATAAAACTTTAATTTATTACTTTTCAATCGATTTCGCATATCATCTTGTTTTTTCTCATCACGCGAAAAAATGCGAATTTCATTAAAATGATCGGTGTGTAAAAATCGATTGAGTACAGCATTTCCGAATGAACCTGTACCACCTGTAATTAGTAACGTTTTATTTTTTAACATAATATCATATTTGTTATTTTAACATTGATTTGATTATAGTAACAATCTCTTTAAAAATTTCATTGAAAAAAAAATAAGACAGCCCTACCATAATAGTAACATTTATTATTGAAAATTGAATTGCAAAATATACAATTTTGATAAATGATAATTCACTTGGTACAAAAAGCAATTCTATGGCTATTAACGTTGCGATAGTAACACCTAAAACACCCAGTGTTTTATAGATGTTTGCAAATCCTATTCTAAAATATGTAATTCTTGTATAATGTATTTCTTGTAGCGCTAATACCATTCCACCAATAAATACGCCTAAAAGAATTCCTTCAACCTTCCAAATTAATCCACCAGCTACAACACCTATAATCAATACAATAAGTGCTCTTATTTGAAATTTTTTAGCTTTTTTAAAAGCCCCAGACATCAACATCACAATGCCACTAGGGATATGAATAATTTTGATAAGTGTAATGGCTACAAATAGATATAGGTAATTCCAATTCACGTAATTAACATCTATCACGTTTTTTGTATAAAATTTAATAAATGGCATTGTAACAGGCGTAGCTATAGAAATCATTAAAAATGCTATAAAAATTAATGAAAATTCAAAAATAATAAACTTTTTATATACTTGATTGGCTTTTTTTTCTGCAATGAGTTGTCCAAATCCATTTTGTACTGCATTGGCAACCATCATGTTTAATTTTGTAATAAATCCAAAAACAATCATATAAACAGCATACACACTTGCATAAGAAGCTCCCACAACACCTGCAATATAAATTAATGGTACAGAAGAATTTACTAACGATGCTAGTTTATTGAACACCATATCTTTAGTTCCTTTGATAGCCTCCATATCTGGTTCCTCATTATAAGAAATATAAGGATATCTTTTTTTTACTATCATATAGATGATGCCACCTGTTATAATTACACCTAAAGCAAAAACAACTCGTATCCAAATATAATTAACTCCCTTAATTGCTATTAAATAGACCATTCCATTCACAAGGATTGCTACACCAATTGCAACATAGGTTTTAAAATATTCTTCTTGTTTAACCGATAGCATTAAAATGTATTTTCTGGTAAATGAGAGCCCAAAGAAAGTTCCAAATGCCATTAATAAAAAGATGTATAACATTAGCTCATATGACAAGGATGTTTTAATAAAAAAAGGTGCTACAAAAGCTAAAATAACACCACCTATTCCAACATAAGCACCTATCTTATATAAAATTTTTTTTGTGGCACTTAAGATTCTATTTGCCTGTACTACATCGTTTTTACCAAACGCCTTGAAAAGAGCAACACTGGATGCAAACGTAAATCCCCCCTCAATTAACATTAACCAAACCAATGTGTTTGTAAAAACCGCATTAACCCCATTAATTTCAGAGCCGTACACTACTAAAACTTCTCTTGAAACAATTAAAGTAATTAACTGCATCACTAGTACTTGAAGTAAAGATGCTGTTAAATTGTAGACCGATTTCTTTGTTTTACTCATTATTACCTTTAATTGATTTGGAGATTTTTTTAGACCATTGCACCAACAAGCTATTCTTTTTAAAACCAAAAACTGCCACAACAAAAAATTCACCAATTGCAGAAACAAATGGTCTGTTATACTTTTTTCGGTAAGCTCCTCTTATTTCTTTATCCCATAATGGAGGTGTAATTGGTACGTTTATTTTCTGATTATATACTTTAGCAATATTGAATTTATTAAAATCAGAAACCAAGCTATTGGTTCCAGAACTGTCCATCCCAATGTTTCTTACTAACGATTGGTTAGGATGAACCGCATACTGATTTTGTTTAATTCTAGATACGGTAAACCTCACTGCCCAAGAATTATTGTGCCCAGCCATAAAGCGGTCTAACCTACCAGCCACATCATTACCCCAACTGTTTAATTTTTTACGTAAAAAGAAATTGTATTTTTGGATTGGGTAGTTTTTGACTTCAAAGTTAGTAGTTTCCCAACGATCTTCCCATGTTGCCCAAGACATACTTGAAGGCCTCATTGATACAAATACATCATGCTTGTAATGCTTTGGGGTTTGAATATCTGGGACGTAAGATGCCACAGAACCAATTTCTTTATTGTTTTTAAAATTAAAAAGTGCATCGTTCATGTACATTAAAAAATACTTACTGGTTTCAACATCATCTTCAACAACAATAATTTTATGATACTTTTTTATAGTTGTATTAACTCCTTCTATAATTGATTTTGCCAACCCTTTATTAGCTTTAGCTTCAACTACTTGTACACTTTGAAAATCGTTATTATTTTTAACTTTTTTTAGAAATTCACGTACTTCTTTAACTCCCAGGGCATCTATGTTATTTTTAGGCCCGTCAGAAAACACGATTAAATCACTTTGATCTGCCAAAATATTATTTGAAAGCGCTTCATAAGTTTTTTGAAGATGATCCACTCTGTTATAAGCAAAAACAGCAATTGGTGCGAGTTCTTTTAATTTAGTCATCCAATGTTTTTTTCAGTGTTAATAAGGTGTTATTCACACACCTTTCCATAGTATGGTTCTTTTGGGTAAGCTCTTTGTTATGTATACCTTGCTGTATACAAAGTGCTTTATTATAATATAATTTAAGAATTTTATTAGCCAATGCTTCTGCATTATTATGCTCAAAAAACTCTCCATTATAGCCTTCTTTTACGGCCCAATGTAATTGTTCAAAGTCTGACACAATAACAGGTTTTGAGTACCATCCTGCTTCAAAAATACCTCGTTGTTGATGTGGTGTTACAATAGGACAAATTAAAACATCACATTTATTAAAAAAAGATTCCATCTCTTTTTGAATACCATGAAAAATCACCGTTTTTTCTATGTTGTTTTTTCTAAATTGTTTTCTAATCTTTTTTGAAAGCTTAAAATTTTCATTAAATAAGTTCTTGAAATTGAATTTTTCTTCGAATAATGTACGGTAATCTTCACCTACAATATTAAATTGAATATCAGGAAAAGATTTTAAAATTTTTGCCGCTTTAACAACTACTTCAATTCCTTTAATTTTACTGATACCTCCAATATAGAGGACCGAAAAAACAACTTTATTACTCTTAGAGGTTTGTATAGTTTCTTTAGGAAGTATATAGTTATGATTCACAAAGGCTTTTACATTCTTTGGAAGTTTTGCCGCTTTCAAATCATATTTGGAGATAAAGCTAACTCCTGTAAATAATAATAAAAATTGACGTTGAATTTTACTAACAATCCCTCCTCCATCATTAGCAAAGGTTTCTCTAACAAAACACAGGCTCCTTATTTTATTTCTAGATGTAAGCAGGCTCATCCAGCACAACACTAACGAGTTAACCAATACCAAATCAGCCTTAGAATCTTTTATTGTCTTTTTCCAATATTTAAATTGCAATGGTATTAATGCCATTCTATGCCAAAATGTTCTACTCGTTAAACCTCCACTTGATGCGTGATAATAAACAGCCGGTATCCGTCCCTTATACTTTTTTACATGAATGTTGTGGCTTTTTAAAAAATTATAATAATCATCATGAAGGTCACTCACATATACTGTAATGGCATAATAATCCTTTGCAACTTGTATTAAGTTAAACAAACTAATGCCTGCACCTCCAATAACACTAGAATGATGAATGATGGTTATTCTTTTCATGCTGAAATGATCTTCTTTAGTTTTTCTACCTTTAGCTTATTTTCACCAATACCAGAGCCTAGAAAATTGTTTTGAATAGACAATCTTAGTTCTTTGTTGGTTATTAACTGCTCTAAACCATCTACAATTTTTGTTAGATCTTGGGGTACAATAAGTCCATTTTTTTTGTGAATAATTTGTTCGTTAATTCCTGAGAATTCAGTAGCAATTAGCGTTCTACCCAAAAATTTAGACTCGTTTACCACTCCAGAAAGTCCCTCATAATTAGACAATACACAAGCTATATCTGCATTTTTAATATAAGGATAAGGATTTTTCTTTTCGCCAACAGAAAAAATACAATCAGACAAGTCTTTTTGGACAATTTTGTCTTTAAATTCATTTAAATCGGGACCACTCCCTACAAAAAACCAATTGAATTGCAATCCTTTTTTCTTTAGCAATTGAGCAGCTTCTAGCTGCCTAAACAAGGCTTTAGATACATCAGACATTCTACACACAGTTACTAAAATAGGAATGGAAGGCTTCCTGAGTTTTTTGTAAGGATTTTCAACTTCTGCCAACGCAGTAATCTCTTCTATATCTACAATATTGTAGAGCACATGAGCTTTATTTTTGTATGTGGTATTGATACTATCTAGAGAATCTTTAACTGTCTGTGAAACACACAAATACCCATCTAATTGGTCATTAAACTGTATTATGTTTTTCTTGATTTTATTTTTCTTTAAAGGTGTTAAATCACTTCTAAGGTATAAATACTTTTTATTTGATTTGACATACTTACAAACAAATGTAGGGTCTAATCCTTGTAAGGAAATAACAGCAGCGTCGTAATTTCTAAAATGAAAAAATTGTTTTTTAACAAAACTAATTAAAGTAAACCATAAAATTGGCACTATATACCGGATTAAATACAAGACTTTTTTAAACAAATTAGGTTGGCTCATTACTAAGAGTTTCCAAGGTTTTGGAAAAAAATGAACAACCTTTATATTATTATGTAATTTAGTTTCTAATTTGCCATTACCTACATTAAGCACCATCGTTACTTCCCAATCTTCAGATGCTAATAAATTTGCCAATTTAAGTATTGATCGTTCTGCACCACCAATATTTAGTCTTGAGTAATGAAAAAGTATTTTATTTTTGCTCATATATGTATTTTTCAATAGTTTCAACAATTTCTTTAGTAACATCTTCTTGTAGATATCCTTTAAAATTATTACGTAATGTAGGTATATCTATTTTTTCCTTTTTACTCTTTTCAAAGAACTCCATGGCTTGCTCTAAAACCTTAGAAATTGACTTTTCTTTATTTTCATTAATAATGTAAGAGTACGGATAACGATTCAGATAATCAAGAGCAGCATCGTTTTCATCTCGTATAAATGAAATAATTGGTTTTTGCATGCCTATATATTCCAATATTTTTGATGGAATTTGGTTGGTATTGTTATTACCAATATTTATTAAAATATCTGAACGCTGTAAAGAGGCTAAAACAAAATCTCTACTCACAAAACCATACATACGTATTTGAGATGGCATAAATTTAATTAGCTCTTCTATATTTTTTTTGGTTTCAGGGTAAAATTTCCCCATTAAATGAAATCTAATATTAGTGTTTTTGCATTCCCTAATAAAAGAACTAAAATAATGAATAGGTCTTGAATCATCGTATAACGTTCCTGCAAAAGTAATATCAATTGTATCACCGCCTTTCACTATTTCAAATGCATCTTCCACTTTATAATTCAATGGTATTTTTAAAAACGGCAATTTAAAATAGGTAAACTTGTGCCCATATTCTTTATAGCTTACCGTATTATAATTTTCCTTTAACACGTCTAATAAAAAACATAATTTTGCATTTTTAAATACAATTGCTTCTTGCTTAGCAAATAGTCTTTTTTCTTTTTGGGAAAGTCCAGGTTTATGTTGATGTGCATCTACTATGCAACTTACCCATAATGTTTCATACCCAGTTTTTACCAAAGTTTCATGAGTGTATAAATGAGAATTAAAAGGTACTGAAAATGAAATTATGCCATCTGGTTTCTCTTCCAATAGCAATTTGGACATGATACTTATAAAATTACGTTTATAAATTGCAATCGCTGAGTCTCTCGCTGTTTTACCTCTTAAAAACGCTAAAAATTTAAAAGTTACCTTAATTACAGTATGCGTAAGCTTTAAAATATATTTTTCAGCACTACCTACTAGGAAACTGTCTTGTATTTTATTAAAAGTCCAATGTATTTCATGGATTGTTTTAGGTATAAAAAATACTTTATTCCCATTTATAACTTCACATTTTTTTTGTGTTATGTTATTACGGGTAACCATGTAAATTACTTCATGCCCTTTTTTCTTTAATGCTTCTTCAACAGCCTTTGCACATACTCCATTTGCTGTTGGATATGGATCATAAGAACCAGAAACTATTATAAACTTAGACATATTGAAGTCTTTTAATTCGTTTTTTTACTCTATAGTTTGCTAAAATCATTATTGGTAGTACCAATTTATTTTTAAAACAAAACATATACATTTTTTTTGCCTTTTCATTAGATGATTGCCAGTTTATAAGATATTGCATAAAAAGCTCTTTATAAACAAGCTGCTTAATGTATCTAAACTTTTCTATGAATGTCTTCTTATTATCTGGTAAAAATTCATTTTCACAGCAATAAACAAACGTACGAAAAACTCTTGCTTTTATTTGCTCATTAAAATCGTACTCGTTATGTTTTTTCGCTATACCAGTTAATATACCAAATAAAGGTTTCATTTTATTAAAAGAATCCTGCATATAACCACGAGAAATAGAACCTGTTGTTAAGCAATTATGATATAAATAACTGTTACCCAAATATAAAAATGTTTTCGCATTAACAGCCGCTAAGAAGCAAAAAACAAGATCTTCATTGTTTCGTAAAGAGGTCTCAAACTCTATTTTATCAAATATTAAATCTCTCTTAAACACTCTTAACCATACACTTGCTCTTATTGCAGAACCATTCGTAACATTCAAAGACTCTATAAGTCTTGGGTAAATAAATTTTTTGATATCCTCTTTTTGATAGCAACCTGATTTTAAAAAAGGGTTGTTTTTAACAGTATTATTTGTAAACGTATTAAACATTACAATATCTGGCTGATAGTTCTCTTTAATTTCTTTTTCAAGTAATTCATATGCGTTTTTTTCCAACCAATCGTCAGCATCAACAAAAGAGATATATGCTCCTGTTGAATTTGAAATTCCTACATTTCTAGCAACAGAAGGGCCTGAGTTTGGTTGTGTAACTACTTTTAAACGTGTTTCGTTCTTGGCCAATGTATTTAGAAGTTCAAAGGTGTCATCTGTAGACCCATCATTTACAACAATAATTTCTAATTCATATAATGTTTGCTTAAACAAACTATCTAAACACTTTTCTATGTATTTTTCAGCATTAAAAACTGGAACTATTACTGAGAATTTTGGTTGTATCATTTTAATCGAAGTTGATAATTAGCAAATGGAAAAATAACAAAAACAATAGGGATTAAAGTAATTGCGAATGAATTTAACGTTAAGAATAAAAATAATGTTCCAACAACAACAAAAGCTTGATTAAAGGCCAGTCCTTCAGATATTTTAACAATTCTTAAAGGAATAAAAAATACTGTATAAATAAAACTTGCACCAAATATAAAACCGTATTGGGCCAGGGTATCTAAGATAAAGGAATGCTTCCCAACTGTTAAAAATTGCCATGACCCAACAATTGGGTATTCAAGCATTACATCAAAATCCCTCAAGTATCTACTTTCTCTCTCTTCAAATTCATTGCTTGTACTCGATATTCCATTGTTTTCTTCAAAAATTTGCCGTACTTTTTTTTCATATTTGGTACCTATACTATTATTAATAACCATTTCGGAAATTGAAGATCGTAGTACAAAAAAAAATCCGAAAATCAGTAAAGCAAGTCCTAAACTCTTACCCATTTTATTCTTATTTACTCCACCAAACATTGCAACAACTCCAATAACTAATAATATCAAAGCTAAAAAAAATCCGGCCTTCCAAATAAGTATTATACAAGAAATTGATGTAACTGCTATATTTACCCTAAAAATTAATGAAACCATTTTGCGTTTGACCCCCAAAAAAATAATGGACAAAAAGGCTAACAAACTTGCATAAATAAGTCCATACCCTCCGGCTAATCCCGCAATTTCTACTAAATCTTGATTTTTTGTCAAAGTGCGGGCATAGGATGCGTTGGAATTTAACATTATTATTGTTTGTAAATTGGAAACAAAAAGAAACCCTAATATTATAAAAACAACATTCTTCATACTTTCCAATCCTCTCAACCTATAATATTCAAAAATTAAAATAAATACTATTAAAATAGTAAAATGTATATAAAAATTTATAGAATACTTTATTCCAACAATGTAAGATATTATAAAAGAAATTATAAATGCAAATACAATTTTTAAAATTGGTATCTTTTTAGCAATAACAATTTTCTTAAAGCTTACAAATACAATATAAGAGCAAGCTGCAATTACTAATAATCGAAATGATTTATTCCCTGTAAAAACAGGAAATAAACAGAATATAGAAGTAACAACCGTAGCTGTATCAAATAAAAGTTTTCTAAACTGCATTCATATTTATATTTAACTTAATAGTGCTTCAAATAATCTAAGGTTTACCTTCTCACTTGGCGCTAGTACAGCTCTCTTTATTATTTGCCAACCTTAACAAATAAGTTCCGTATTCATTATTCTTATAAGGAATTGCTATTTCTTTTAATTGATTTACATCAATATACCCTTTTTCTAAAGCAATCTCTTCAATGCATGCTACTTTTAATCCTTGTCTGTTTTCTATGGTTTGGATAAAATTAGAAGCTTCTAATAAGGATTCATGCGTTCCTGTATCTAACCAGGCATACCCTCTTCCCATTAACTCTACTTTCAATTCTTCATTATTTAAGTATTCTTGATTTACAGTAGTAATTTCCAACTCACCTCTATGACTTGGTTTTACATTTTTAGCAATTTCAACTACTGAGTTAGGATAAAAATAGAGTCCAACTACGGCATAATTACTTTTTGCTTTTACCGGTTTCTCTTCAATACTTAATGCTTTATTATTGGCATCAAATTCTACAACGCCATAACGCTCTGGGTCTTGTACATAGTAGCCAAAAACGGTGGCTTTCTTTTTTTTACTTACATTTGTTAATGCTTTTGCTAATAAATCTGTAAATCCATGTCCATAAAAAATATTATCTCCTAATACCAAACAAACATCATCATTCCCTATAAATTCTTCACCTATTATAAATGCCTGAGCCAATCCATCAGGTGAAGGTTGTTCTTTATAACTAAATTGCATACCTATATCTGATCCATTCCCAAACAACTCAATAAATCGCGGCAAATCTGTAGGTGTAGAGATAATTAAAACTTCTTTAATACCTGCCAACATTAATACCGATAATGGGTAGTAAATCATGGGTTTATCATTAATAGGTAATAACTGTTTTGATGTTGCTTTGGTTAGTGGATACAATCTTGTTCCTGAACCTCCTGCTAGTATGATGCCTTTCATTTGGGGTTGTTTTTATGACTAAGACGAAAGCTTATGACTAAGGCGAAGGCTTTTGGCTAAGACTAAGAATTTTTGCTATCTTCTTAATGGTTTTTACAAATTTAACTTTTTTTTTGAAAGATTGTGCATTGGGGATGTTTTTTTAAATTAAAAGGGTTGTGCTGTCTCGCTTTGCTCTTGTCGTGCTGTCGTGCGGTCTTGGGGTCGTGTGGTTTCGCTTCGCTCTTGTCGTGCAGTCGGGAGGTCTTGGGGTCGTGCAGTCTCGCTTCGCTCTTGTCGGGAGGTTTTGCAGATAATAACGATGACGATGACGAAAGCTAAAACTGTATGAGTCGTATCATTTTCAATTATATAACTCACAGAGTATAAATAACAAACTGTAAAATCTGCGCTTTTTCTAAAAGTCAATGTTTTCAACTACTCAGCACATTTTAAAAACATATCTATTTGTAGATGAGTACTTTAAAAAAAGTGGCTGTAATAATCATATCCAAAACTGTTAAAAACTACCCCTTTAATGTGAATAAGTGTACTTTTAATAACTGTAAATTATGGTTAATTTTACTTCAATGATTTCAACGAAGAAGTCAGGTTAAATTTTTTGACATTATGATCGAGATAAAATCGATTTCAAGGGGAAACCCGCAGGACGAGGCTGCGGTTCCAAAATTTTATGCACATGCCATTGCTACGGGTAAGGTAGATTTTGAGCGTTTGGCATATTTAGTGTCTAACCAATGTACGGTTCGTGTACCAGATTGTCTTGCAGTGCTACGTGCATTAGAGATGAACATGATAGACGAACTGGAACAAGGGAGGATTGTACAGTTTGGTGAACTGGGAAATTTTCAAATTGGAGTGCGTTCAGAAGGGGAAACTCTTACTGAAGAAGTAAGCGGTAATAGTGTTACTTCTGCACATTTGAATTTTAGACCTGCAAAACGTTTACGCAAAATGCTTAAAACGTTAGAATTTAAATTAAAAGCGAGCTAGCGCCCTATAGTTAATTTAATTTGATAAAAACCTCGATCGTTCTAGCGACCGAGGTTTTTTTATGCCTATATGTTGTCTTAAATTTGCTATAGCAATTTGATAAAACTCCTAAGAAGTTTTGTGCAATTGCTAAGAAGTATTTCTAAACTGCTAGGTTGTTTTTAAACGTAGCTAAGCTATTTAAAAATTAGTTGATTGTGTAGTCTAAAGTACAAGGTTATGACTGAAAATAATTAAAAAGACTCAAAAATTATTGATTTTTATGGAATAAAACGCCCCTTAAAAGCAGAAAAAAACTCAATAATTAATGGCTAGCACCCTATAGTTATTGAGTTATAATTTGATAAAAACCTCGATCAGTTCTAGCTAATCGTTTTATATATGCTATAAAAATAAGATATCATTTAGAATTACTCAACAATTTTATACTATTTTTTAGTTTTGTTTGTGAACAAAAAACAATAATTGTTCATAAAAAACTTGCTAATTAGTGTGTTTTAGGAGTTTTTAATACGTTGACCAAAAGGTTAACACTGTAAAATACTTCTGCAAGTCTTAAGGAATTTATTGTAAGGTCTCGTGACTTGAAAACGAACGATAAGTTGTTGAAACAAGTTAAGCATGACAATTTCATTCATATAACTATTTTATATATTTGTAAATAAGTGGTCTTACTTACTTTATAACCTTTAAAAAAATGCGATGTCTATAAAATTTACGGTGCAAAAAAAAACAAACCCAACACAA
>Ga0209345_10003297_pt1 | contig 16772 bp, 13 predicted proteins | sample Cruoilmetagenom7_FD_187294 | JGI IMG/M metagenome (GOLD analysis project Ga0209345, IMG submission 187294) | Oil polluted marine microbial communities from Coal Oil Point, Santa Barbara, California, USA - Sample 7 (SPAdes) (version 2) | ecosystem: Environmental > Aquatic > Marine > Oil seeps ...
TTTTTACAACCTGTATTTACAAAAGAATTTGTTGATACATACCAAGGTTACAAATTTGAAACTCAAGTTTGGCCAGATGAAGCTCGACCAACAGCATTTGAGTTTATATCTACTTATTCTTGTTAATATATTTTTTTTTATAACAGTTTTAAAAAAGGTGATAGAGTTTTCTATCACCTTTTTTTATTGTTTTGTTTAACAGCATTTTAAACAAAAATTGGATAAAATCGCCCTAATAATGTAAGATAATCTTAAACTATCTCTTAGAATACAAACTAATATTAAAAAATAGCGATAGAAGACATAAAGGAAAATAATGGGATGTAATTTAGACAAATTAACTTCATTCAAAGATAATTGTGGATTTGGACTAGTAGCTCACTTAAAAAATAAACAAACACATCAAAACTTAGAGGATGCAATTACAGCATTAGAAAGAATGATGCATAGAGGTGCAGTAGCAGCAGATGGTAAAACAGGAGATGGTAGTGGATTACTGTTCTCTGTACCAGATGATTTTATGAGAAAAGTAGCTATACAAAATGGAGTTGATTTACCGAAGTTGTATGCAGTAGCGATGGTGTTTTCAAAAGGGGAAGCACAGTTAGAAACATTTAAATATTATTGTGAAAAAAATGATTTAAAAGTAGTATTAACTAGAGAAGTTCCTATTAATGTAGATGCTTTAGGGGAACAAGCATTGGCTATATTACCTGAAATTACACAAGTGTTTGTTGTTCCAAATACATTGGTATCATCAAAAAGATTTGATGCTATGTTATATCTTGCTAGAAAAGAATCAGAACATGCTTTAAAAGATCAAGAAGATTTTTATATTCCAACATTTTCATCAAAAGTGATTGCTTACAAAGGGCTTGTTATGCCTACAACTATTAAGCAATTTTATCTAGATCTTAATGATCAAGATTTTAAAATATCGTTTGCATTATTTCACCAACGGTTTTCAACAAATACCTTACCAAAATGGAGACTTGCACAACCATTTAGAGGAATTGCTCATAATGGTGAGATAAATTCTGTAGAAGCAAATAGATTTAATGTGTTAGTAAAAACTGAGGCTATAAAATCAGAAGTATTTAGCGATGAAGAGTTACAGAGAATATTTCCACTTTTACAAGATGGTGGAAGTGATAGTGCCTCTTTAGATAATATGTTTGAATTTTTGATGATAAATGGGATGGATTTCTTCAAAGCAGCTAGAAGTTTAGTACCAGCTCCTTGGCAAAATGCACCTTATATGGATAGTGAATTACGAGCATTTTATGAATACTGTGCTATTAGATTTGAAGCATGGGATGGACCAGCTGCAGTAAGTTTAACAGATGGAAGACATATTGGGTGTTTGATTGACAGAAATGGTCTAAGACCATCAAAATATTTCCAAACAAAAGATGATAGACTTTTTATAACAAGTGAATATGGAACAGTTCTTATTCCTGATGAAGATATCATTGATAGAGGAAGATTACAAAGTGGTCAAATGATTGCAGTTGATCTTAAAAATGGTCAAATATTAAAAAATGATGATATTAATAACTATTTAAAATCAACACAAAACTATGAAAAATGGCTTACATCAAATATGCAATATCTTCAAGAATATGTTGAAGATACTTTTGTAAATCTAGAAGATTATAAGTTTGATGATTTAGACCATAGACAAAAATATGCAAATATCACTTATGAAACATTAGATCAAATGATAATTCCTATGGCTGATGATGGGAAGGAACCTACTGGTTCTATGGGAGATGATACTCCACTTGCATGTTTCTCGAAAGTAAATAGAAATTTTACAGATTTTTTTAGACAAAAATTTGCACAAGTAACAAATCCACCAATTGATCCATATAGAGAAAAAATAGTTATGTCTTTAAATACAGGTCTGGGACATGCTTATAATATTTTAGAAGAGAGTGAACAAAATTCAAAAAGACTAAAAGCTGTTAGTCCACTTCTTATGAAAGAAAAATTTGATGTAATGAAAAGATTTGGAGATAGTAAAGATCCACTTTATGATGAAGATTTTCAAAATAAAACATTCAGTACAACATTTACAACAAATTTAGAAGAATCATTGGAAAAACTTTATTTATCTGTAAAAGATGCAGTAGTAAATGAAAATATTAGTATAGTAATTTTAGATGATAGAGAAGTATCAAAAGATTCTAAAATAATCCCAACGGCTATGGCAGTAGGGTATATAAATCATAAACTTCAAAATGAACAAATAAGAAGCAGAGTTTCAATAGTTGCAGTTACAAGTGAAGTATATGATCCACATAGTGCTGCTGTACTAATAGCATTTGGTGCATCTGTAATCTATCCATATATGATGTATGCTTCAATTATATCTTATTATGAAAGAAAAAATATCTCTTCATATGAGTTACAAAAGAAATTAAAAAATAGTATGAAAGCAGTTGGTGCTGGTTTACTTAAAATTATGTCAAAAATGGGTATTGCGACGATTGCTAGTTATAGAAACTCATCATTATTTGATATTATAGGTTTAAGTGACAAAATAGTTAAAGACTGTTTTGAACATGCAAATAGTGATTTAGCTGGTTTAGGATATGAAGATATTGAAAAAAGAATAGAAACTCTACATTTGGGAGCATATTTTGATGATAAATCAATGTTCCCACTTAATATGGGTGGATTTTATAAATATATTGATGGTGGTGAATATCATGATTATGCACCAGCAGTTACTCATGCTATGCATAATAAGAATGCAACAGGAAAAGAAGATATCAGTGACTTTAAAGAGCTTAAAAACTTAGTAGAAAATAGAGGATTGAAGTTTATTCGTGATTTCTTTGAATTTAATAGTGATAAAACTTCTATTAGTGTAGATGAAGTTGAATCTAAAGAGAAAATTTTCAAAAGATTTGCTGCAGCTGCTATGTCATGTGGTTCTATCTCTATTGAAGCACATGAAGCAATTGCAACAGCTATGAATACAATTGGTGCACAAAGTAACTCAGGAGAGGGTGGAGAAGATCCTAAAAGATTTGGAACAATTAAAAACTCTAAGATTAAACAAGTTGCATCAGGAAGATTTGGAGTAACTCCAGGATACTTAGTAAACTGTGAAGAGCTTCAAATTAAATTAGCTCAAGGTGCTAAACCAGGTGAAGGTGGACAACTGCCAGGTTCAAAAGTAACTCCAATGATTGCAACATTGAGACATACAACACCAGGTGTTACACTAATTTCACCACCTCCTCATCATGATATTTATTCTATTGAGGATTTAGCACAATTAATTTTTGATTTAAAACAAATAAATCCAAAAGCAAAAGTTGCAGTTAAACTTGTTTCAAGTGTGGGTGTTGGTACAATTGCTTCGGGTGTTGCCAAAGCATATGCTGATAAGATTATTATTAGTGGTGCTGATGGTGGAACAGGAGCCGCTCCTTTAACATCTATAAAACATACTGGAAATGCATGGGAATTAGGTCTTAGTGAAGCACATAACTCACTTAAAGCAAATCATTTAAGAGGTATGGTTCATCTTCAAACTGATGGGGGATTAAAAACTGGCTTAGATGTAGTAAAAGCAGCAATGCTTGGTGCTGAGAGTTATGCTTTTGGTACTTCAGCACTGACACTTCTTGGGTGTAAAATTTTAAGAATTTGTCACACAAATAAATGTAGTGTAGGTGTTGCAACGCAAGATGAAGATTTGAGAGAAAAATTTAGTGGAACAGTTGAAAGACTTATTTCATATTTTGAATTTTTAGCACAAGATGTACGAGAGATATTAGCTACTTTAGGATACACATCTTTAGAACAAATCATTGGTAGAAGTGATTTATTAAAAGTTCTTGATGATGAATTTGCACAAAAATTTGATTTTCAAAATGTATTAAGAAGAATTGATGGAATTGATACTTGTCAAGTTGAGTCAAACGTCCCGTATGATCAAAATGAAGATTCACATAAATTATTGAGAAAAGTTTTACCAACAATTCAAAGTCCAAATATCCCTATAACTATAGATGCTCAGATTTCAAATTTAAATAGAAGTTTTGGTACTTTAACATCGGGAGAAATTGCTACTAGATATGGAGATGCTGGACTTCCAGAGGATACAATTACATATAATTTAACAGGAGTTGCTGGACAATCTTTTGGAACATTCCTTAGTCGTGGTGTTTCTATTTATCTTGATGGTGTAGCAAATGATTATGTTGGAAAAGGTATGAGTGGTGGAAAAATTATCATTAAATCTGTTCTTCAAGGAAGTAGTTATGCAGGTGCTGGTAATACTTGTCTTTATGGTGCAACAGGTGGAAAACTATATATAAGAGCTACAGTAGGAGAAAGATTTGCTGTAAGAAACTCTGGGTGTATAGCAGTAGTTGAAGGAACTGGAGATAGCCCGTGTGAGTATATGACAGGTGGAATTGTAGTAATCTTAGGTCAAACAGGTATTAACTTTGGTGCTGGTATGACAGGTGGATTGGCATTTATATACGATCCAGATAGAGAATTTACAGACAAAATGAACCAAGAGTTAATTGAAGCTCTTAGAATTGATACAGATGATACAGAGTTAGAAAGAATTTATTTAAAAAATACACTAAAAGATTATGTTAAAGAAACAGAGTCTGCAAAAGCAGAAGAGATTTTAGAACACTTTAGATCAGAGATTAGAAACTTCTGGATGGTAAAACCAAAAGATATGACAATTTTGCCTTTAAACCCAGAGCAGGGAGATTAAGAAATGTTAAATTTTACAAAAGTAGATAGAAATAATCCTTCAAAAAGAGGGGTTATGGAGAGAATAAAAGACTTCAAAGAAGTTTATAATGTATTTGATAAAAATAAAGCTAGCGAACAAGCAGAAAGATGTATAGGTTGTGGAGATCCTTATTGTCATACTAAATGTCCACTTCATAATATTATCCCTGCATGGCTAAAACAAACTGCACAAAATGATATTGAATTAGCTTTTAATATTTCAAATGAAACTTCACCTTTTCCTGAGATTTTAGGAAGAATTTGTCCTCAGGATGTATTGTGTGAGGGTGATTGTACGCTGAATGATACACATGGAGCTATTACAATTGGTGCTGTTGAAACACATATAAGTGAAACTGGATTTGAACAAGGTTTTAAACCAAAATTTGCACAAACAAAAATAGGAAAAAAAGTAGCCGTTGTAGGAAGTGGACCTGCTGGAATTAGTGTGGCTACTTTTCTTTTAAGAGCTGGTATCGATGTTGATATGTATGAAAGAGCTTCAAAAGCAGGTGGACTTTTAACTTATGGAATTCCGGGCTTTAAACTTGATAAATTTAGAGTACAAAGACGAATTGATTGGCTAATTGAAGCTGGTATGAATCTTTATCCAGATTGTGAAATAGGTATTGATAAATCATTTAAAGAGTTAGAAAATTCTTATGATGCAGTTTTTTTAGGAATTGGTGCAACAAAAGGGAAAAAACCTGGTATTGATGGAGAAAATGGTGATAATGTTTATTTAGCAATGGAGTTTTTAACGGCAATACAAAAAAGAAATTTTCTCGAAGAGAGTGGCAAGCACAAGGATGAAAAAGTTGAAAGATTTATAGATGTAAAAGATAAAAATGTAGTGGTAATTGGTGGTGGAGATACTGCTATGGACTGTGTAAGAACATCTATAAGAGAAGGTGCGACAATTGTCAAGTGTCTTTATAGAAGAGATGAGATAAATATGCCAGGAAGTAAAAAAGAAGTTGTGAATTCTAAAGAAGAGGGTGTAGAATTTGTATTTAATGTATCACCTAAAGCAATCACGAGTGAAGGTGTAGTAGTTTTAAAAACTCAAATGAGCCAACCTGATGAGTCAGGAAGACAAAGTGTACAGATTCTAGAAAACAGTGATTATCTTGAATCTGCAGATATTATTATACTTGCACTTGGATTTGAACAAGAAGTACCATCATTTATTAAGGAAAGTTCGTTAGAATTAGATAGATGGAATGGTTTAAAAGTAAATCAACAGTATCAAACATCAAATAAAAAGATTTATTCAGGTGGGGATAGTGTACGAGGTGCTGACCTAGCGGTTAGAGCTGCAGCTGATGGTAAAGAAGCTGCAAAATCAATTATAAAAAATTTAAAAAGTTAGTAATTATTATGAAAGAAGATTTATTTAATTTATTACAAAATGGGGCTGATGCTAACACATCTGATCCAAATGGATTTACCCTTTTAATGCATTTTACAAGAGAAAACGATACTCTATCGATGGGTTTATTGTTAAGTTATGCAGCAAGAATAAATGATAAAGACGCTTTCAATATGACAGCTTTAGACTATGCTATAAAAGATAAACATCTTGAATCAGTAGAATTTTTAATCAATAATGGTGCACATGTAAGTAGTGAAACATATATGTACGCTGTAAAGATGAAAGCTAGAGATATTACAGATTTTCTTGATAGTCTAGACCCTGATAAATATATATTTTTAAAAAATAAAAGAAAAAGATCCATATGAAAGTAAAACAAGAAAAAATCAAAACGCTCCTTGATGCGTTGCCATATATTAAAGAATTTAGAAATAAAATAATTGTTATAAAATATGGTGGTAGTGCTCAAACTAGCCCAGAATTACAAGAAAAATTTGCAAAAGATATTACTCTGTTACAACTTGTTGGTATAAAACCAGTTATAGTACATGGTGGTGGAGCAAAAATATCTGATATGTTAAATAAGCTTCAAATTCCATCAACTTTTATAGACGGGCATAGGGTAACTTGTGAAGATAGTATGAGAATAGTTGAGATGGTTTTAAGTGGAGATATTAATAAAAACATCACCTCTCTTTTGAATTTTCATGGGACAAAATCTATTGGGATAAGTGGAAAAGATAGTAATTGTATAGAAGCTATTGCAAAAGATAATGGAAAGTTTGGTTTTACAGGGGAAGTTACTTCTATTAATGCAGAGATGATTGAAGATTTAATTGAAGAGGGATTTGTACCAGTTATAGCACCTATTGCAAATAGTGAGAAACCAAATCATCCTGGCTTTAATATCAATGCAGATATAGCAGCTTCAAAAGTAGCTATTGCGTTGGCAGCAAATAAAGTGTTGTTTTTAACTGATACAATTGGTGTATTGAACAAAAATAAAGAGCTTTTAAATTCACTCGATAAAGAAGATGTACAAAGATACAAAGATGATGGAACAATCTCAGGTGGAATGATACCAAAAGTTGATAGTTGTATAGATGCAATCTATAATGGAGTACAAAAAGCTCATATAATTGATGGTAGAGTTGAACATAGTATTTTACTGGAACTATTTACAATTGATGGTATTGGTACTCAATTTTTACAGAAGTAAAAAATGGGATATATAAAACTTAACCAAAAAGCTTTTTTTCATAATCTTGATTACTTTTCAAAGGTTTGTGGTTCTAAAGATAAAATAGCTATTGCTTTAAAAGATAATGCTTATGGTCATGGAATAGAAGAAGTTGCTTTTATGGCTAGTAAATATGGGATAAAACATATTTTTGTTAGAGATTTAACAGAAGCTAATATAGCAAAAAAGTTTGGTTTTGAAACAATTTTAGTTTTATATGATATTCCTAGCGAAAAAGAAGATGATTCTTTTATTATCTCAATCAACTCACTTAATTTTATAAAACAAATCCCAGCTGGTAGTAAGTGTGAATTTAAAATAGATACAGGGATGAATAGAAATGGTATCTATAAAGAAGAGATTGAAGAGGCTTGTAAACTTATAAAAGAACAAAAACTTATTTTAAATGGTATTTTTACTCACTTTTGTTGTTCAGATGAATCTAATAATATCACAAAAGAGCAAGAAGAGATTTTTCAATTAGCTATAAAAGAGACAAAAAAATATATAGATTATAACTTTAGAGTACATTGTTCAAATAGTACGGGTGTATTTAAAGTAGATATGAACTTGTATGATATAGTAAGAGTTGGAATAGGTATTTATGGTTATTTAGATACAAAAGAGGAAAAATATCTACAACCTGTACTCTCTTTGCATGCTCAAAAATTAGCAACAAAATATATTAAAAAAAACAATCATATTGGATATGGAAGTGACTCTTTTATCACCACACGAGATATGGTAGTTTCAAATTATAATATTGGATATGGTGATGGCTTATTTAGAGCAAATTCAAATAAACAAAGAAAAATTGCAAATGGTTTAGAGATATTAGGACGAGTATCAATGGATAGTTTTTCTGTAGAGTCTAATGAGGAGGAGGTGTGTGTATTTGATGATGTTACGCATCTGTCACAAGTTCATAACACAATCAAATATGAGATACTCACAAATCTAAAACCATCTATAAAAAGATTTATCATTGAGTAATCGAATCCCTTTTGGAGAGATTAATCATAATAAAAAAAATGCAGTATTTTTATCTATCTATACAGATGAGATAGCCCCTTGGAAATATTTTGATGATGAGATAAAACATACACGATGTCCAGCTGTTATTATGATAGATAGATGGGATGGTCGGATTGGGTTTCCAGGTGGAACTTCGGAAGGGGGTGAACCACTTTTAGATGCTTTGGTACGAGAGATCAAAGAGGAAGTTGGTATTAGTGTACGCCCCGAAAAAGTAAAAGGTGTAGTTTCCCAAGAAGGTGAAAAATTTGTAACACATCTTTACGCTTTGCATGTAAATGAACTAGAGTTTTTACATATCTATTACCATATCTTAAATAACTTTTCTAGATCAATTTTAAATCATGCTTACGAAGAAGCTGATGAGTCACATTTTATGTCTGAAATTACAGGGATAAAAATAGTTCCGATTGTACAACATAGAAATAAAGGTATAAATAAATTTTTGGAAAATAGTTTTGCAGGGAGTTGTAGAGCTGATTTTGAAATATTTATTAAAGAGATTCTCAAAATAAATTCTTTCTCATAATATAGAAACTATAACAAATCACTTAACTTTTTACTAAAATAATAGAATTTTTACATATATAATGTAATTTATTTACAATATAATATTTATATTCTAACACTAAAAATACTATTTATAATACATAAATTTAATATAAATTTTTCATAAATAAAATAGTAAATGAACATAAAATATAATAATTTTTGTATATATTTTAGTTTTAATTAAACACTTTTGATTATAATGAAGTAACATTAATGAGTAAATCATTAAGATTATAAAGGAGTAATATGGCAAAAGTTGTAGGTTATGATACTGATTATGAAGTTGGACAAGATAATGTAAGTCTATTTGGAATGGATTTACATAATCCAGTTTTCTTTATAAGTTCAGTATTGATATTGTTGTTTGTGATTTCCACTTTAATCTTTCCTTCAGTTATGAAAGAGGCACTTGATGGTGCAAAGTGGTGGACTATTAATAATTTTGATTGGCTTTTTATGATAAGTGGAAATACCTTTGTGATATTTTGTATTGTATTGATTTTTTTACCAGTTGGAAAAATAAGGTTAGGTGGAAAAGATGCTAAACCTGAGTTTTCACGTATCTCATGGTTTGCGATGCTTTTTGCAGCAGGTATGGGAATAGGGTTGATGTTTTGGAGTGTAGCTGAGCCAGTTGCATACTATACAGCTTGGTATAAAACACCACTTGGTGTTGAACCAAATATTCCAGAAGCTGCTAGTTTAGCAATGGGAGCTACTATGTATCATTGGGGATTACATCCATGGGCTATTTATGGAATAGTTGGATTATCTCTTGCTTTTTTTACCTATAATAAAAATCTTCCACTAACAGTAAGATCGGCATTTTACCCACTTTTAGGAGATAAAATTTGGGGATGGCCTGGACATCTTATAGATCTATTAGCTGTTTTGGCAACTATTTTTGGTCTTGCAACTTCTCTTGGATTAGGTGCTCAACAAGCAAGTAGTGGTCTTCATTTTCTTTTTGGAATAGAAGCTGGAACTGCCACTCAAATTGCAATTATTATATTTGTAACTACAATTGCAATTTTTTCAGTGGTTCGAGGGGTAAATGGTGGAGTTAAAGTTTTAAGTAATATCAATATGATAATAGCTGTAATACTTCTATTTTTTGTTATTATTGCTGGATCTACTATGAATATATTTTCAAATATATTTGTTACAGCGGGAGACTATTTATCAAATATTATCCCTCTTAGTAATTGGATAGGTCGAGAGGATACAGATTGGTTCCATGGATGGACAGTATTTTATTGGGCATGGTGGATATCTTGGTCTCCGTTTGTTGGGATGTTTATTGCGAGAATCTCAAAAGGTAGAACAGTGCGAGAATTTTTAGCAACAGTATTGATTATACCAACTATTATAACAATTGTTTGGATGAGTGCTTTTGGTGGTTCCGCACTAGAGCAAGTGATATCAGGAACTGGACAATTAGCAAATGGGATTACTGATGTATCATTGTCAATGTTTCAAATGCTTGAAAATTTACCATTGACCTCTATTACATCATTTCTTGCAATTGTATTGGTATTGGTATTTTTTATTACATCATCTGATTCAGGTTCTTTAGTAATAGATAGTATAACAGCTGGTGGAAAAATTGATGCTCCAGTTCCACAAAGAATATTTTGGGCTACATTAGAGGGTCTTATAGCTGGAGCTTTATTATTTGTAGGTGGGAAAGAAGCATTACAAGCGTTACAAGCAGGAGCTATTACAACAGGACTACCATTCGCTATTGTTCTTCTTGTTATGTGTTTTTCTTTGTACAAGGGATTAAAAAGTGAATCTTCACAATTAAAATAAAAGTGAATTATTTCACTTTTATATTTAATTTATAATCTTAATATATAATTCCTATATTAAAATAAATTTTTAGGATAGAAAATTGGCACTCTTAGATAATGAAAAAGATATTTTACCGTTAAGTTCAATCGCAGAACTTTTAAGTGCTAAAATAAGAACATTGAAAATGTATGAAGAGAAAGGCTTACTTCCTCAGAAAACTGAACAAGGAAATAAAAAACTTTATTCTATAGATGATGTTAAACTAATAGCGTTTGCCCATTATTTAGCAAGTGTAAAAAAAATAAATGCAAATGGTATTAAGTATATAAATGAGATGTTTGCTAATAATATGGATGAAAAAAATAAAGCTGAATTTTTAGATATAGTTGAAGAAAAGATGGTACAACTATCAGGGATTGATGTTAAAGATATGGAAGTAATCTAAAGTATATTATGAAATTCATTGCAAAATGCAATAATTTTTCATAATAATATAAAATTTAGTTACAATCTTTTTATGAAAATTACACAACAACAAAAAGATATACTAGAATCTGTAAAACAATACAAAAACATTAAAATAAATGCTTTTGCAGGTACAGGAAAAACAACTACACTCAAACTTATATCTCAAACTTACTCAACACAAAAGATACTCTACCTAGCTTTTAATAGTGCTATTAAAAATGAAGCAATGGGGATATTCCCATCAAATACAAGTGTCAAAACAACCCATGGATTGGCGTATGTTGCAGTTAAAAAACATACTAAAATCAATCTTGACTCTCTTGTAAACTATAGAGCCATAGATATATCAAAAGAGTTTGGTATCACTTACAATCAAGCAATTGGTGCAATAAAGATATTTGAAAGTTTTTGTAATAATATAAAAGATGAGATAAGTAAAGATGATATAGAACACAAAAGTGCTAGGAAAATGTTTGATATGATGCTCATAGGAAAGATGAAACCTACTCATGGGTTTTATTTAAAGTATTATTATTTGCTTTTAGTATCTGAACAAATTCCACAATTTACTTATGATATCATCATGCTTGATGAGGCACAAGATACAAATGAAGTTACACTTGGTATCTTTGAAGCTTTAAGTTCTAAAACAAAAATATATGTAGGTGATAAACATCAACAAATATACTCTTTTAGAGGGAGTAAAAATGCACTTGATAAAATAAAATGTGATAAAAAACTCTATTTGAGTTCTAGTTTTAGATTTAATAATGACATTGCACAGTTTGCAAATAAATTATTACAAAAATTTAAAAATGAAAATATAGAAATAGAAGCTTCAAAAGATATAGATAAAACTATCATTACAAATGGTTATATCTCACGAACAAATGCACAACTTATAGCAACTATCTCTAATAGAATAGAAAATAGAAAACCATTTGTTACTGTAAGAGATCCAAATGAGATCTTTAATCTCACTATTGAAGTGTATTATTTACTAAATAATGAAAAAGAGAAAATAGTACGAAATAGATTTTTAAAAGATTTTAGTAGTGATGAAGATGTAGCAGAATATGCAAAAGAGGTTGAGGATTTTGAACTCAAATCTGCTTTAAAAGTAGCCAAAGAGTATAAAGAAAAAATATTTGAATTTCAAGAGGTAGCAAAAAAGTTTTATGATGCTTGGAAAAATAGAGTCAATAATGGTTTTGAGAAAAGAATAGATGAGATACTATTTTTAACTACTGCACATACTGCAAAGGGTTTAGAGTGGGATAGGGTAACTATAGCAGATGATTTTACAGATTTTGCAGATTTAATAGTAGATTTTGGTTGTGATAGTTTAGAGGAGTTCAAGCAAGAACAAAACTTCCTACCAAAGCAAGAACTTCTTGATGAGTTCAATCTCTTTTATGTGGCAATTACCAGAGCAAAAAAAGTTCTAGTAAAAGATAGTGAAAACTTTCATTATCTTATGGCTAAAAATGTTGATAAACTTATTGATACAAGAATCAAAGATGCAAAAGCAAATATTGAAGCTATTCAATCAGGAAAAAAAGTAAGTGTTTCTAAAATGCAACAAGAGGATAAACAACTTTTACAACAACAAAAAAATCAAGAAGATGGTAAAGCAAAAAATAGTGGACTTAAATGGTCTTTAGAAGATAAAATAAAACTCAAAAGTATGTTTAAAAAAGCAAATACTATTACTCAAATAGCTTCAAAATTAGAAAGAACCACAGGAGCAATATTAGGGGAGCTTTTAAAAAGTGAAGTTATCACAAAGTCACAACAACTAAAACTATCAGAGTTAGTAAAAACAAATGGGAACTTGGCTACAATTACAGCTATAAAATAGTGGGATAGTTTATGATAATTTTAGATTTTGAGACCAATACAACACACCAATATGATGTGATAGAAGCTGCGGCTGTTAAAATTGAGATAATAGATGGTGAATTTGTTGTTATTGATAAATTTCATAGATATTATCTTTCACGATATGAGGTAAATCCATACTCTTATGCAGTGCATAAACTTACCCCAGAACTTATATTAGAACATAGAAATAAACAAGAGCCAAAATATGCATCATACTTCAAAGAAGATGAAGATTTTTCAACTTTTTGCCAAGGATGTACAACTCTTGTAGCACATAATATTAGTTTTGAATTACGACATATAGAAAAGCTAGTAAAGTTTGAAAAACATATTTGTACTATGAAAGAGAATAAACATACAGTAAAGGCTCTCAATAAAAATGGTAATATCAAAAATCCAAAGCTAGATGAAACTTGTATACACTACGGTATAGACTTTGACCCACACTCCTATCATAGTGCCACTTATGATGTGAGTAAAACTTATGAAATATTGAAAAAGATGAACTTTAAATAATGAGATATTCAATTTATACTAAAGGGAAAACATCTTAAAATACAAAATAAATTTAACAAAGGTATATCTCTATGGGATTTAAGCAATTTAATCTAGCCCAACCAATTCAAAAAGCACTTCAAAATAATAATTTCCTTATCCCAACTCCAATACAAAAAAAAGTTATCCCTTTAGTTTTAAAATCACAAGATATTATGGCAAAAGCACAAACAGGAAGTGGAAAAACTGCAAGTTTTGTTTTGCCTATTTTACAAAAGTGGTTTGATAGCCCTTATAGTGGTAAAGCAAAAATAAGAACACTAGTTTTAACACCAACTAGAGAACTGACTCTACAAGTGGCTGATAGTTTTAAAGTTTTTACTTCAAATTTTTCAAAAAAACCTAAAGTTATAAGTGTAATTGGTGGAGAAGAGATAGGAACACAACTTTATGATTTGCAAAAAGGGTGTGATATCTTAGTTGCAACTCCAGGAAGACTTCTTGATATTTTGAAAAAAAAACAGATTAATTTAAGTTCTTTAGAGTTTTTTGTTTTAGATGAAGCGGATAAGATGTTGGATCTTGGTTTTGCAAATGAGTTAGACTTAATTCTTGAAAATTTACCAAAAAATAGGAGAAATTTATTTTTCTCTGCAACTTATCCTCAAAAGATATTAGAAGTAGTCTCAAAAATATCTGATGATCTAGTTCAGATAAATATAGAAGATGAAACACCAATAGTTGAAAATATAACGCAACGAGCAATCTTAGTAAATCAAGAAAAAAGAAATCCTCTTTTAAGACACCTTTTAAAAACAAATAACTTTAAACAAGTTTTAGTTTTCGTAGCAAATAACAGAACAGCTGATAACTTAGCAGTGAAGTTTAGAAAATATGGTTTTAATGTAGAATCATTTCATGGAAATCTAGATCAAGATGAAAGAGTATTGACATTGGAAGATTTTAAAAATAAAAAAATTGATATACTTTTTTCTTCTGATATTTCAGCAAGAGGTTTAGACATAGAAGATATATCTTGCGTTATAAATTATGATCTTCCACGAAGTCCAAATGATTATATTCACAGAATTGGAAGAACTGCCAGAGCTGGTAAAAGTGGAACGGCAATATCATTTATCACTTTAGAAAACTTCGAGCATTTTAAACTTATAGAAAAACGATCACAAATAGAACTTACAAAAGAGCAAATTGAAGGTTTTGAGTTTGTTGGGACAGTTGTAAAACAAAAAGGTAGAGCTCCTGTAAAAGGGAAACGAAAAAGTAAAAAAGATAAATTACGTGAGCAGATAGGTAAATGAAACAAATAAATATACAATATTATAAAAACCATGAACTTAATATGATAATGGTTTCTTGAAAGATAATATATGATAAATATATTAGATAAAAATAAAAACTTTAACATACTACTTGCAGGTATTATAAGCATTATAGTAGGTGTTGGTGTTGCTAGATTTGCATTTACATCACTACTTCCCTCTATGCTAGAAGATTTTTTAAGTGTGACCAATGCTGGGCTTTTTGCTTCTTTTAACTATGCTGGATATTTAAGTGGTGCTCTGTTTAGTATATTTTTACAAGATATAAATACTAAAGTGAAGTATTTTAGAATTGGTATGGTTTTAAGTGTTCTAACTACCCTTATACTTGCAATAACTACAAATGAGATATTATGGTTTACTTCAAGAGTTGTTGCTGGATTTGGCTCTGCTATGGTTTTGATAGTTGGTGGTGCTATTGTTATGATGAAACTTAACTATAAAGATAAAACAAAAGCTATGGGGATACATTTTAGCGGGATTGGTTTTGCTATAACTGTGAGTGAACTTATAAGTCAATACACACTTAAAAGTGGAATTTGGAGTGATGCTTGGATGGTGCTAACCATATTTGCATTTTTTGTATCTATATATGCAGTGTATATTTTATCTTTTGATAAAGAGTTAAAAAAAGAGGCTGTAAAACACAAAGTTTCAAAAGATATGTTTACACCTTATGTGATATTACTTATCCTTGCTTATTTTACAGCAGGAGTGAGTTTTGTAGTTCAAGCTACATTTTTCCCTGATATTATTAACTCACTAGAGGGGCTTGATGGGTATGGAAGTTTAGGTTGGCTCGTAGTGGGAGTTGCTGGAATTCCTTCTGCAATTATTTGGATGAGACTTGCACATAAGTATGGTAATGTAGACATCATAATTTTAGCGTTTGTATTACAAATTGGTGGTATCTTGATACCTACATTTACAAACAATATCTATCTAAATATTTTAAGTGGAGCACTTTATGGAAGTACATTTATAGGTCATGTGGCACTTTTTATGCATTATGGTGGAAAGTTATCTGGTAAAAATCCAGTGATATTTATGGGCTCTATGACTGCTGCTTATGGGATAGGGCAGGTGAGTGCACCACTATATAGTATCGCTTTGATAGAGAAGTTTGGTAATTATAATATGACTTTGTATGTTACAGCTTTTATAGCTAGTATTGGTATTTTGTTTTTATTGTATGCGAAAAGGTTACGAGCTAGACATTATGAGAATATTAGATATTAAGAGTGACATTTAGTCACCCTATACTTTCTTGAGAATATATATACTCTCATTCTTTGTCCTTATTTTACTTCTTTACTTAAATATTTTTTGCTTACATCTACAAGAAATTTTTCATTTAAAAATCATCTTCCTATTAACATAGGATATTTCATATCTTACCTATTTGTCAAAGAGATAAACTGTTATATATTTTACCTATAAAATGTACACTTACTTTTTTATTTTATAAATTGGAAAAGTCATTCTTTTGCCATGATATGCTTCATGAATTTCATCAAGAAGCGTAAAGCTGATTTTATCATTTTTAATTTCTATATGATCACAATCTAAAGCATTAGAGTCAGCACCAGTATCAACTTTTGCATTTAAATCAAATAACTCCAAGTCAATAATAGAAATAAGTTCTCTTTTCCCAATAATTTTTTTATTAATTATAGTTATTTTAGCCTTTAAATTGACTAATATTATAACACATATTTCAATTATTTTGTTTTTTGGAAAAGTTATTATATAATAAGTATAATAGAGTTTATTTCAAACTAAAAGGTTTTCTTATGGCAGAGATTAGAGATAGTGA
>Ga0209345_10003299_pt1 | contig 16757 bp, 12 predicted proteins | sample Cruoilmetagenom7_FD_187294 | JGI IMG/M metagenome (GOLD analysis project Ga0209345, IMG submission 187294) | Oil polluted marine microbial communities from Coal Oil Point, Santa Barbara, California, USA - Sample 7 (SPAdes) (version 2) | ecosystem: Environmental > Aquatic > Marine > Oil seeps ...
CGGTTTTGATAACTCTAACGGGAAACTATCTGGGCAAAACCACTACTGCTGCCGCAACAGCAGGCGATGGGTATGTGGTGTTCAAGCATATCTATGCCATCGAGAGCGGCGTAGAGTCAGTTGTCAGGCTAATGCATGACAGTTTCCTTGAAGAGATGGACACTATCGACTTTGAGAAGAGAGACCCAGACCTGAGATCAGAAGGTGAACCCTCAAAGTGGAGAAGCGCGGGAATGAATTCTGCACATGTTACATTGATACAGCTCTATCCGGCACGCATAGATGATGTGTACGAAATTAGGGGAAGGGGGAATAAGAGAACCGAAACCCTCACTGCCGATTCTTACCCGCTTCTTGACTCCACTCTTATCATGGGTCATGCAGAAGTAGAACTCATAAGAAGAAGACATCTTCTTAGCCCTGGAGTTGTTTCGGTAGATATGCTGGTAGCTTCAGAGAAAAAATTGGGAGATTTGTTGAGTATTGCCATAGATCAAGACGACAGGAAAAGGAATCGCAGTAGGTATGTTACCGACAATACTTCATCGTCTCATCATAGGGGTCAAAAGTGGCTGGTTTCTCATGATCCCGCAGATAGTTAACAAGGTTAAATAACTATGAGCCTTACCAGAACAGCATGTCGTTCAAGAACACGAAGTTTGATTGCCGAACCCGTAGCACGTTTCTTCACAGATGTAGAAATAAATGAGTTCATAGACGATGGGGTACGGGACATCAGCCTCAAGACAATGTGCAGCCAGGTACTCTGTACGGCTATCGCTACTGTGGCTAACTGTGCCGAATACACATATCCCACGACTTATAATGCCACTGCCATTGAAACCATAGCCATAAAAACCATTATATCATCTGCAAACATCGCTCTTCAATACATCACCCCTGATCTCATAGGAAGAGTGGGCGATGCAAGTGAAATGAAATGGTCTGACTGGGGGAGAAAGTTTATAATCACACCGGTTCCCACAGCAGCATATACGCTTAAACCCCTGGTTCTGGTTGAGCAAGGATGCACGGCGGCGGGGACTCTGGGTATACCCGGCTGTTACCATCATCTAGTGCCGCTATATGCAACATATAAAGCATATCAGAAGCGGAGGTCTTTTGAATTAGCTGGAGCGGTTGCTCAGCAATATGACGCGGAACTAGGAGGAATCCTGGCTACTATTACCACTAAATTCATGGTTAATAGTATAAAACAAAGCATAGCAAATCAATCTGCGGCGGATTAACATCATGAGTTACTTGCCCATTATGTCGCCCTTTTCTTTAGATAAGGTGGGGAGCGATACTTCCCCTCATCCTACCGGAATCTTTTCTGAGTTCAAGAATTACATTCCCAATAAACACGTAATCGAAACAAGGAAGGGCATCTCTGAATTTTTCTTTTCAGGTGGTGTATATAATCCGGCAGATGATCCCGACTGTGTGATGTGGCTGAGGATGGAAAGCACGGGTACTCTGGGAAACTGTGAGATCAACGGCAACAACTACATGGATAAAGTCGGAACTCCATCCGCTTCTGCTTCGTACATGGAAGGATCGGGTTCTATGCACACCGATGCCTTTACGGGAAGCGGGAATTATTTACGCAGAGCCAATACCGCTTTAAGGACTGACTTTCCTGGGGTGGGATCACGCAATTTCATGATTTGCTTTTGGGTCAATATAGACTGGGGTGGCGATCATATTTATTTTACCAATAAAGCACCGGAAGGACAGCCCGGGGCGATCAACCTGAGATCAATCACAGCCGCCGTATCAGGCATAAAACTTCAATTCAGTATAGAAAACGATGGTGGCGACCCAACGTTTGTTTACTCAACAGCCAAGGTGAATACGGAAAAGTGGTATCATATAGGATTATGGAACTCTCAAGACCTATCTACGTGTGGCATGAGATTATATCGTTATACCGATGGTCCTTATGCCGAACACAACACGCACACGGGTACTTGGTATGGACTGGGTCTTAAATCCGACACGGACTATTTTGAGATCGGTTATGATAATTGTAGGGCAGAGATAGATGATTATATTGTTTTGAAAGGAGTCCCTGCCACACAAGCTGATATCATAGCAAAAATAGATAGCATCAGAAACAGGGTGTTGTAAAAAAACAATCAAATGAAATATCACTACATAAATATTTCACCGCCGTATACATTAAACAAAGACTGGGATGCTTCCGAGCCTCAATTGCCGAGTGGGGTTTTCCAGGAATTGAAAAACTATAGACCCGAAAAAGAATCTCTGGAAACCAGGAAGGGGATCACTGAATTTGCTTTTACGGCATCTGTTACAGCAGCTCCTTCAGGCAACGACTTCTCAGGAGATGCTAATTGTGTTTCAGTGTGGAACCTGGAGAACAACGGCAACGATTCCAAGGGAGGAAATCATCTGACTATGACCGGCGGCGTTACTTATGATAATGCTGATTATAAGCAAGGTAGTTATTCGGCGGTTTTTGAAAAGGCCAGCAGTCAATATGGTATACGAGACGATGGAGACTTGGACGCCGGGACACCAGGCAAAAGCGGAGAGAGCGAGACAGCTTTCTCGGTTACGGGATGGATTAAGCCTGTAACTCTCGGAAATTGGTCTGGTATTCTTGATAAATTCAACGAGCTTTTAGATCAAAGATCTTGGCTCGTAATGTATAATGGTAGCTCGAATGTTATCTCTCTTTATATAGGTTATAATAATGGTGTGGATAAAACTGCTCTTCACCATGGAACTTCTATGTCAATTAATACGTGGTATCATATGGGGTGTGTCTATAACGCGGCAGACAATAGCATGAAAATAAGAATGCACACTGAGGCTGCACTTATGGGGGTTAATGCAACTGGGACGGCAGGCGGAAACATGAGTCCAGATGCATCGCCTATATATATGGGAAGGCATGTGACATCGGCTGGAACTACTTCAGATTTGGATGCCAAATTGGATGAAGTGGTTCTTTTTAAAGATGTTCTTACCGATGGTGAAATAGATCAGATTTGGGCAGGGACTTATGGTTCGTAGGGGAAATTTATGGGCGTAATAAACGATTCAAGCGCAGATGTAACGTCTCTATTTAAGTTCTATCATACGGATACCAGCAAGTTCTATCCCGAAGCCAGTGGCGCGTCTGAGTATGTAGACACGTTATTCGCTGTTACCGGGCATACATCCACTACCACGAATCAAACGATCATTAAATTTGTCAAAGATTCAGGTGGAACCTGGGAGAGTTCAACGCTGATAGATGCCGTAACAAGTGCAGCCTTGTCAATAACCGGAATAACACCCGGTGATTTGGTAAGGTTTTTGGATAAGGTGTATTACAGCAATTACGAACATGATGTGTTGCAATTGCGTCCCAGGTCATCGTCTGGAGATACCGACGAAAACTATGTATTCAAGGCCGGGCTGCCCGACCCTAATGCCGAGCGTGTCATAAACAGATGCGATGAGACTGCTGAATGGACCAAGGGTGGATCGGGAACGAGTGAGGCCGGTATAGACAAGAGCCCTCTTCATAGACTTGAAGGGTCTGGCTCTCTCTATTTGACGCAGGAAACCGATGGCGAAACCACGACTCTCACATATAGTATCACGGCAATGGAATCAGCTACACTGAACCTAAACACTTTCAAGGATGGTACTACTGCGTCGGATTCCGATTTCATCGCCTTAGATATATTCAGATTCAATAAAGATGCCATATCAGAGATAACACTGGATCTTACGTCAGGTGGGTGGACAAATTATTATTCATGTACGATTATTTCAACACCCACAACAACACTGCCCAGCGGGGAAACATGGAACTTATTTCATCCTCATCAGACGACGTTTAATGCCAAATGGAATGTGAACCCACTGGACAATCAGATGTTCAACATGAGAATCCAGAGAGCATGGTTCAGGTTGGCGGGAAGTCCTACCGGCTGGAGTGCCATCAGTACATTCCGCATCAGTCTCAAGGGGAATTCAAGGGCGTCCAGCGATACTCCGGCAAAGATATGTATCGATAACGTCAGATTGCTCAAGACACCACCGGTAGCTACGTCTTATAGATGTCAGTGGGCTACTTTTGAGCCCCAGGAATCAGGGTCGAGTACGGGTTGGATCAAGAACTGCGCGGCCGGAACAAAATCTACATTCAACTCATTCCTGGCGAGGGAAGGAGTGTATTGCCTGGAAGTTTCACCCGATACTACGGGCACTGCATGTGAGGCACTTACTTTTGACAGTGGCAAAGATCTGGCTACGTTCCCCGACGGTGTTACAGCCACAACCTCTGATGTGCTCAAGATCAACTTATCGTGGAAGGGAATAGCGGTAGGCAATTGGACCGCATGGAACCTATGGAAATGCCCTAAGTTCAGATTTTACGATTCGGCAAATGCGTATCGGTCTGTTAATATGGGAGTGGTTGCTTCCCTCAAAGGAGGGGGTGCCGAATTGAGCGTGAGATTCAGGCCGGAGTCAGGGGTAGCCCCTTGGAGTGCTGCCGTTACCGGAGCCCCCGATTGGACAGATATCACCAGGATTCACGTTTTCGGACCCAGTTCAACCGATGGTCTGGCAGGTACAATACAACCCTATTATGTGGATGACATGAGACTTGAACGACCGGAAGTTATGATGCCGGTGGATACATTCGAGCCATTAGGTTTGTATGCTATCGATGCAGGTTCAACCTTTTTGGGAGCAGTGCTGAAAGATTATGGTGAACTTGTTGAAATGGTGGGAGAAGCAGCTAAATGGTTGTGGAGTTCTCTCAAGTATCAGACCTATGGAATGGGGCATAAACAATATCCTGACTACGAGCACTCATCTATAGGTATAGCCGGGTGCCGGTTAACGGCGTATGGTAGCAAAACATTTGGAATCACTTTTCACTATCCAGCGAAACCAATCGATTTGACTACCTATAAAGTGGCCGAAGCTTTATGGCCGCCCGAATGGGACTTCCCCAATAAATGGGGTGTCGTGGAATTCGTGGAGATAACAGCCGGAGCCAGCGATAAGTTCGAAATGTGGATAGCATCCCCGGATATCAAAACCGTTCAGGATGTAACCATCAAGATTCATGGAGATGTTGGGGGTGCGCTCAATAGGGATAGTTATTATGAATACACTATTCATGGTCAAGAAATGGCAGCCAAACTTCGTGAGCAGGCCAAGCAGGACAAAGAGACCGAAGAGACAATGGGTTCGATAACACAGATTTTTAATTCTGACGGTGAAAACAGGAAAGAAGATCTTGCCACGTTGTATGGTACACTTACAAACCCCAATCAAGCCGGTGAAGTAAAAGAATTTGTTTCAAATGCCATAAGGTATCTTGGCAAAGATAGAGGAGGATGGCCCTCGTCTGTATTTTCCTGGAAACGAAGCGATATGATAGCGGTTAAACATGGTTCGGCGGCGCCGGACTTAACAAGTGTTCGTGGGTGGTCCATCGAAGTCACATCGAATGGCGGAGAAGCAACTATCGTTGTGGATAATTTGGTAATGATAAAAGAAGGAGCATTGAAGGGATCATATCATTATAAGCTTTTAATGGAAGACGATGAAGGGTTTCTATCTTCTTCTTCAGAACCGTCTATAGTCAGGAAAGTTGACAGGAAAGATATTGTTTTAACCAAGATATACACACCATCTGAGCATGATTTGAAGCGTGTCAAGAACAAGAGAATCTACCGGATAGGGGGTATGTCTACGGAATGGAAGCACGTGGCAGATATGGCGCCGGATGCAACCAAACTTGTAGACAAAGTGAGCGATGAAGACACAGGCCTCATAATGCCCCCCGATGCCTACGCTCCTCCCAAAGCAAAGGTAATGACCAGTATTGCCAACTGCATGTACTATGGAAACGTGATAGATAGGTTTGACAATAAGATACCGTATCGCATGTATAAGAGTGAGGCGTTTTGCCCCTTCCGGGTGAGTGATTTTTCCTGTATTGATATACCAGAGAAAAAAGGCAGTGGAATAACGGGGTTAGCCGACTACTATAATCATATCGTTATTTGGACTTCTGATTCTATGTGGACTACGGCCAGGGGATTGTCTACTCCGGTCAAGAGAAGCAACAAGGGAAGCATTGCCAGGAGAAGCATCGTCGTATCGGACTACGGGATTATATGGCTATCGAGAGATGGTCTTATGATAGGGGATATATCGAGCGTCAACGACAGGTTTTTTGCTCCTATCAATTCTTTGTTTGAAGACTATACGGAAACCGAGTTGAGTACCGCCGTAGGCGTTATGATAGATAAATTCTATTATCTTTTCTATAACTTTTCAGATGCAGGTACAGGGGATGCCATAGTATGCAAGCTCGACGAGGGAACCTTTTCTGAATTAACAGGGCCTTTTGACGTTAGATCGATCTGCAAATGGGATGGCAGCGGAGATTATAACGATGTTTATTATGGTAGGAGTAGTGGCAAAATATATAAGATGTTCGATGGTGAAGATGATGACGGAACCGCAATCTCCACCATACTCCAGACCAAGGATTTTTCTACGCCGGGCATTCAGTACGATAAGTTTATGAGAGCGTTCTATATGTCTACGGCTAACTTGGGTACGGCAAATGCAACGCTCACCCCCACGATATATGCTGATCAGTCCCACACTGCGACCCTATCCGTTATTACTGCGACCAGTACTAATGTAAAGACTTATGCGGAAAAGAGCTCTCAGGGGGCAGTCGGAACACACCTGGGAGTAAAGGTAGATGGAGTCGGTAGGCATAAAATAACACAAATGCTAATGAAGATTCAACCCGAAGAAGATTCGGAGTATTCACCTTAAAGAACAACTTATAATGGGAGGGGCTATGAGATATTTAATTTGTTTGATTTGTGCATTGTTTTTAAGTGGTTGCATGATGTCTGTTACAACGGATACCGAGGGTATAAAAGAATACAGTATGTCACTGATGCAGTTGCAGGTGGAGAAGGGATGTATATCGGCAGGAAATCAGACCATGATCGGCCTAAGCATTGAAACCATGGCTGAATCTGGAATGCCTAAAGTTAAGCTGGGGTATGCATCTAACAAGGCAACATTGGTCCCGACTTCTGACGGAGAACTCAAAACACCGGCAGTGGCAATAAAGACCGATATTAAAGATCAAAATATTTCTGATTCTATCGTGACCGGCAGTGCAGTTGAAAAGCAACCGGACAATTAGAAGAGAACAATGAAGAAATTTCCCACTGAAAAAGCTCCGCGAGAGTACGATCAGGATGTCTTTACACGGGCAATGGAAGACATATATGACAGCATCGGCAAGTCTGAATTAGGCAGTGGTGCCGGATTGGAATTCTTGCACAAAAGGGTCAAGGGATTAGAGGGTAGATTATCTGGCGTAGAGGGTGATAAACGGCAGGATCAGATGGGATCTTCCACGGTCATGCCTGAACCGACCAACGTAGCGGTTGTTCGTCTCCTTCCCGGGATTTTCTTTATATCTTGCGATCAAATCAATAGGTTTAAATACCCTCATGTGCGGGGGTTTCAATTCTTTGGTTCCACTGAACCTAATTTCGAGATTCGCATTGAAAGCGCCAAGGTCACTTATACGGGAACGAACGATACAGTTGCGGCAGGTAATGTTTTTTCCGATACGGCAAGCCTAACAGAAAATACTGATGCTCCTGGTTTCTATACCGATCTTCCTTTTTGGTCGGACATGGACTTACAAACCGATGGAGTAAATGTAACCAACACTACAAAAGACGAATCGGGAAGCATAACTGTTTGGAGCAAGACGGCTCCCTGGCAAATGACCTGTGCGCTTTCCGGCGGGGCGCAATGGGAACTTAACGATGCTTACTCCATGGATGTATGGAGACCCCGGAACTTGGTAGGCCAAGGAGCTTTTTCGTTCGCTCTGGGCGGGACACCTCTATTGTGGTGGTTTAATAATCCCAAGTGGGACGGCAGAACATACTATGTCAAAGTACGGACATTCGGGAAAAACAAGTATAGTAATTTTGTGTGTGCCAGTACAACCGCCGCCGATGAAGAACTGGACGCCCCAACAATAGACGCAGTGCCTTGTCTCTACAGAAATCACATTGCGTTGTCCTATGAGATAACGGGTATGGGGCCATGGGAGACATGGGAAAAAATAAGTAGCTGGAAAATATATCGCAGAACAGACACCACTACACCAACCGAAAGCGATATTATAGCTACAACACAGTTTAAGTTCTATAAGGACTGGGCCTATGATGCCGATTCATCCCCTGACGGACCAGCCTACGATACTCAGTATTATTATTGGGTAAAGGCAGTCAACAAAGAAAATGAGGACGGAGCTCTATCTAATCGTGATGGCGCCAAGCTGGGGCTCCCGGCTACGCCTTCTATATATAATGGTGAAGCAGACGGCGATGGATGGGGCAATCTGCAAAACTGGAAAGTTCAGTGGACTTGCGCGGGAGATTGCGAAGGGTTTTGGGTTCAAAAGAAAGTAGTCGGTCAAGGGTACACCCCTCGTGTTTATGTTCCATTCACGGAAGATTATGGTCTCCATTTGGGAGAACATATACAGGAACATACTTTTCCGTTTCTTTATGTGGGCAAAACCTATACCTTTCAGGTTATACCAACAAATAATATGTGGGTCCCGGCGCAAGAAGGCACCGCCGATACCCAGAATTATACAATCGAATCCGGCAGTACACCCGATGCACCTGCATAGGAATAGAAAATGGCATTATCGGCTACCAATACAGCATTCGGAAATATAATCAAATGGGGGGCTCCTTCCCAGGATGATGTAGCCTATTTCAAGGTATACCGTAGAACAGATGCGAGCACACCTTTGACTACTGACAAAATAGCTGAAGTCGGTTGGTCAAAAAACCCACATTTCATAGATGTATTCCCCAACCTCAATCAAACCGCCGCATATAATTATTATGTTAAGGCAATTTCCTGGGGAGATAAGTCCAGTGCTGCATCTGCCAAAATATCAGCCTCTCATACCACTGTTACTACTTTTTCGCCAAGCGTGGGGGGATGGGTATCGTGCGCAATTACGGCAGGTGGAACCACTATCACTACCTACACTGCGTCAGGAGATACTTCTATACTAAACCTGGCACTGCATGTAACGGCTGCTTCAAGTGTAGATGGATGCACTGTTGCCATATCGGGAGGCGGAACAGAGTTCCTTGCCGCAACCAAGACAACAGCAGTGGTCACTCTTTGGGGAAGTGGGGTAATCACTCTCTCTAGTGCTGGTACGATTTCTGTTGCCATGACTGCAACTACATCTGATCAAATAGCCGGTGCCCTTAAGATACATCGTATAATTTTCTGATCATTGGAGGGATACAATGAAACGAATGGTTACCGATACAATCTATCTGGAATTTATCGATGAACTAGATTCACCAAAAGAGATATTTGATATGGTTATGGAATATGCCAGGATCACAGTTAGATCTGAATGGGAATGTTTCGGTGAAGCATTTTCTCCGATGAGACACACACTGATTATATCAGAAGACCCTCCCAATTTGTATCGTGATGACGACGAACATAAAAAATATATAGGTTATGCCAATATCTATATAACCACCGATAATGATATATTTTTTCATCACGGGTATCTGGTGACCTCTCAGCCTGAAGGACTCAAAATAATGGATGCCATGTGCCATGCAGTACAGAGCAGAACCGATGTTGAGTTGAAAGACGTTATCTTGCATAGTGGTGCGAAATCAGATCTTTGGTGTAGAAAATACGACTTTTTAGTTTCGGATGAAAAGATCTACGTAAAAGCTTTTCCGAAAAAGGAGGATTAGACTATGGGCGGTGGAGGTGCAAGCAGCTCGTCAAGGCCGGTACTGCATGAGGGCCAGGAACAAGTATGGAGATATCACGGAACTGACACGGCGCCCATGGCTAGGGGGCAGGAAACTCCCCTCACAAGGTTGCTAGAACAATCAGCGATGGATGAAGCCGAAAAGCAAAGGGGGTTACAAACCCAGGGAATCATAGAGATGGCGGGGAGAACAGGAATGGGCGTTGGGGAAATAGCCTCACTTCAAAGAGGTGCGGGTAGGGTGGCAATGGAACAAGCACTGGGAGGCATAGCCGAGATGAGACGATTGACTGCTTTTCAGGCAATGAATACGGCGGCAGGTCTACCTATAAGTCCAAGCATGAAAACCAGGACTCGATCTGAAGGAGCTACGTGGCAAAAGGTTGCTGCGGGCACTGTGGCGGCAGGCGTAACAGTTGCTACAGCAGGAGCCGCTGCTCCAGTTGTGGCGGTTGCTGCCGCTGGTGGTGCAGCAGGGGCTTACGCGGGATAGATGCAACGGGTTTCACGAATAAGGAGGGTCAAATTATGGGTGGTGGAGGATCGAGAAGTTCATCAAAGCCAACATTGCTTCCGGGTCAGGAACAGGTTTGGCGATATCACGGAACTGACACGGCCCCCATGGCTAGGGGTCAAGAAACAGACTTGACCAGGCTCCTGGGGCAATCCGCCATGGATCAGGCAGAGAAACAACGAGGATTGCAGACTCAGTCAATAATGGAAATGGCAGGAAGAATGGGAATGGAGGCCGGAGAAAGATTTTCTCTTCAAAAAGGCACCAATGAAACAGCAATGCAGCAAGCCTTGAAGAATATAGCCGATATGAAGAGGCAAACAACTCTTCAGGCGATGAAGATGATAGCCGGTTTGCCCATCGCGCCGAGTCAGACAGGTGAAAGCAAGGGGGTTTCCCCGGGCAAAGCTGCCGCTGCAGACCTAGCCGGAACAGTTGCCAAGGCCTATGTTGGCAAAAAACTACCGACCCCGGCAGTGGATACACCAAAGCTAAAAAGTACGAAATAAACCATTCATACGAGGTGACAAATGGCTAACGAAAAAGAATTATCTGAATTGAAAGGCCCGGCTCCGCCTCAATCATCAAACGATGGCCCCGAACCCTATCCGAAAGTACCTTTCTGGCAGAGAGCGTTAGCGGGAGCTACAGATCCAATACCCATTGTCAATATGCTAGCATCTGAACCTTTCGCAAGATCGAGCGAAAAGAGGAGAAAGGCAGAAGCAAATGACAAGCAGGCAATGCAATTCTTCTTCTCGGTTGCGGATGACGACCCCGAGAAGGCCAAAGAACTCCTCAAAACATCTATGGTAAAAGATGCCTTCATGAGACAACGAGGGATGGATCTTGATGACATAAAAGAAATGGCTGATGTTTTTGGGGGATCTCCCGAAACATCTATAGATGACGCGATGCAATTGATGGGCAAAGAGGGTTGGTCGGCACCAGAAGGGCAGGAGGGAATCCGGGTCAACGTAGGCGGAGGGCAAGAAATACTGATATCACCCCAGGAAGCAGAAAAACCCCTACACGAATTAATCGGTATGGAAGAACCGCAACGGCCTACTTCTGTAAATGATCCCAATATGGCATTGTTTATGACCATCCCCGAACTAAAAGAGACCGGCGTTGATATAGGGGAGTTGATTCAACATCTGAAGATGGGGAAAGAAGAAGAATTGGTGACCCCAGGTGGTAAGCAGATCAGGGAAAGCAGGGCGGGGAAGGAAAGGGACGAGTTCATAGAGGCGTATAAGGCCGAATATCCCGCAGCAAGTGACTTCAAGGCACGGTTAGCCCATTCGGGGCGCAACAAAGACAACTATTCCACTTACCTCAAGGGCAATACACTGGTAAAAATAAACAAAAGTACTGGCAAACATGAGACGATAAAGCTCGATAGCTTAAAAAAAGAAAATATTGGCACGGAAACTATCAAGGGAGAATTTGGCAAAACAGAAGGCATGATATTTTACGACAAAGAAGCTGTTGACAAAGAAGGTAAGCCCCTAGTATATGATTTTGTTTCCGGCGAAGAGATGAAACAGATGGGCAGGGAACGGCTGGCTAAAAAAAGAGGGTTAACGGTGTCGGAAATAGGAGATGACGAGCTACGCAAAGAAGGCGGCAAAGGGTTGACAGGGCATTTAAAAGATTTCTGGAATGAGTTGGTGGAAAAAGAACAGAAGGTCTTCGGGGATGAAGAAATAGAAGCAACCCTGCGAGACCCCAGGAACACAAGAACGGTAGAAGAAATCATGGAAATCATGGAAAAAACAAAAGGCTACAAATATACCGGTAAAAAATATGCCAGATAACAAATCATCCAAAAGCTTGTTTGATATCATAGAGGGAACGCCCACAGCTAAACCAGGTGCCCCCTCAGAACCGGTTACACAAAAACATACAGCAGCCGTTAAACAAGAAAGCAAACAAGTTGCACAAAAGAAGACACCGACGAAAAGCCTTTACGATGTCTTGGAGCATAGGCCTGAACCTACCGTAGAGCCTGGCCCCTGGGGAGCATTTGCCGATATACCCAGACAAATTGCAGCAAGTTCCAAGGAACAACTTTTAGAAAAAGCACCGTCTTACCAGCCTAGCCCCATGGAGTTGTTGACAGGTCCCGGCACAAAAGAATTTCTTGAATTCGTACCGGGGGGTAAATTTTTGTATCCCAAAGAACGCGAGAAATTCATGGATCTTCCCACAACTGCACTCGGTGTGCCGCCAGAAACACCCGTTCCAGAAGATCGCGTACCAGAAACAAAGCTAAAAAGAATACTAGAAGAACTCCATAAGGCAGCGGGATGGTACACCTTTGGCAAGGGTATTGAGTTCGGTGGAATACTTATGAGTGCAGTACCTCGTCTTGAAAAGATCCTCAAATATCCTCTTGAAACCCTGGTGCGAAAAAAAAGTACGGTCACCAAGACTTTAGATGATATCATTACAAAAGCATCCAAAGAAAAATTGCCTCCAGAAGGCGAAAAGATTCTCGACCTAGTTAAGCAAACAAAGGATGCCGTAGTCAATGCACCCTCTAAGTTAACAACAAAAATAGGAACTCGCGAACCTCCTTCATTTCTGCGCAGGCCCGTTACTTCTCGCGCAAAACCAGAGATAACAACAAAACACGCAAAAGCTCCAGACGCTTCCGCCGCCAAACGTGATTTTGCTAGAAAGGTTGCGAAGGTTAAACAATCAGAAGTTGCGAGAGCAAAAGTCAAAGTGGTGCCTGGAACTAAATTCACCGAACTGGAAATGAAGAAGATCGTGGAGGACGCAGGGGGAAAATTCGGCGGAGTGATCGAGCGCGAAGAGATACTCAAGAAAAGGGGATGGGAAGATTATGTTAATGTTCATGAACCCATAGACAGATCTACCCTGGAAATACCTTTGAGCAAGTTTTCGAAAAAAGGTGTGGAGGAAAAGCTGGCTGAGTACGCCGGAAAGGTGGAGCGTCTTAAAACCGCAAAGACTTCGCCCAAAACATTGCAGCCCCCCGGTAAAACCCTTGTCACACCCACCAAGAAAGATACCATAATCACCGAAAGCGGGCCACGAAAAGAAATATCTTACGACCGGGGAATACGTGACTGGGAAAAACAGGGGGGTAAGATAGAACGGGGAGAGCATATCAAGTCACGTCCATACGCCGAGAAACCCGAGCTATGGATGGATAAAAAAGCTGCAGGTAGAATGACAAAGGATATCAAAGAAACTACCGGTGTTGATTTCACGGTATCCAAAACACCAGCAACCAAAGGCCCTTCTTTGCTTTCCGATGTTATTGAATCATATAGAAAAATGCAGATCACCCATGGTAGGAAAACCGCCGAACAATGGCTTAAAAAACATTGGGAAAAACAAGGTGGCGCAGAACAAGCCCTTGAAGACAGTGGTGAGTATATGGGCTCCATGTTTGGTGGAGCAGAGAAATGGTTCATGAAGAGAGCGGCCAAAAGAGAGGGCGTTGAACCAACGGCGAGCGAAATGCGATTGCGGACCAGATGGTGGGGAGTGCGCAAGCCATGGGAAGACATGAAGAAACCCGAAACCGGAAGAAAGATATCTAACATATATTCCATGATGGAAACCGTAGAAGAATACGGTAATAGCGTCATGAAGGATATAAGCAAATTGGGTAAGACGGGACTTCGTGTGCTAAAGAAACCACTCGCGAAAGAGAGTGAAAGATTCACGCATAGTGATCTCTCTGACATCGTTCTGAATGCGGAGTTGTCTAAGGGTGAATTTGCTAAACTTCCCCAGCAAACCCAAGACAAGTTGGGGGGAGCCGTAAAGCGATTGCAGAAGTTTTTTACCGATAGTCAGAAAGCATACAGAAAACGGGGCGCCAACCCGGACTTCAAAAACAATATGATTGTTCAGTTTGAAGACGACATATTGCGCATGGAAAAAACACAAAAGGATATACTGGACGGTAGTATAACAAGATTCACCAAAAATGATTTGGCTAAATTAGGGATCAGACTGCCAAAGGAAGCAAAGTATAATCCAAAGAACGTGAAACAAGTCCATGAAATACTAAGCAAAACCATAAAGGAAAATAAAGAGATCATTGATCGACTGGGGAAATTGGAGTACGTGCATATTCCCTATGGCATGTGGTTTGAGCAGGGATTGGTAAACCGGGGTGCTGCAACTAAAGCACTTAGGTTAGCAAACTTAAAAAAGAGAAAAACAATAGCCATTGCCGATCTGGTAGAATCGGGTGCCATAGAAAAAAATAAGATAAATGTTTTTGATGTTATAGCAAGTTACTCCCGCAAAATGGCTAAGGATTTCGCAATGCTGGACATAAAAAATGCGGGACGTGCAGAAGGACTTCTGGTTCGCATGAAGGGACTGAAAAAAGCTGATATACCTCCGGGTTTTTCCAGAATCGATGGGAGGGTGGCTCCTCTCTTCGCTGACTCCTATATACATCCAGCTTTCAAGGATTGGATATATAATTGGAATGCTCAGACTTCTCACCAGAACTGGATAGGCAAATCATTTTCCATGACAAAGATGTGGCAATTTGCCAAACCATTGTTTCTTCCGTACTACGATACCTTTCAGCATATAGCATTGAGAAGTTATGGTATGCTGAACCCCTATGGAGTGGGACGAGACATATATCATGCCATTAGGTTGATGAAAACCAAGCCCAAGGAGTATTATGATATACTGGGTGAAGGTCTGGCATCCAAACCCTTCGATCTCCCATGGAAAACCACCAAAAATCTTATAGAAGCATACTCGGAAACCACCCTGGGAGAAATGTTTCTCGGCATGGCGAAAAGAAACAAATCAATAGTGAAACCAGTGTATGAAGCACTCTGGGAAACAGCTTGGATGGGTGATATATTTATACGCCTAATGAGCAACAGCTATTTGACTCGTGGCAAGAAAATGTCCCTCAGCGGAGCAGCAGACCTCGCATCCTTTTTTCATTCAGCTTATGCCGATGTTCCCAAAACCACCACCAAGCATCTGAACAAGATTCTATTTACCGGAACATTCAAAATCACTATGGCTAAGCTGTATGCTTCTATGGCAAAAAACATGGCTAAGGTTCCATACAAAACCATGACCGGTAGGCACGCAGATCTTACTGCCCAGGAAAAGCTGATTGCTCGTGGAGGGTTGACAACCGTGGCGGGAGTTATGGGTGGCATGGATGTGGTAATGACCAAAATGCTGGGTTATGAGAGAGATCAGTTCGCAAGGCGGTACTATAAATCAGTGGATACCGACGAAGGCCCCAAGGAAAGCGTCGTAGTATTTGCCAATCCACTAACCATGATACCAAAATATGTAATCAAATTGAATAGATTGGCAAGGACTATGTATTATGGTGACAACAAGATGATTGGTGCGGTAAACGCGTTCAAATGGGACATTCACCCCATTTACAGGATAGCCTATAATCTAGGAAGAAACATAGACGATAAAAATGATTACATATACACTCCCGGAGACAGTCCGGGGGTATCAACTGCTAAAAGATTGAAATACATATCAAAAGAAATATGGAGAGTATTTGAGTATATAGACGACAAGGAAGACCAGCAAGAAGCATGGAAACATTTTCAGAAAGATATTGGGTTTGTCCTGTCTTCTATTATGAAACCCGCTACCTTTACTTATTTAAGAGATCCATCATCCAAGCGCAAAAGAACTCAATTATATATGATGCAGCAGGATGTGAGAAAAGTTATGTATAAATTGAAAAGAGACAACAAATATACGCCTGAAGTAGCAAAGCGTCTCATGGATGAATTCAAAAAGAAAGCCAGTGTGCTACATAGAGAAATTGAAAAAGCGGACAAAGAGCATGATGAACGAGTACACAAGAAAGATTTAGAGCAATTCAAAAAAGAACAATCAGCCAATAAATTACCGGCAACCAAATTGTTAAAACCACCCAATTGATAGGTAATTGATTATGAACTTAAACCAGTTATTGACACCGCATTTCAGATTGTATGAAATATATTGTAATGGTAAGCATTGTCCTTTTCATGACAATTATGATATAGATACAATAATCAATGGAATGATGCCGATACTATGGGCACTGGAAACGATCAGGGCGGGATTAAACGGACGACACGAAACAGATTCAATCAGAATCATACCTTCCCGTGGCTGGAGTTGCGACCACAGGCATGAACAGATCTACAAAGCCCGGGGTCTACCCGTAAACTGGGACTCCTCTCATCGGTTCCGCCTAGATGGTATTCCCCCCTGCGCTATTGATTTTGAAATAGTAGACAACAAAGAAGCAGTGTCTCAGAAAACATTGCACGAAGAGATCTATTATGATCTCAGGGATTCATGGCCCGCCGGGTTTCACCGATA
>Ga0209345_10003300_pt1 | contig 16757 bp, 19 predicted proteins | sample Cruoilmetagenom7_FD_187294 | JGI IMG/M metagenome (GOLD analysis project Ga0209345, IMG submission 187294) | Oil polluted marine microbial communities from Coal Oil Point, Santa Barbara, California, USA - Sample 7 (SPAdes) (version 2) | ecosystem: Environmental > Aquatic > Marine > Oil seeps ...
AACGACTACAACGAGCTAAACATCGGATAACTTTGTTAAAACAGGAAATTGACGACTACTACATGAATTTCCACGTAACAAGTGACTTCCTAGAGCTCAGAAATTTGGTGACAACTGCTGAGTTGATAATTGATAGCGCCCTACTCCGTAAAGAAAGCAGAGGCTTACACTACACACTGGATTACCCAAACCGAGATGATAGACACTTTAAAAAAGATACCGTACTAGACCCTAGCCGCTAGAAGCTGTTTCCTATACACCTTTAAAGCAACTCGCAAGTGTCTTTTTTCATCGCTCGTCATAGAGTCATTAGCCAATATTAGCGCGATATTTTCTGATGTCGATTGGAAATAAAGAAAATAAAGCGGACCGAGAATGACACTACTTTCTGTTAAACGATAGGTACCAGCAAAACCATCTCTTTTAAACAACGTCCAACAAGCGTCAGTTTTGCAGTGCAGTTTCAACACCTTTCGATAATTTAATACCCCCGAATAATGCGTATAAAAAAACATAGCAACGGTACTAAGGCTAAGCAAAACTTGCTGAACTAAGCCTAGGTTATTTAACCAACACGCTATTAATACTATGAGGAAAGATGCATTAATAATAACATTAAGCATTTTTGATCGGCTTAAGGTGACTTCAAACGCTGGTATGGATTTTTTCAACAATATTAGCTACATCTGGATCAGCAGGCGTGATGTTGTAGAGCATAAACCCAAGAATATCAGGGTCCTCTATATCCAGTAGTTTGTTAAATGCTTCTTTTTCTTTTTGTGGTAAATCATCATAAGATAATTCGACAAAACGAGTAAATAAAACATCAAGCTCTTTGACGCCACGTCGGCAACGCCAAAGAAGCTTTGATTTTTCAGACATTAAGCAATCTTACGTTCAACTAACAGTTTTTTAATTTCAGCAATAGCTTTTGCAGGGTTCAAGCCTTTAGGGCAAGTTTCCGTGCAGTTCATGATGGTATGGCAACGGTATAATTTAAACGGATCTTCTAATTCGTCTAAACGCTCACCGGCATTTTCATCACGTGAATCGGCTAACCAACGATAGGCTTGCAATAAAATTGCTGGGCCTAAATAACGATCACCATTCCACCAGTAACTTGGGCAAGATGTTGAACAACAAGCACACAAAATACATTCATATAAACCGTCTAGCTGAGCACGGTCTTCTTTTGACTGAAGGCGCTCTTTATCTGGTGGCGGTGGTGTCGTTGACTGAATCCAAGGCTTGATAGAAGCGTATTGAGCATAAAAGTGCGTCAGGTCAGGCACAATATCTTTGACAACAGGCATATGCGGCAATGGGTAAATCTTAATAGGACCATCAATGTCACTCATGTCTTTGGTACACGCTAAAGTGTTTTTACCATTGATATTCATTGAACACGAACCACAGATGCCTTCTCTACATGAACGACGGAACGTTAAGGTAGAGTCTACTTCATCCTTAATTTTAAGGATTGCATCGAGCACCATCGGGCCACAGGTATCTAAATCTAGGTTGTAGGTATCAATGCGTGGGTTTTCACCACTGTCTGGGTCCCAGCGATAAATTTCTACCACTTGAATATTTGTTGCACCGGTAGGTGCAGGATAAGTTTTACCCTTTTGTACAACAGAGTTTTTTGGAAGTGTAAATTCAGCCATTTATATATCCTCTTTAAGCCTAGTAGACGCGTTTTTTAGGCGGAACAACATCAACATCATCTGACAATGTATACATATGAACAGGTCGATATTTAATGTCGACTTTATTCTTATCGTCAAACCACATAATAGAATGTTTATGCCAGTTATTATCATCACGATCAGGGAAATCCTCACGTGCATGACCACCGCGGCTTTCTTCTCTATTTAAAGCACCTTCAATCGTTACTGCCGCTTGTGCCAATAAATTATCAAGTTCCAGTGTTTCAACCAAATCAGTATTCCAGATAAGTGAACGATCAGATACTGAGACGTCTTTAAATGATTCTTGAACTTCTTTTAGCTTATCAACACCTTCTTGCATCGACTCGCCTGTTCTAAACACAGCGGCGTGTTTTTGCATCGTTTTTTGCATATCCAAACGAACTTCAGACGTTTTCTTTGAACCATCGGCGTTTCTAAATTTGTCTAAACGCGTTATTGCTTGTTCGCATGCCTTCTCAGATAAGTCAGGGTGATCTGTGCCCGGTTGAACGACTTCTGCCGCTCTGATCGCTGCTGAGCGACCAAACACAACCAAGTCTAATAATGAGTTTGAGCCTAATCTATTAGCACCATGTACTGAAACGCAAGCAGCTTCTCCAATCGCCATCAGCCCTTCCACAACCTTATCAGGGTTATCTCCATCCAAGGTCACCACTTCACCTTTATAGTTAGTTGGAATACCACCCATATTGTAATGAACCGTCGGTAATACAGGGATAGGCTCTTTGCTTACATCAACGCCTGCAAATATTTTTGCACTTTCAGCAATACCTGGTAAGCGCTCTTCAATTACTTCAGGACCTAGATGCTCTAAGTGAAGGTTGATATGATCTCCTTCTGGACCAACACCTCTACCTTCGTTAATTTCAATCGTCATCGAACGACTCACAACATCACGAGATGCCAAATCTTTAGCATTCGGTGCATAACGCTCCATAAAACGCTCGCCTTTAGAGTTGGTTAAGTAGCCACCTTCTCCACGTACACCTTCAGTAATTAAACAACCTGAACCATATATACCGGTTGGGTGAAATTGAACAAACTCCATATCCTGTAAAGGCAAGCCAGCACGTAGCGCCATTGCATTACCATCACCTGTACAAGTATGAGCAGAAGTACAAGAGAAAAACGAGCGGCCATAGCCACCGGTTGCCATTACCGCCATGTGTGAACGGAACAAATGAAGTGTTCCATCATCCATTTTAAGCGCTAATACACCACGACATACACCGTCGTCATCCATAATCAAATCAAGCGCAAAGTATTCAATAAAGAACTCAGCATCATGTTTAAGTGACTGTTGATAAAGCGTATGAAGAATCGCGTGCCCCGTTCTATCAGCAGCTGCACAAGTACGTTGCGCTGTCCCTTCGCCATAGTTAGTGGTCATACCACCAAAAGGACGCTGATAAATTTTACCTTCTTCGGTGCGAGAAAATGGCACACCGTAATGTTCCAGTTCAACAATCGCTGGAATCGCCTCACGACACATGTATTCAATAGCATCTTGATCGCCTAGCCAGTCAGACCCTTTGACCGTGTCATACATATGCCAGCGCCAATCGTCTTTACCCATATTACCCAGTGCCGCACTGATGCCACCTTGAGCCGCAACAGTGTGACTACGTGTTGGAAATACTTTGGTAATACAGGCTGTCTTTAGGCCTTTTTGAGCCATACCAAACGTTGCACGTAAACCAGCACCACCTGCACCGACTACTACAACATCGTATTTATGTTCGGTTATTTTATAATCTTCGATATTCATACAGCTCTAGCCTCCAACGGCAATACGTACCACAGCAATAATGCTTGCAGCAGCCAATAAAAATAATAATAAATTGGTTCCCATAATCGCAGAAATTCGTATGGCTTTGCGACCAATATAATCTTCGTAAATAACTTGCATACCCAAAGCCGCATGATAAAACGCAGCAACAATTAAGCTGACAATTAGCGCAGCAGACCAAGGTGTCCCAATACATTCAATAACCGTGTTGTAATCAGACATACTGAGTACAGCCACTTTAAAAGCAAACCATACTGTTAATGGGATAAGTGCAATTGCTGTGACTCGCTGAGCCCACCAGTGATGTACGCCTTCCTTTGCTGATCCAAGGCCTTTAGCCTGACCAAGTGGTGATCTTAAACTCATGTTATGCTCCCGCGCCGAAGAAAAATGCAATAATCCAAACTAACAGGGTTAGAAAAACTGATACCCCTAAAACGATATAGGATGTTTTTTCAACAGCCTCTTTTTCAAAACAATAGCCCGCATCCCAAACCAGGTGCCTAATACCGTTTGATAAGTGAAAAAACAAAGCAAACGTCCAACCGAGTAAAATCAATCGCCCTATAAAACTACCCATGAATTGTTGAGCTGAGTTGAATGACTCCTCACCACCTGCCAATGCCATTAACCACCAAACTAAAGCAATAGTTCCAATTGTTAAGAACCCTCCAGTACCTCGATGAACAACTGAGAGTAATGCAGATAAAGGCAACCTATAAACATCTAGGTGCGGTGATAGTGGTCTGTTGTTGCTACTCATATATAACCTCTTGGTGAGAAATACTAATTAAAGACTAAATTAAAAATCGATGCATCGGCCATTTTTTTCCCAGTCACCGTAGCGAGTTGGTTCAGGCCCAGGCCGCCCATTTATTTCTTTGGTTAATTCGGGTTTAATGTTGCTCGTTGTTTCTTTAGCCCCATCTTTAGACACCTTAGAACCGCTTGCTTGATCTGTGACTTCTTTTTTCATCAAAATTTAACCCAAATAGAAGCCGATTAGATTAAAACATCAGTCATTTATATTCAAGGTTATACTGATATTTTTTGTGCCGCAACATTAATTATTTAGCGATACAATATGGCAATCCAAACTAAAATTCACTTTAAATAATATGAGTTCTATCACTGCGTATAACCTGCAAAACAAAAAAAGCATCATCTCTTTCTCAGGTACTGATGCTGCAAGCTTCTTGCAAGGACAAACAACCTGTGATGTCTTAAGTTTAAACGAGACAAACAGTGTTTTTGGGGCTTTATGTAATCCGAAAGGTCGCGTTATTAGCCTCTTCCACCTTGTAAAGCGCGATGACATTTTTTATATGACCTTACCATCTGACCTATGTGCAGACATCATTAAACGCCTAAAAATGTTTGTATTTCGCTCAAAGGTCAACATTGACGACGTTACCAATCAATTTATTATTATTGGTATCAATGAAACCTTAACAGAGGCGCTAGCTAGCGCTTTAGCCTATATTCGATATACAGAAAACGATGATTTAGCTTTATTACTTATCCAAAACAGCAGTATAGAAGAACTAAGCTCTTCCTTTACAATCAGCAGTGATAATAACGATTGGGAGAATCTATTAATATCAGCCTGTATTCCAGAAATAACGGCTGAAACCAGCGAACAATTTATCCCACAAATGCTAAACCTTGATACATTAAAAGGCATTAGTTTTCAGAAAGGCTGCTATACCGGACAAGAAGTGGTTGCCCGTATGCACTATAAAGGCAGTGTAAAGCGTCGGTTAACCAGCTACCAATCGGTATCCCCCTTCGTTATTGGAGAGCAACTATTCATCGATGATGATGCTAATAGCATTGGGACTATTTTAAATTCTGTTCCTATAGATAATCATACCTTTGCTGGGCTTGCTGTACTGAAAGTATCATTCAGTCATAATCAAGAAATAATACTTAAAAAGAACATTGCAATGACCATACAGCATCCAACATATGAACTGGATTAAACACTGACCCATCTTAGAGTTGCTATGTAGAGGTAAACCATTAGCCACTATCAACAAGGAAAACACACCTTTAGAGGCTAGAGAGTTGTCGATATTTAAAAAAAAGCAAAGCATATATAAATTGAGACAAGCAAACTATCAATAATATAAAAGCATTATAAATTAGTTAATAAGTTCTCTATAACACATTGTATTTAAATACAAAAATATTTACTGTTAGCTAACTTCGTAAACAAAAGGCGAGCTTTAGCCTGTCTCTGGAACACAGAGACAGTACCATTATCTAATGCCTCATGATTTCCTTGTTAATCTAACCCTCCATAGTCAAACGTAATGACTTGTTATATCTTATCTCTCCGTCTCAGCTCCTCGAACACCGATAAACCCATTGCCAACATTAGCCATGCAGTTCTTTAATCTTCAACAACGCCCCGCTCTGGGTCAGCTGGAATAAATACAACCGTAACATTTTAAGCGTTTACATCAATTTTATTCAATGCCTGATAATCGATGCATCGCCGTTGGGCAACAGTCGGGGCAAGAGGTGAAGCAAAAACTGCATTCATGCAACAAAGGTAGTTTTTTTCTGAAGATTTATGGACATTCACATCGGTGAATTCAGACGTTAAATATGTAATCAACCTTACGATATTTGTTAAACGCATCGCTTCACTTTTTGAATAGCCAAATAAGGCGGATGTTAAAAAAAAACACTTACTGTTTAAAACCCTAGCTTTTTATTTAACTAGCCAGATGAGCTTAACACCGAACCTAATACATTGAACATATTGATAATTATCCAATACAAAACTTCTGCATAAATATTAAGAAACTAAGCGTCTAACAAGGAACACACAGTTGTAAATATCGCACTTCTCATAAAAAGGAAAGCTCATTAAGCTTAGGTAAGTGCTTAATAAACAATCTAAATATTTTATGAAAACCAAATCCAATATAAAGACTGTTATTTAAAAAAGTGTTACTGTTCCAGTTAAGCAAACAGATGTTAGAACCTTTATATCACTTTAGCATAACCAATTTTTTATAAAATCAAGGAGATGAAATGATCATAAAACATTTAACAGGACACTTTATTAGATCAGATAAAGAATGGATTAATATTCGTGACAAAAAAATTAGTGTTACAGAATGCTTTTATAAATATGTATTAACCTTAGCGGCTATTCCTGCTATCTCTGCTTTTATTGGGGCTGCTGTAATCGGTTGGGAGATAGGAGATAGAAGCTTTAAATTCACTATTGAAAGCACCATTCCATTGATTATCGCTTTCTACCTAGCATGTATTGCAGGGACAGCCATTATTGGCAAGGCCATTCACTGGATGGCAGAAACGTACGGTTCAAGTAAAGAGCTTTCAACTTGTATGTTGCTGGCTATCACCATACTTTCTCCTTTCTTCCTGAGTGGTGTTTTTGCTTGCGCTCCCATCCCATGGCTTGTTTTTCTAACCGGGCTTATTGCAATAGCTTATGCTATTTATCTTTTATACACCGGCATCCCTGTTGTAATGGGTGTCAACCGAGAGAGGGGCTTTCTCTTTGCCAGCGCTATACTGACTATTGGTTTAGTGACTATCGTTGGAATTTTAGTAACCACCGTTAGCCTTTGGGCACTGGGCCTAGCGCCCGTTCACGTTTAAAGCATAAATATGAAACCAGAAACGCTTAGTTTTCTGGTTTCATATGGGGAAATAATATAACGTCGCGAATAGAGGCAGAGTCAGTTAAAAACATCACTAAGCGATCAATTCCAATCCCTTCACCAGCTGTTGGGGGCATGCCAATTTCAAGCGCTCTTATATAATCGGCATCGTAATGCATTGCTTCATCATCACCCGCTTCTTTATCTTCGACTTGTTGTTTAAAACGTTCTGCCTGATCTTCTGAATCATTAAGCTCAGAAAAGCCATTTGCCACTTCTCGGCCACCAACAAAAAATTCAAAACGATCCGTTACAAAAGGATTATCATCATTTCTACGAGCTAATGGCGACACTTCAGTTGGGTAAGCTGTAATAAACGTAGGTTCATGTAATTTTTCTTCAACCGTTTTTTCAAATATCTCGATTTGAATTTTGCCTAAGCCATAGCTCTCTTCTACAGGGATTTTTAAACGTTCGGTAATTTTTAGCGCAGCTTCTTTAGTGGCTAAATTTTCCTCTGTAATATCAGCGTTGTAATGCAGAATTGATTCAATCACCGTCATCCGTCTAAATGGCTTACCAAGATCATAATCTTCTCCTTGATAATGCACCACATTGCTGCCAAGCACCTCAGATGCTAATTTTCGTAACATATCTTCGGTTAAATTCATCACATCGTTGTAATCAGCATACGCTTGGTAAAATTCAAGCATGGTAAACTCTGGGTTATGCCGTGTTGAAAGCCCCTCGTTTCTAAAGCTGCGGTTTATCTCAAATACACGCTCAAAGCCACCAACAATTAAGCGTTTTAAATATAATTCTGGCGCAATACGTAAAAACAGCTCCATATCTAATGCATTATGGTGAGTGGCAAACGGTTTAGCTGTTGCCCCACCAGGAATAACGTGCATCATCGGTGTTTCAACTTCCATAAAGTCATTATCTACAAGGTATTGACGGATAAAACCGACCACTTTGCTACGAACTTTAAAGACATGACGAGATTGCTCGTTCATGATCAAATCAACATAGCGCTGACGATAACGCTGCTCTTGGTCGGTTAAGCCATGGAATTTTTCCGGTAGTGGCTGCAATGATTTTGTGAGTAGTCGAATTGATGAAACCCGAACAGACAATTCATCTGTTTTCGTTTTAAATAAAACGCCCTCGACAGCAATAATATCGCCAATATCCCAGCCTTTAAATGTCTGGTAATGCCCTTCAGGTAACGTATCTCGTTGAACAAAAAGCTGCATACGGCCTGTCATATCTTGAACATGGGCAAAACTCGCTTTGCCCATCACTCGTTTTGCCATTAAACGCCCAGCTAATGAAACGCTAATCGCTTTTTCTTCTAATGTTTCTTTATCAAATTGACTATATTCAGCAAGCAAATTTTCTGCATAGTGCTCACGTCTAAAGTCATTAGGATAGGCATTTCCTAATTTTTTAATATCAGCTAATTTTTCACGGCGCACTGCAATTAATTTGTTCTCATCTTGCACTGGCTTATTGTTTTTTTGATCACTCATTACTTAAATTCCACTTTTTAAACTAGCTTCTATAAATTGGTCTAATGCTCCATCAAGCACCGCCTGTGTATTGCCGGTTTCTACGCCGGTACGCAAATCTTTAATACGGGATTGGTCTAATACATACGATCGTATTTGACTTCCCCAACCGATATCCGATTTGCTCTCTTCTTGGGTCTGTTGATCGGCCATTTTTTTCTGCATTTCCAGTTCATACAGTTTGGCCTTTAATTGCTTCATGGCCGTTGCTTTATTCTTATGTTGAGAACGATCATTCTGACATTGCACAACCGTATTGGTAGGCTCATGAGTAATGCGCACGGCTGACTCAGTTTTATTAACGTGTTGACCACCAGCACCACTTGCTCGATAGACATCAATCCTTAAATCAGCCGGGTTAATATCGATTTCTATATCGTCATCAATTTCTGGTGAAACAAACACAGCTGCAAATGATGTATGTCGGCGACTACCAGAGTCAAAAGGCGACTTTCTAACCAAACGGTGTACGCCAATTTCTGTTCTTAACCAGCCATAAACATAATCACCCTGAATAGAAATCGTCGCACTTTTAATACCTGCCACATCACCTGCGGAAACTTCTATGAGTTCTGTTTTGAAATGATGTTGCTCGGCCCAACGAAGGTACATACGCAATATCATTTCTGCCCAATCTTGAGCTTCTGTACCACCGGAGCCTGCTTGAATATCTAAAAAAGCGCTATTAGCATCCATATCACCGGAAAACATACGCTGAAACTCAAGCCTTGATACCTTTTTCTCATACGACTCTAAGTCAGCTTGAATTATTCCAACCGAATCATCATCATCCTCTTCAACAGCCATTTCTAACAAGTCAGTTGCATCATCTAAGCCTGACGACAACTCATAAATGGTGTTTACGACGAGTTCTAACTGCCCTCTCTCTTTACCTAAGCTTTGCGCATGCGTAGGATCATTCCAAGCTTTAGGATCCTCAAGCTCTCTTAAAACTTCGGTTAAACGTTCTTGCTTTGTTTCAAAGTCAAAGATACCCCCTAAGAGAAACCGTTCGCTCTTTAAGGTCTGCAATTTTATTGGTAATGGGGTTTAGCTCTCGCATGACAAGAAAAGCCTTATTTATTCTGTGGTAACAGGTTCTTCAGAACCTTGTAACAAGGCATCTAGTGTATGCCAAGGTAATGTTGCACACTTAACACGTGCAGGGTATTCACAAACCCCTGCTAACACGGCTAATTTACCTAATTCATCCATTTCTACATGTTCACCCGTTGCCATTTTATGAAATAACGTAAACAAGCGCTGTGCTTCATCTTCGGTGAGGCCTTTTACGATATCGGTCATTAATGAAGCAGAGGCTGTTGAAATAGCACAACCTTGCCCTTGAAAACTGGCATCACTAATTTTGCCATCCAAAAACTTGATAAAAAGCGTTAAACGATCACCACATAACGGGTTAAAACCGTCTATTTGACGATCGGCATCGTCCATCGCACGGAAGTTCCTAGGGTTTCTATTATGATCAAAAATTACTTCTTGATATAGATCTCTTAAATCATCTAACATTAGCCAAACATCTCGATTAGGTTTTCAATTCCAGCCATTAAAGCATCAACTTCTTGATGCGTATTATACATAGCAAAAGACGCTCTAGCAGTGGCTGGCACTCCAAAAAAATCCATTACTGGCATAGCACAGTGATGTCCAGCTCGCACTGCGATACCTTGGTGATCCATCATTGTTCCAATATCGTGAGGGTGAATACCTTCTAACACAAATGATAAAATCGCCCCTTTATTTTTTGCCGTTCCAATGACCCTTAGTTTGTTAATACGTTTCGCTTGCTCAGTTGCATAGCTCAATAGGCTATCTTCATGGGCAGCAATCGCATCTATTCCAATATTATTAACATAATCTATAGCCGCACCCAAACCAATCGTACCGGCAATATTCGGCGTACCCGCTTCAAACTTATAAGGCACTTTATTGTAAACCGTTTTATCAAATGTGACGGCGCTAATCATATCGCCTCCCCCTTGATAGGGTGCCATTTGCTCTAACTGCTCCATTTTCCCGTATAGCGCACCGATCCCTGTAGGGGCGTATAATTTATGCCCTGAAAACACATAAAACTCGCAATCAAGCGCTTGAACATCAACTGATATATGCGGAATAGCTTGTGCACCATCCACAAGAACAGGGATATTATGCTGATGGAGCAACTCAATCATTTGCTTGATCGGGTTAATGGTACCCAGCGCATTTGACATGTGGGAAATAGCTGCAAACTTAGTGTTTTTACTAATGAGTTTTTCAAACTCTTCAAGTATTAATTCACCCTGCTCGTTTATCGGAGCAACTTTTAATTCAGCACCGGTTTTCTCACATAACATCTGCCAAGGCACTATATTTGAATGATGCTCCATGGCTGTAATAAGTACTTCATCGCCAGTTGAAATTTTCTGTGCGAATGCATTCGCTACTAAATTGATCGCCTCGGTTGCACCTCGTGCAAATACAATTTCTTTTTCAGATTCTGCATTTAAAAAGCGTTGCACCGTTTTACGTGCATTTTCGTAAGATAAAGTCGCTCGCTCACTAAGTGTATGTACACCACGGTGAATATTAGCATTGTCATTCTGATAATATTCAACAAGACTATCAATAACCGCTGTCGGTTTTTGGCTTGTTGCCGCATTATCAAGATAAACCAATTGCTTACCATGAACCTGCTGATCTAATACTGGAAAGTCTTGACGAATTCGCTCTACGTCATAGCCTGCTACCTTCTCTACTTTTTGATTCATAGCCACTCTTTTTTCATACCCGCTTGTGGAAAACGTTTAAGTAATTCTTCTAATACCGCCATTCGTAAAGGCTCGAAGTCGAGCCCCTCAATCATCTCATTGGCAAATGCAAAGGTCAGCATGTTTTTAGCTGTTTGTTTGTCAGCACCACGTGAACGCAGATAGAAAATAGCCGTCTCGTCGAGTTGACCAACCGTTACACCATGCGCACATTTAACATCATCAGCATAAATTTCAAGTTGTGGCTTAGCATCTACTTCTGCACGATCAGATAACAATAAGTTACGGTTATTCATTTTAGCATCCGTCTTCTGTGCATCTTGCGCAACCACTATTCTGCCCTGAAAAACACCACGAGAACTATCACCTAATACACCTTTATAAAACTCATTACTAACCGCGTGAGGGTGGGCATGATTAAGGCGCGTATGGTTATCCATATGCTGCTTATCTTGACCAACATACAGGCCGTTTAAAGTACAATCAGACGCTTCACCAAGTGTTCCATGTATTTCGCAGCGAGATAAATTCGCGCCAAATGTATAGTTACTTTGATTAAAAATAGCATTATTTTCAAGGCGAGAATATACGCCTCCAATATGGTAAGCCTTAAGCGATTCAGCCTGTAGACGGTTATGCGATAAATTTGCATTTGGCTCCACAACCACTTCAGTAATCACATTTGTGTGATGACACGATTCTTCTACTGAATGGAAGGTTTCAATAATACTGGCTTTAGATGATGCTTTTGCAAGCACTAAGTTTCGGCTATTAGTTAACTTAAGTGCCGCTTCTTTTGATGAGATAAAGGCTAATTGAATAGGTTTATCAAGTACTGTATTTTCTTCGATTGAAATAACAGCGCCGTCTGTAAATAAGGCTGTATTAAAATTAACAAACCCAAGGGCAGGTGTTTCAACTGTTGAGTCTAATAAAGATTTGATTAACGCTTCATGTTCCGACAAACCCTCGCTTAACGCCGAAGCAGTAGCACCAGCTGGTAGCCCGTCCATTGAAGATAATTCTGCTTGGTAAAAACCATCAACAAAAACTAAGTGATAGCAGCCTTCTAATAAAACTGTCTTCACAAAAGCCGCGTCAAGCTTGCCAGGCTTTTCAGCGACGGCAAACTGCTTTTTCTCAATCGGCGAGATATTAGTATAACGCCACTCTTCTTCACGTAACGTTGGAAAACCTGTTGCTGAAAATGCTTCTGTGGCTTTCTTTCGTAAGCTCTTCAACCAGCTAACATCTTGGCCCATTAAGTTGTTTGTATGTGCCGACAATAAGCTCGTGTAATGCGTATTCGGTAAATGAGTAACAGACATATTTAACTCGCTATTTTTTCATCAACCCAAGCATAACCCTTCTCTTCTAACTCAAGGGCTAATTCGGGACCACCCGATTTGACGACCTTACCTTGCGCCAGCACGTGAACATAATCCGGTTTAATGTAATCTAACAGACGTTGATAATGAGTTACTAATACAAAAGAGCGTTTAGGGTCACGTAGGCGGTTAACCCCTTCTGCTACAATTTGAAGCGCATCAATATCAAGGCCAGAGTCGGTTTCATCAAGTAAGCATAACGTCGGCTCAAGTACAGACATTTGTAAAATTTCATTACGTTTTTTCTCGCCTCCAGAGAAACCTTCGTTGACTGCGCGATAAAGGAATTTTTCATCCATATCCAAGTCTTTCATCTTACTTTTTACCATGGAAATAAAATCCATTGCATCGAGTTCATCTAAACCCTGAAATTTACGAATACCATTCAGCGCGGCTTTAAGAAAATAGATATTGCTCACACCTGGGACTTCAACTGGATATTGAAACGCTAGAAAAACACCTGCCCACGCACGTTCTTCGACACTCATTTCAAACAAATCTTTACCGTTAAATAACACACGCCCTTCGGTTATATCGTAACCTTCCCTACCGGAAAGAACGTATGACAAGGTACTTTTACCAGAGCCATTAGGCCCCATAATCGCATGCACTTCACCTGCACCAATTTCCAAATTAATACCTTTAAGAATTTCTTTCCCTTCAACACTTACGTGTAAATTTTCAACCTTTAACATGTCTTTGTTCCTTAACTATTTATTTTTAACCAACACTGCCTTCAAGACTAATGCCTAATAGCGCCTGCGCTTCCACTGCAAACTCCATCGGTAATTCTTTAAACACTTCTTTACAAAACCCATTCACAATCATTGACACCGCGTCTTCTGCGGAAATGCCGCGCTGCATACAATAAAACAATTGGTCTTCGCTGATTTTTGAGGTAGACGCTTCGTGTTCAATCGTCGCACTGGGGTGTTTTGTTTCTATATATGGAAAGGTATGAGCCCCAGATTGGTCACCCATCAGCAAGGAATCACATTGTGTGTAATTTCGCGCATTTTCCGCATTACGACCTACTTTTACAAGGCCACGGTATGTATTTTGACCATGTCCTGCAGAGATCCCTTTTGAGATAATGGTACTACTGGTATTTTTTCCAATGTGCATCATCTTCGTGCCAGTATCGGCTTGTTGATAATTATTGGTTAGAGCAACTGAATAAAACTCACCAATAGAATTATCTCCCTTCAACACAACACTTGGGTATTTCCAGGTGATGGCAGAGCCTGTTTCTACTTGTGTCCAAGATACTTTGGCATTTTCTTCGCGACATTCTGCACGTTTGGTAACAAAATTATAAATGCCTCCTAGGCCATTTTCATCACCTGGATACCAATTCTGTACCGTTGAATACTTGATTTCCGCATCCTTCAAGATTACCAACTCAACCACTGCCGCATGTAATTGATTTTCATCACGCATCGGTGCCGTACAACCTTCTAGATAACTTACGTGACTACCTTCATCGGCAACAATTAATGTTCTCTCAAACTGCCCTGTGTTTGCCGCATTAATTCTAAAGTACGTAGACAGCTCCATTGGGCAACGAACACCTTTAGGGATATAAACAAAGGAACCATCACTAAACACTGCTGCATTCAATGCCGCATAAAAGTTATCAAACTGGGAAACGACCGTGCCTAAGTATTGCTTGATCAGCTCCGGGTGCTCCTTAACTGCCTCCGAAAAAGAGCAGAATATTACGCCTGCTTCAGCCAATTTATCCTTGAACGTGGTTGCAACCGACACACTATCAAACACCGCATCGACAGCCACGCCCGCAAGGCGCATTTGCTCTTCTAGAGGAATACCTAGTTTGTTGTAGGTACTGATTAGCTCAGGATCGACTTCATCTAAACTCTTTGGCCCATCTTCCAAACTTTTAGGTGCAGAATAATAGCTGATGTCCTGAAAATCTATTTTAGGAAATTCAACAAATGACCATTCAGGATGCTCCATTGTTAGCCAATGCCGGTAAGCTTCCAACCGCCATTCGAGCAAAAACTCAGGTTCTTCTTTTTTCGCTGATAAAGCGCGAATAACATCTTCATTCAAGCCGGGCGGAAATGACTCTGACTCAATATCGGTCACAAAGCCATCCTTGTATTCTTGGCCAATCATATCCTTTAAATTTTCATTAGATGCTGACATCTAGTTCTCCACTTTTAAATCACTTGTTTTGACTATCTCTGGCACACTAAAGCTGACTGCTTGCCGCCTAACAGGGGCAATCATATCGGCTAGACTAACCGCTTCTATTGCCGTATAAACAGCTCGGTTAATTAAATGCCAGTTACCTTTAATTTCACACGATGATTCCTGTTCACATAAGCCTGAAACCGTACTGCATTCGGTCATACTAATGGGCCCTTCTATCGCCGTGATTATTTCTGCAACATTGGTTTCACTTGGTTTTTTAGCCAGAGCATAACCACCTTTCGAACCACGATGAGAGACTAACACATTCTTTTTTGTTAACAATTTAAGAATCTTACTCACTGTAGGTAACGCAACACCTGTTGCATTTGTTAAATCGGAAGCAGTATGAAGCGCAGCCGGATGATGGGCAATGTGCGTTAAAATGACACTCGCATAATCTGTTAATTTACTGACTCTAAGCATAGTAACCTCGTATATAGGACTATTTTAGTACTATATAGTTCCACTGTACATCTCTATTTAAATTAAAGCCGAATTAAACTAATAATAAAACACGTTGTAAAAACCACCAATAGACTAAGCACGTTGGCCAAATCATAAATGTTAAACCTTTTAGTCATTTTAAAAATAATGAAAGCCAGTGGACACTTATTTACTTAAACTACAGGTATTAATTTACTCGCTTAATGCCAACTTCACTTTTAGGACTTCACCAGCAAATTCAATCACATCACCTGAAACAATTTTTTTTCGCTTCCTTGTTTCGACTTCACCGTTTAGTAACACTAAACCTTGGCTGATAACCAGTTTAGCCACCCCCCCACTAGGAACAAGGCTTTCAAATTTTAATATTTTATACAGCTCTACGGGTTCTTTTGGAATTTCAACGTCAATCATGCTTATACTTTGCTCCTTATGGGCAGAATGTTTTTGCTTTTTCATCAGCTAGATCATGATACTGATATAGGCAGATCATTGCAGATTCATTTGATGCTTCAACATCCATACTCCGTAATAGACCTTGCCACAGCCCCATTCGGCTACTAGTTCCTGCATATTGACCAGCGCTCTCACGTTTAGCGGTCCACATGCCTTCAACATTAAAACTATACACTGGCAATAAATCTTGTCGTTGCGACGCTGGAAGAATATTTATATTTAAATTATCAAGCACTAGCGGTTCTGAGTTAGGCTCGGCGAAATAACTGACGACCATGTGCGCTTTATTTATTTTAAGTGCCTTAACATAGGTAAGGCGTAATTTATTTTTATCCAAGCCCATTGCTGTTAAGGTGAAGTATTTCGCGATTGATAAATCTTCACAATCTCCCGCTTTTGTTACTATTGTCTGCAGCGGCGTTGCCCAATAATCTTCCTTTTTCCAATGATCAATATCATCAACGAACGCTACTTCATTAACAAACTCATTGACTGAGTTTAACTTATTAATATCTGAGCTTTTTCTGCCTTTTTCAATAAGAGTTTCCCAAGCTTCAACACGCAACCGAGTCTCGCTGTTTATGCCATCCTTTGCAAACCCTCTATCTTTCGGTGCGCTCGCACAAGCAACTAACGATGCTAGTATGATGACAATAAAAATTTTCTTGAATAAACTAATAAGCACTTTAACGACTCAACTTTCCAAAGCAGTGGTTAACTCAAGGCTCTTTGCGACAAGACTGCTTCCCACACATATCGTAAGTCCAA
>Ga0209345_10003301_pt1 | contig 16754 bp, 10 predicted proteins | sample Cruoilmetagenom7_FD_187294 | JGI IMG/M metagenome (GOLD analysis project Ga0209345, IMG submission 187294) | Oil polluted marine microbial communities from Coal Oil Point, Santa Barbara, California, USA - Sample 7 (SPAdes) (version 2) | ecosystem: Environmental > Aquatic > Marine > Oil seeps ...
GTATTCAGACTGTCTTTTACGGCTGACGGCGACAGGCGAGGGTGGCCTTTCCGTGTTTGGCGCAGGCGCGGCGACGCGCGTGTCGATGGCTGACAAAGACACTCATATTTGGACGGTCAACTTTCAGGCTGATAGCGACGGCGTCTTCTTTATCAACGTGTCAGCGGAAGCCGAGTTGGAGGGGCAACCGTCCTGGATGCGGACCTACGCGGTTCGGCTGGAAATCGGCGAAGGTGCGGCCTTGGCAGAAAAGCCTGACAATGGCCAAGTTGTACAACAGTCCGATGGTGAAATGGCGGTGATCATGGAGGCTGAGGAGGTCATCGAGTAGGTGGTCTGCCGCCCGACCGCATCGCCGCCTTGACCTGACGCCTGTTTTCGTGTGTATCGCGCGCTTCGCCGGAAACGGTGGAGTTAAACCCTCGCGGGAGGCAGCCAGCCAGACCGCGAGACCTCTAAACCAAGGCGGCCGGATCGAAAGACCACCGGCCACGCAAAGCCAGAGAGGCCAATATGGCTAAGAAACTGCTGGGGCAGCTTAAGCTCCAGATTCTCGCAGGTGGCGCAAACCCATCACCGCCGGTCGGACCGGCGCTGGGTCAGCGCGGCATCAATATTATGGAATTCTGTAAGGCGTTTAACGCCAAGACGGAAAAGGGCGACCGCAGCATGAAGTTGCCGGTTGTGATCGACTATTATCAAGATAAGTCGTTCACCTTTATCGTCAAAACCCCGCCTGCATCAGCTTTGCTGATGAAAGCGGCAGGTTTGAAGAAGGCATCAACAGAGCCGGGCCGTACGTCGGCCGGTAAGGTGACCAAAGCTCAGTGTCGCGAAATCGCTGAACTGAAAATGGTCGACCTGAATGCCAACGATCTCGATCAAGCAACCAAGATCATTGAGGGCACTGCGCGCTCGATGGGTCTCGAAGTGGCGGGGTAGACGATCATGGCTAAAGGAAAACGTTACCGCGCAGCCGCCGATACGGTGACTGCAGAACAAGTTTACACCGTCGCAGACGCTGTGAAGATGGTAAAATCAAACGCGACCGCGAAGTTTGATGAAACAATCGAAATCGCCGTAAACCTCGGTGTTGATCCAAAATACGCTGACCAAATGGTTCGCGGCGTGGTGTCAATGCCATCGGGTACAGGTAAAGATGTTCGTGTTGCCGTGTTCGCACGTGACGCGAAAGCCGATGAAGCGAAAGCCGCAGGCGCCGAGTTTGTTGGTGCCGAGGACCTGATGGAAGAAATCCAGAATGGTAAAAGCGACTTTGACCGGGTAATCGCATCCCCTGACATGATGTCGGTTGTCGGTCGTTTGGGTAAAGTATTGGGGCCACGTGGCCTGATGCCGAACCCGAAAGTTGGAACGGTTACGCCGAACGTTGCGCAAGCGGTCAAAGATGCCAAAGGCGGATCAGTTGAGTTCCGTCTTGAAAAAATGGGCATCGTCCACGCCGGTATTGCGAAAGCATCGTTTACTGAAGACGCACTTGAAGCAAATGTTCGCGCATTTGTTGAGGCGCTGCTCAAGGCGAAGCCTTCAGGTGCTAAAGGCACATATATGAAACGGATCACCATTTCATCGACGATGGGGCCTGGCGTCACGATTGACACAGGTGATGCGATCCCGGGATAGGGATTTGCAGAGCGAATTTTGATGCGCCCGCCCGAGAGATCAGGCGGGCGCATTGCTTTTTTGGGAACGCGGCGCAAAATTACACTGAGCAGGAGGTGGTGTGATGCGGTTTTGGGTGTTTCTGGTCTTGGCCTATTTGGCGGCGTGCGGTCGGCCCTATGATGTAACCGCAAGTGGCGAAGGCGTCGTGATCTATCCGGCGAAAACGATTGTCACAATGGAGGCGGCTGCGCCCAATGCCGAGGCGGTGGCTGTGTTTGAGGGCCGCATTGTTGCGGTTGGTGCACTTGACGGGCTGCTCGCGGAACTGCCGGGCGCGGCGGTTGATGACACGTTCGAGGATAAGGTCATCGTACCCGGCCTGATCGACCCGCACGTACATATGGGCCTTTCCTCGCTGCAATACGCGATACCGTTGACACCGCCTTGGTCGATGGCGACGCCGGATGGAATGCTGCGTGGTCTGCCGACCCGCGAGGCATTTTTCCAGCGGTTGACCGAAATCGAGGCCGCAGCACCGACGGGTGAAACGGTGATTGCATATGGGTTCCATGATCTGGTGCACGGCAATCTTGATCGCCATGATCTGGACGAGGTGACAACCGAGCGCCCGCTCGTGGTTTGGCATTATTCCAGCCATGACTTCTATCTAAATACCGCTGCGCTGGAATGGGCCGGGATTGATGCGTCTCTGCACGACCAATTTGAGGGTGTGCCGCTTGGCGAGGATGGCGAGCCAACTGGGCGCGTGTTTGAGGATGCGATCCCATTTTTGCTACAGAAGATCGGACCTATCCTGATGGCACCTGACCGGTTGTCGGAAGGGTTGGAAGGCTTTTCGGGGCTGTTAAGAGCCGGCGGCGTCACAACGGTTGCCGATCTCGGTTATGGGATTTTTGGCTTGCCGCTTGAAAACGCGAATATTGGTATGAACTGGCGCTCTAAGGAGCATGCGGGCTACCGGCTCTATCTGGTGCCGGAGCATCGGGCATTCTTGGCGGCGTTCGGCGAGGCGCGCGTTCAGGTCATACAGGAAATGGTTGGCGGGGATCGGCCCGTACCCGCGCCGGTCCTGCCACAGGTGAAGTTCTTTGTGGATGCTGCTTTTTACTCGCAGACAATGCGTGTTTCTGAGCCTGGCTATCTGTCGGGGCAGTCGGTCGGGTCGCAAGGCCTGTGGGTGATGCAACCTGATGAGATTGTGCCGACCATTCAGCCTTATTGGGATGCTGGTCTGGGTGTGCGCATTCATTCGAACGGTGACCAAGCGCAAACGGCGACGCTCAATGCGCTGGCTGAGTTGCGGTTGAGCCAGCCGGAGCAACGATTTGTGTTTGAGCATGCTGGCTTGTTTTCACCGCCGCAGGTCGCGAAGGCGGCCGCGTTGAATGCAGCGATTTCGGCGGCCAGCCATTACGCATTCTATCTGGGTGAGGCCTATCAGTCGCCATTGGGGCCGACACGTGGCGAATGGATTTTGCCGTTGCGATCAATGTCGGAGGCCGGGATCGCGGTGACCCTGCATTCTGACGCGCCGCTGGCGCCGCCGCTACCGATGCGCGCGGCGAGCGTGCACTTGCAGCGCTCGACCCGCGAAGGTGGTGTTCTGACACCGGTTGAGAAACTCGATCCGCTTGAGGCCATGGAGGCGATCACGATTGATGCGGCCTTCGCTTTGGGGCTTGAGGACGAGATGGGCAGCATCGCGGTTGGTAAGCTGGCCGACTTTACGGTGATGGATGAAAACCCAATGGAGGTCGACGGCGCAGGTTGGCCGGATATCGCGATTTGGGGTGTCGTTTTGGACGGAGAATTGCGCCCGCTGGAGTGATCCTGGCGGAAATAAACACCTGCTCTTGACATTTCTGATATTAGGGGTTGCGCGGGTGTGACCAATGAGTTAACTGACGCGACTTAGCGGGAGTTCGTCTAGGCGGTCTCCCGTTTTCCTGTCCGAGACCATGGGTGGCTTCATTGAAGCTGTAATTCCTATGATAGACGGGGTGAGGCAGGATTGCCACCGCAGGGTGGTTATCGGTCTGCCAGAGCCCTGGGCAGGTGCCCATACTCTCTTTCGGGGGGGTGGACGGCAAATCCCCGGGCGCTCGGATGGTCCGAACGCCTCTTGAAGGAGATCCGCAATGGATAAAGCTGGAAAAGCCGAATCCCTGAAGGTGCTGTCTGGCATTTTTGAGGAGTCGGGTAGTGTTGTTATTGCACGCTACACCGGTCTCACCGTTGCGGAAATGACCAAGCTTAGAGGTACGCTGCGCGAGCAGGGTGCTGAAGCGAAAGTGGTCAAGAATCGTCTGGCGAAAATCGCGCTCGACGGCAAAGGCGGCGACGACGCAGCGACAATGTTCGTTGATCAAACCGTTATTGCATATTCTTCTGATCCAGTTGCGGCCGCAAAGGGCGCAGCAGATTTTGCCAAGGAAAACGAGAACCTCGTTATCATTGGCGCCATCATGGACGGAAAGGTTCTTGATAAGAGCGGAGTTGAGGCCCTGGCCAAGCTTCCGTCTCTCGACCAACTTCGTGGCAAACTTATCGGCCTTATCCAGGCTCCGGCAACGAAGGTTGCTGGCGTGGTGCAGGCTCCAGCTGGTCAGCTGGCACGTCTCTTCTCTGCTTATGCAAACAAGGACGCGGCTTAAACGGTCATTTTCACAACCTAAAGACCTTCAATATCTCACCCTGTTTTAAGGAACTAACTAATGTCTAAACTAGAAAAAATCGTCGACGAGCTTAGCGGCCTGACGGTTCTCGAAGCTGCTGAATTGGCGACGCTTCTTGAAGATAAGTGGGGCGTCTCTGCGGCTGCTCCTGTTGCTGTTGCTGCAGCTGGTGGCGGCGACGCTGGCGCTGCTGCTGCTGAAGAGAAGACCGAATTTGATGTCGTTCTTACTTCTGCTGGCGACAAGAAAATTGGCGTCATCAAAGTCGTCCGCGAAGTTGTTGGCGGCCTTGGTTTGAAAGAAGCTAAAGAGCTCGTTGAAAGCGCGCCTAAGGCTCTTAAAGAAGGCGTCTCTAAGGACGAAGCTGAAGAACTTAAGAAGAAGTTCGAAGAAGCTGGTGCTACTGTCGAAATCAAATAGGTTTTCGACGCGTAAAGTACGGGACTTTGCTTGCGCGAAGTGGGGTCTCGATTTGAGTAAGCGCGGCGAAGCCTGTTTGGCTTTGCCGCGTCCTCGCGTTTTAGGCGACACGCCGCGTACGCTTCAGGGCTGAACGGCAAATTACGGGACACAAGATGGCACTCTCTTTCACAGAAAAGAAACGCATCCGCAAATCCTTCGGTCAAATCCCCGAAGCCATCGATATGCCGAACCTCATCGAGGTTCAGCGCTCCTCATACGAGCATTTCCTCCAGCAATACGTTGCGCAGGCTGATCGGACCGATGATGGTCTGGGCGGTGTGTTCAAGGGCGTATTTCCAATCGTTGATTTCAACGAGCGGGCGTCACTGGAATATGTTTCGTACGAGTTTGAGCCGCCAAAATTCGATACAGAAGAATGTATGCAGCGGGATCTCACCTATTCAGCGCCCTTGAAGGTTCGCCTTCAGCTGGTGGTGTTTGATATCGACGAGGATACCGGTGCCAAATCCGTCAAGGAAGTTAAAGAGCAGGAAGTCTACCTCGGTGACATCCCGCTAATGACGAACAAAGGTACGTTCATCGTGAACGGTACCGAGCGGGTTATCGTTTCACAAATGCACCGGTCGCCTGGTGTGTTCTTTGATCACGATAAGGGCAAAACCCACTCATCCGGCAAGCTGCTGTTTGCGGCGCGGATTATTCCATATCGCGGGTCATGGTTGGACTTTGAGTTCGATGCCAAAGATGTTCTGAATGTGCGGATTGACCGTAAGCGCAAGCTGCCTGCAACCACGTTGCTTATGGCGCTGGGCTATGACAGCGATCAAATCCTCGACATGTTCTACACCAAGTCGGTGTATCGTATGGATAAGAAGGGCTGGATCTGCGGATTTAACCCGGATGCCTGGAAGGGCCAGAAGCCTGCTTTCGATCTGATTGACGCAAAAACAGGTAAAGTGATTGCGCCAGCTGATCGTAAGATTACCGCGCTGGCGGTGAAGCGCTTGGTTGAAGGCGGCACCGAAGAATTGCTCTTGCCGTCAACCGCGCTCGAAGGCAAATTCCTTGCTCGTGATATCGTCAATCGCGAGACCGGCGAGATTTACGGCGAGTCCGGCGACCTTCTCGAGGAGGAAATGCTGGCCGAGCTGCGTGAGCAGAAGGTCAAGGCGATTGAAATTCTTGACGTCGACAATGGCTCGCGTGGGCCATGGTTGCGCAACACGCTGAAGGCAGACAAGAACGATACACGGTTTGAGGCCTTGTCGGATATCTACCGGGTAATGCGGCCGGGTGAGCCGCCAACTCAGGAAGCGGCCGACGCCCTGTTCAACCAGCTGTTCTTTGATGGTGAGCGTTATGATCTCTCGGCGGTTGGCCGGGTGAAGATGAATACGCGTCTGAAAGTTGCGATTGAAGGCTATGAGCCAGCGGAAGATACTGTTCGCACACTGCGCAATGATGACATTGTTGGCGTTATGAAGGTCATTCTTGATCTGAAGGACGGCAAAGGCGAAGTCGACGACATCGATAATCTTGGTAACCGGCGCGTGCGTTCGGTTGGTGAGTTGATGGAGAACAATTACCGCATTGGCTTGGTGCGCATGGAGCGCGCCATCAAGGAGCGTATGAGCTCAGTTGATATCGACACGGTAATGCCGAACGATCTGATCAATGCGAAACCAGTTGTCGCGTCGGTGCGGGAATTCTTCGGATCATCGCAACTGTCGCAGTTTATGGACCAAACCAATCCGCTTTCAGAGATTACGCACAAGCGTCGTCTTTCAGCGCTTGGCCCAGGTGGTTTGACGCGCGAACGTGCCGGGTTTGAGGTGCGCGACGTGCATCCAACCCACTATGGCCGTATCTGCCCGATTGAAACGCCAGAGGGGCCAAACATTGGTCTGATCAACTCGCTGGCGACGTTTGCCCGCGTCAACAAGTATGGCTTCATTGAAAGCCCGTACCGGAAAGTTGTTGATGGCAAACTGACCAAAGAAGTTGATTATCTCTCGGCGATGGAAGAGCAGATTTACTCGATCGCTCAGGCCAACACGATTGTTGATGACAAGGGTGAGATCGTCAATGAGTTCGCCAATGCGCGTGTGAATGGCGAGGCCATGCTGATCCTGAAAGAGGACATTCAGTATATGGATGTATCGCCGAAACAGGTTGTTTCGGTTGCGGCGTCACTCATTCCATTCCTCGAAAATGACGATGCGAACCGGGCTCTGATGGGCTCGAACATGCAACGTCAGGCCGTGCCATTGGTGCAAACCGATGCGCCGCTGGTTGGTACCGGTATGGAAGCCACGGTTGCGCGGGATAGTCGCGCCGCCATCGTCGCAAGCCGCGGCGGTGTTGTAGAGCAGGTTGATGGCGTTCGGATCGTGGTTCGCGCCACCGAAGATCTCGATAAATCGGCATCAGGTGTCGACATCTATCGCCTGTCGAAATTCCGCCGTTCAAACCAGAATAGCTGTATCAACCAACGCCCAATTGCGAAGGTTGGTGACGTGGTGGCCAAGGGCGATATTATCGCCGATGGTCCGTCGACTGATCTTGGTGAACTGGCGCTTGGCCGTAACGTGCTGGTCGCGTTTATGCCTTGGAACGGCTACAACTTTGAGGATTCGATCCTGATTTCAGAGCGTATCGTGCGCGATGACGTCTACACATCGATCCACCTTGAAGAGTTCGATATTGCGGCCCGCGATACTAAGCTTGGACCGGAAGAAATCACTCGCGATATTCCAAACGTTGGCGAAGAAGCGCTGCGTAATCTGGATGAAGCCGGAATCGTTGCGGTTGGCGCGGAAGTGCAGGCTGGCGATATTCTGGTCGGTAAGGTCACACCAAAGGGTGAGAGCCCGATGACGCCGGAAGAGAAATTGCTGCGTGCGATCTTTGGTGAGAAAGCCTCGGATGTGCGTGACACCTCCTTGCGTGTGCCACCGGGCGATGCAGGTACAGTTGTTGAAGTACGTGTGTTTAACCGCCACGGCATCGACAAGGATCAGCGTGCGTTACAGATCGAGCGTGAACAGATTGAGCAGCTTCAAGAAGATAAAGAAGACGAGCAGTCCATTCTTGAGCGCAACACCTATTCGCGCCTGCGCGATGCGTTGACTGGTAAAGATGCGGCAGCGGGGCCAAGTGGCTTCAAAACCGGCAAGATTACCGCTGCGGCGCTGGATGATGTTTCTGAGTCCAGCATGTGGGATATCACGCTGAAGTCTGAAAAGGCTCAGGCTGAGATTGATGCCCTGCGTGAGGCGTTTGAGGGGTCCATTCGTGATCTTGAGGCGCGCTTCAACGATAAGGTTGATAAGGTTCAGCAGGGCGATGATCTGCCGCCGGGCGTTATGAAGGTTGTGAAAGTCTTCCTCGCGGTGAAGCGTAAGCTTCAGCCCGGTGATAAAATGGCCGGACGTCACGGGAACAAAGGGGTTATCTCCAAGATCAACCCAATCGAAGACATGCCGTTCCTTGAGGATGGTACAGCCGTCGACATCGTTCTTAACCCGCTCGGCGTGCCGTCGCGGATGAATGTTGGGCAAATTCTTGAAACGCACCTGGGTTGGGCTGCCGCCGGACTTGGTAAGATGGTTCAGGAATCCCTGGAGCAGTGGCATGCCGATCATGATGCCGATAGCCTGCGCAAGACCCTTCAAACGGTTTACGGCAAGGATGAAGAGCTACCGAAAACGGAAGACGAACTGGTCGAATTGGCGGGCAATTTGAAGAAGGGTGTTCCATTCGCGACGCCGGTCTTTGATGGCGCGCGTGAGCCAGATATTAAAGAGATGCTCGAACGGGCCGGCCTGCATGGCTCTGGTCAGTCAATTGTCTTTGATGGCCGCACGGGCGAGCAATTCAAACGTCCGGTTACGGTTGGGTACAAGTATCTGCTCAAATTGCACCACTTGGTCGATGAGAAGATTCACGCCCGTTCAACCGGCCCTTACTCACTCGTCACGCAGCAACCACTGGGCGGTAAAGCTCAGTTCGGTGGGCAGCGCTTTGGGGAGATGGAGGTCTGGGCTCTGGAGGCATATGGCGCGGCGTACACGCTGCAAGAGATGCTTACCGTCAAGTCGGATGACACGGCGGGCCGGGCTAAGGTCTATGAGGCGATCGTTCGCGGCGATGACACATTCGAAGCAGGTATTCCAGAAAGCTTCAACGTGTTGATCAAAGAGATGCGGTCACTCGGCCTGAATGTAGAGTTGATCGGAGATAATGATGGGAGCTCAAACGTTGCCGCAGAATAGCGGTGACAGCGCCTAACGGCATTCGAGTGAACATTTAATTAGGCCGGGTTTTCGGTGGGAAATTCGGCCAAACCCTCCCAAGGAGCGGAATATTATGCGTCAAGACGTTGCAAGTATTTACAAGCAAAAAGATGAGGTTCCTACATTTGAAGGAATCCGCATCTCGATCGCCAGCCCGGAAAAAATTCGCGGTTGGTCTTCAGGTGAAATCAAGAAGCCTGAAACCATCAACTATCGGACGTTCAAGCCGGAACGCGATGGTCTGTTCTGTGCGCGTATCTTTGGCCCAATCAAAGATTACGAATGCTTGTGCGGGAAGTATAAGCGGATCAAATATCGCGGCATTATCTGTGAGAAGTGCGGTGTTGAAGTTACGCTGGCCAAGGTTCGCCGCGAGCGTATGGGGCACATTGAGCTGGCCTCGCCGGTTGCTCATATCTGGTTTCTGAAATCGCTTCCATCGCGGATTTCCAGCCTACTGGACATGACGTTGAAGGATGTCGAACGGGTTCTCTATTTCGAGAGCTATGTTGTGATCGAGCCGGGCCTAACCCCGCTTGAGCCAAACCAAATGCTCTCTGAAGAAGAGTATATGGACCTGCAGGACGAGCACGGCGAAGACGCCTTCACCGCAATGATCGGTGCTGAAGCGGTTAAGGAGATCCTGCAAGGGCTCGACCTTGATTTGCTGCAGGACACGTTGCGCGATGATCTGGCTGAATCGACGTCTGAGCTGAAGACGAAGAAGTATTCCAAGCGTTTGAAAGTGGTTGAAGCCTTCCTGGCATCTGGTGCGAAACCAGAATGGATGGTGATGAATGTTGTGCCGGTTATTCCGCCAGATTTGCGCCCATTGGTGCCGCTGGATGGTGGCCGTTTTGCGACCTCTGATCTGAACGATCTATACCGCCGGGTTATCAACCGGAACAACCGTTTGAAGCGCTTGATGGAGCTTCGCGCGCCGGACATCATTATCCGTAACGAGAAGCGTATGCTTCAGGAATCTGTTGACGCTCTGTTTGACAATGGCCGCCGCGGGCGGACGATCACTGGGACCAATAAGCGCCCGCTGAAATCCCTGTCTGACATGTTGAAAGGTAAGCATGGCCGGTTCCGTCAGAACCTGCTGGGTAAACGCGTCGACTATTCTGGCCGTTCGGTCATTGTGGTTGGCCCGAACCTGAAGCTGCACGAGTGCGGTATTCCGAAGAAAATGGCGCTGGAACTGTTCAAGCCGTTTATCTATGCCCGTCTCGACGCCAAAGGTCTGGCCGGTACGGTTAAGGCGGCGAAGAAGCTGGTTGAAAAAGAAAAACCGGAAGTATGGGATATTCTTGAAGAAGTTATCCGCGAACACCCGGTTATGCTCAACCGGGCGCCAACGCTTCACCGTCTTGGTATCCAGGCGTTCGAACCAAAATTGATCGAAGGCAAAGCCATCAACCTGCACCCGCTGGTTTGTGCGGCGTTTAACGCTGACTTTGATGGCGACCAAATGGCGGTTCACGTCCCACTTAGCCTCGAAGCACAGCTTGAGTGCCGGGTGCTGATGATGTCGACGAACAATATTCTGTCGCCAGCCAATGGTAAGCCGATTATCGTGCCATCGCAGGATATCGTTCTGGGACTGTATTACCTGTCTCTCGACAAGGAAAAGGAACACGGCGAAGGCATGACCATCGCTGATATGTCCGAGCTGGAGCACGCGCTTAATAGTGGCAGTCTGTCATTGCATGCGAAAATCAAGGCGCTTTACGAGGGCGTTGATGAGGCGGGCAATAAAACTGTCAAAGTGATTGATACGACACCTGGTCGCTACATGATCGCCGACATCCTGCCGAAGCATCACTTGATCGATCCTGATCTCTTGTTGAACCAGCTGATGGTGAAGAAGAATATCGGGAACCTGATCGACGAGGTCTACCGGACCTGTGGTCAGAAGGCGACAGTGGTCTTTGCTGACCGCCTGATGGGACTTGGTTTCCGTGAAGCGGCGAAAGCGGGCATTTCATTCGGCATGGACGATATGAAAATTCCAGCCGCGAAAGTGAAATTGGTTGCTCAAACCAAAGAGCAAGTGTCGGAATATGAGCGTCAATATGCTGATGGTCTGATTACGCGCGGCGAGAAGTACAACAAGGTTGTTGATGCCTGGTCGACCTGCACCGACAAAGTGGCCGATGCCATGATGGACGCGGCGGGTGAAACCGAGATTGATGAATCAACGGGTCGCCAGTTCGAAACCAACTCGGTCTTTATGATGGCTGAGTCCGGTGCGCGTGGTTCAAAGAACCAGATGAAACAGCTTGCGGGTATGCGCGGTCTGATGGCGCGTCCGGATGGTTCGATTATCGAAACGCCGATTATCTCGAACTTTAAAGAGGGCCTGACGGTTCAAGAGTATTTCAACTCGACCCACGGCGCACGTAAGGGGCTGGCTGATACGGCTCTGAAAACGGCTAACTCTGGGTATCTGACGCGCCGCCTGGTTGATGTTGCGCAAGATTGCATCGTCAATGAGGAAGACTGTGGCACCGATATGGGCATTGACCTGTTCGCCGTTATGGAGGGCGCCGATGTTGTCGTCAGCCTTGGCGAGCGCATTTTGGGTCGGACCACTGGTGAGGATGTCAAACATCCAAAAACGGGTGATCTGATTGCGCCGAACAATACCTATGTTGATGAGGCGCTGGCTGCCATTATCGATGAAGCGGGTGTTGACCGGATCAAGTCTCGTTCACCGCTGACATGCGAAACCAAGATCGGGGTTTGTGTCGCCTGTTACGGACGTGACCTTGCGCGCGGTACCGTCGTCAACAAGGGCGAAGCGGTTGGTGTTATCGCGGCCCAGTCAATTGGTGAGCCGGGCACACAGCTGACCATGCGGACGTTCCACATTGGTGGTGCTGCGTCGGTTGCCGAAGAATCGTCTGCCGAAGCGCAGGTCGAGGGTAAGATCAAGTTTGAAAACCCAACCTTCGTCACGCGTGAAGATGGCACCCTGATTGTAACTGGTCGTCACATGGTTGTTTCGATTGAGGATGCCGATGGACGTACTCGTCAGACCTTCAAGCCAACTTACGGCACGCAATTGCGGGTCAAAGACAAGAAGAAGGTCAAGCCGGGCGATAAGCTTGCTGACTGGGATCCGTTTGCACAGCCAATGATTGCCGAGGTTAACGGCATGATCCGGTTGGTCGACATTGTTGACGGCCTGACAGCCCGCGAAGAAACCGATGATGCCACTGGTATTTCGTCTCGCGTGATCATTGATAGCCGTGGTTCGAAAGGCGCAGATTTGCGTCCGTCAATCATGCTGGTCGATGACAAGGGCGAAGCGCTGCAACTGCCAAACGGCAATGAAGCGCGCTACATGCTGTCACCTGGAGCGATCCTGTCTGTTGAAGACGGCGATACGATCAAGATTGGTGACTCGATGGCACGTGTTGCCACCGGCGGTGCGAAGTCGAAAGACATCACAGGTGGTCTGCCACGTGTGGCTGAACTGTTCGAAGCACGGCGTCCGAAGGACAATGCGGTTATTGCCGAAATGGATGGCCGGATTTCCTTTATTCGTGAGTATAAGCAGAAGCGTAAAATCGCGATCATCCCTGATGAAGAGGGCAAAGATGCCGTCGAATTCCTGGTGCCAAAAGCGCGCCGTCTCGACGTGCAGGATGGCGATTATGTGAAGCGCGGTGACTATATCATCGATGGTAACCCGGCCCCGCAAGACATTCTTGCAACCATGGGCATTGAAGCGCTCGCCAACTATCTGGTTGACGAAGTTCAAAAGGTTTACCGCCTTCAAGGTGTGCCAATTAATGACAAGCACATCGAGGTGATCGTTCGCCAGATGCTGCAAAAATATGAAGTCACGGATCCGGGGACCACGACCTTGATCAAGGGTGAGCATGTTGATCTTCTGGAACTGGAAGCTGCCAATGCGCAGGTCCGTAAGTCCCGTAAGCAAGATCAACGTGAAGCGATTGGAACGCCAGTTTTGCTGGGGATTACCAAAGCTTCACTGCAAACCCGTAGCTTCATCTCTGCAGCATCTTTCCAGGAGACAACCCGTGTCCTGACCGAGGCTGCACTGCAGGGCAAAGTTGATACGCTGGAAGGCCTGAAAGAGAACGTCATTGTTGGGCGTCTCATTCCGGCTGGTACGGGCGGCGGCATGCGTCAGTTCCGCCGGCTCGCAACCCAGCGTGACAATAAACTTCGGGCCAAGCGTGAAGCGGCGGCGAAGGCGGCTGCGGCAGCGTTGCCCGCTCCGGACGCGGCGGAGTAATTTGGTCAACTGAGCAAACAGGATGCGTGACTGGATCGCGTCCTGTTTGCGAGGCTTGACGTGGCCTGCGCGGGGCCTTAACACGCGCGAATGCTGGCTGGGTAGGCTCTGTGAGGGTCTGCCCGGTAATCCTTTTGTCGGGACTACCTGTTTAGCACACACACGAGGCGGGCGATTCACGAGGCACTCACGGCCAGACGGATCTCCTAATGCAATTGAACCGGTCCTACAGGGGCCACGAAACAGAGAGTATCACGGCCCCTATGCCTACGATTCAACAGCTGATCCGGAAGCCGCGCAAACCTAAGCCGCAGCGTTCCAAAACTCCCGCCCTTAAAGGCAATCCACAACGTCGCGGCGTATGTACGCGCGTTTATACAACGACTCCGAAGAAGCCGAACTCGGCGCTTCGTAAAGTGGCCAAGGTTCGTTTGACCACAGGCTTTGAGTCGCTCTGCTACATTCCTGGTGAGGGTCACAACCTGCAAGAGCACTCTGTTGTGCTTATTCGCGGTGGTCGTGTGAAAGACCTTCCAGGTGTTCGCTATCACATCCTTCGCGGTGTCTTGGATACACAAGGCGTTAAAGACCGTAAGCAACGTCGTTCGCATTACGGCGTTAAGAAACCAAAATAAGGGAGACCGCACATGTCACGTCGTCACGCCGCTGAGAAACGTCAGGTTCTTCCTGATCCGAAATTTAAAGATGTCATCCTGTCCAAGTTCATGAATCAAATCATGCAGGACGGAAAGAAATCGACTGCCGAACGCATCGTTTATGGTGCGCTCGATCTGGTTGAAGAACGCGCCAAGAAAGACCCGATCGAGGTTTTCCATGAAGCGCTTGAGCTGATTCAACCAACCGTCGAAGTTCGCTCCCGCCGGGTTGGTGGTGCGACTTACCAGGTGCCTGTTGAGGTGCGCCCAGAGCGTCGCCAGGCACTGGCTATTCGCTGGCTTGCTTCGGCTGCTGGCAGCCGCAATGAAAACACGATGCGCGAGCGTCTTGCTGGTGAGCTGATGGATGCGTCCCAAGGGCGCGGAAGCGCGGTGAAAAAGCGCGAAGATACGCACAAGATGGCGGAAGCCAACCGTGCCTTCTCGCACTATCGCTGGTAACCCAACAACTATCCGAATTCCTCCCGGACCCAACCACAAAGGTAATTGCCATGGCCCGCGAATACACGCTGGATCGCTATCGTAATTTTGGCATTATGGCGCATATCGACGCCGGTAAAACCACGACGACTGAGCGTATCCTCTACTATACAGGTAAGTCTCACAATATCGGCGAAGTGCATGATGGCGCTGCTACGATGGACTGGATGGAGCAGGAGCAGGAGCGCGGGATCACGATCACGTCTGCTGCGACCACGACATTCTGGGAACGTACCGAAGACGGCCAGACGCCTTTGTCTGACAAGTACCGTTTCAACATCATTGATACGCCTGGACACGTCGACTTCACAATTGAGGTTGAGCGTTCATTGGCCGTGCTGGATGGCGCGGTTTGTGTGCTGGACGCCAATGCTGGGGTTGAGCCGCAAACTGAGACCGTTTGGCGTCAGGCCGACCGTTATCACGTCCCGCGTATCGTGTTCGTCAACAAGATGGACAAAATTGGCGCTGACTTCTTCAATTGCGTTCACATGATCAAAGACCGCACCGGGGCCATACCGGCGCCGCTGCAAATGCCGATCGGTTCTGAGAAAGAGTTGGAAGGCCACGTTGATCTTCTGACCATGCAAGAGTGGGTTTGGGCCGGGGAAGACCTTGGCGCGAGTTGGGAACTGCGTGAAATCCGTCCTGAACTTGCCGACAAAGCCGCTGAAATGCGTGCTGAGCTGGTTGAGATCGCTGTTGAGATGGATGAAGACGCGATGGAGGCTTACCTTGAAGGTGAAGAGCCAACCGTTGAGAAGCTTCGCGAACTGATCCGCAAAGGGACGCTGGAAATGGCCTTCGTGCCAGTTCTGTGTGGTTCTGCGTTTAAAAATAAGGGTGTTCAGCCAATGTTGAACGCCGTTGTCGATTATCTGCCGGGTCCATTGGACGTGCCTGCCTATAAAGGCTTCGCACCAGGTGATGAGACGGAAACACGCGACATTGAGCGGTCTGCCGATGACGCGCAGCCATTCTCTGGTCTGTCATTCAAGATCATGAATGACCCATTTGTTGGTTCGCTGACATTCGTACGGATTTATTCCGGTACTTTGTCAAAAGGCGACTCGATCCTGAATGCCACGAAAGGCAAGCCGGAGCGTGTTGGCCGCATGATGATGATGCACTCCAACAACCGTGAAGAGATCGAAGAAGCGTTTGCTGGCGACATTATTGCGCTGGCTGGCCTGAAGGCGACAACAACCGGTGACACGCTGTCAGACAAGCAGAAGCCTGTTGTTCTGGAAACAATGCACTTCCCTGATCCGGTGATTGAAATCGCGGTTGAGCCGAAGACAAAAGCTGACCAAGAGAAAATGTCTCTCGGACTGGCCCGTCTGGCTGCCGAAGATCCGTCCTTCCAGGTTGAGACTGACCTAGAGTCTGGTCAAACGATCATGAAGGGGATGGGTGAGCTTCACCTTGATATCCTGGTGGATCGTCTGAAGCGCGAGTTTAAAGTTGAAGCGAATATCGGTCAGCCACAAGTGGCCTACCGTGAGGCGCTGGGTAAAGCTGCAGACATCGATTACACGCACAAGAAGCAATCTGGTGGTACTGGACAATTCGCCCGCGTGAAAATTCAGTTCGAGCCACTCGAGCCCGGTTCTGACTTCCAGTTCGAAAGTAAGGTTGTTGGCGGTAACGTTCCGAAGGATTATATCCCGGGCGTTGAGAAGGGCCTGAAAATGGCCAAGGAAAACGGCCTCTTGGCTGGTTATCCGATGACCGACTTTAAGGCGACGCTTTATGATGGGGCCTTCCACGATGTTGACTCCAGCGTTCTCGCGTTTGAGATTGCCGCCCGTGCGGCATTCCGGGAGCTGAAAACCCAAGGTGATCCGCGCCTGATGGAGCCGATCATGAAGGTGGAAGTTGTCACCCCTGAAGACTATATGGGCGACATTATCGGTGACCTGAACTCTCGTCGTGGACAGATCCAAGGGTCTGAACCACGCGGCAATGCGACAGCCATTAACGCCTATGTGCCGCTTGTGAATATGTTTGGGTATGTTGGAAATCTGCGTGGTATGTCCCAAGGGCGCGCGCAGTTTACAATGCAATTTGAGCACTATGCTGAAGTCCCACGGGCCGAAGCACAAAAATTGGTTTCGGAACTGGCAGGCTAAGCCTTTCAACGACTGAAAATTTAGAAGGAGGCCCGCATGGCCAAGGAAAAGTTTGAGCGTAATAAGCCGCATGTAAACATCGGCACGATTGGTCACGTTGACCATGGTAAGACGACATTGACGGCAGCGATTTCGATGACGCTTGCCGAAGC
>Ga0209345_10003302_pt1 | contig 16753 bp, 16 predicted proteins | sample Cruoilmetagenom7_FD_187294 | JGI IMG/M metagenome (GOLD analysis project Ga0209345, IMG submission 187294) | Oil polluted marine microbial communities from Coal Oil Point, Santa Barbara, California, USA - Sample 7 (SPAdes) (version 2) | ecosystem: Environmental > Aquatic > Marine > Oil seeps ...
GTATTGATGTAGCTATAGATTTAGGTGACAGACGAATAGTACCTGGGTTTGTTGATCTCCATGGGGATGCTATAGAAAAAGAGCTAGAACCAAGACCTGGAGCAAAGTTTCCTACAAAAATGGCAGTGATTGAACTTGATAAAAAACTTTCAATGGCTGGAGTTACAACTATGTATCATGCTGTTGGATTTAATGACGAAGAGCTAAGTAAAGGGAGAGGTACAGAACAGTCTCGGGAACTAATAGAAGAAATTTACGAAGCTAATAAAGCGCATCTAGGTGTAGACAATCTTATACATACCAGATTTGAAATCACAAGTGAAAGTTCACTTGAAACTATAAAAGAACTTATCTCTAAAAATAAAGTAGATATGTTATCTATTATGGATCACTCACCTGGTCAAGGACAATTTAAAACCCTTGAATCTTGGAAAAAATACCATCTTAGTGCGTACACTATTGATGATAAAGATGTTGCACAATATTTAGAAAAAAAGCTTTCCAAAGATAAAGTTGGTATTGTAGAAGATTTAGTGACATTTGGTTTAAAGCATAATATTCCAGTACTAAGCCATGATGATGATTGTGAAGATAAACTTAATACGCTCAAAGCTTTGGGCGTAACTTTTTCAGAATTTCCTTTAAGTATTGAAGTTGCAAAAAAAGCAAAAAGTATGGGTATTAGTACAGGAATGGGTGCACCAAATGTGGTGAGAGGTGGAAGCCAAAGTGGTAATATAGCAGCAAAGGAACTTATTGCACAAGGTGTATGTGATTATCTTTGTAGTGATTATCATCCAGCTTCACTACTTCTAAGTCCTTATAGATTAAAAGAGGATGTAGACTTACCTTTAGAGAAAGGTTTTTCAATGATTAGTTCAACACCTGCAAAACTAGCAAATCTAAAAGATAGAGGAGAAATTAAAGAGGGGAAACTAGCAGATATAGTTGTCATAGATGAGTCACATTTTCCTAAAGTGGTACTAACATTTAAAGATGGAGAAGTTGTATACAATGGGATTAGAGGATTTAAAATATAATGTATAAAATAGATTCTTTTAATACCAAATCTAAAAAAATATTAACAAAAGAACCAAATATTGGTCAAACATCACTCATAAAAGATTGTTCCTTTGGAGAGTATGTTGAGATTGGGGCTAATAACAATATTCAAGAAAGTATACTTGATAGCTACAGTTATACTAGTGAAAACTGCCAAATCATGAATAGTACAATTAAAAAGTTTGTAAATATAGCTTCTTATGTACGATTAAATCCCAGTCAGCATCCTATGATGTGGGCTTCTCAACACCATATGCAATATCGAAAAGAGATGTTTGGGTTTGGAGTTGACGATGATATCTTTTTTGATTGGAGAAGGGAAAAAAAAGTTGAAATAGGGAATGATGTCTGGCTAGGTCATAATGTAGTTGTAATGGGGAATGTTACTATAGGAGATGGAGCTGTTATTGGGAGTAGTGCTGTTGTAACAAAAGATATACCACCTTTTGCCATAGCAGTTGGAAATCCTGCAAAAGTTATACGATATAGATTTGATAAACAAACTATTCAAGCTTTACAACAAATATCTTGGTGGGATTGGGATTATGAAAAAATCAAAATAGCTATTGATGATTTTAAAGATATCAATACATTTATTGAAAAGTATAAAAAATGAAAAAAATCATATTAATAGTTGGAGCAAGTGGTGTAGGGAAAGATACATTATTAAAAAGTATAAAAGATAAAACAGATATAAATTTTGTAAAAAGATATATCACTAGAGTACCAGATGAGAATGAACACAACTATTATATTGATGATGAAGCATTTGAAAAATTAAAACAAGAAGATTTTTTTATCTCAACTTGGGAAGCCCATACAAATAAATATGCTATTGCAAAAAGTCAAATCAAAGAGGGAGTTAATCTTATCTCAATTTCAAGAAGTACTATAAAGGATTTTGAAAACTATTTTGATGATGTTACAACAATAGAGGTAACACTACCAAAAGATATTTTATACCAAAGATTAAAAAACAGAGGGAGAGAAAACGAGGAGCAAATACAGAATAGACTCAATAGAAGTTATAATACAATTAAGGCAAAGCATATAATACAGTTTGATAATTCAAGTTCTATAGATGAATCATCTAAAAAATTTATACAACTTTTAAAAAACATATAAAATGAAAAATAGTTTTAGCATAGCAACATACAACTTATGGAAAAATTGTGGAGATTTTCCAAAACGGATTTTTAAAATTGCAGATCACTTAAAAAATATAGATTGTATCTGTTTCCAAGAAGATTATCATGACAATAATTTTTCAAGTAGTGATACGATTAATGAAACTTTACAATATAACAAACTAACCCTCCCTATTAGAGAAAAAAAGAGAAATGGGGAAAAAAGTAGTTCAAATCTAACAATTTTATCAAAATATGAGATTACACTTTTAGAAAATATATATTTTAACAAAAATAAAGAGGATGAGAGAGGTACTCAAATTGTTCAATTAAGTGTTGAAAATAAAAAAATCATTCTTATAAATACACATTTAACAAATCTCAATCAAGAACAAAGAATAGAACAAATTAGAATTATAAAATACACACTAGAAGAATATAGAAGTGATATATCTATTTTTTGTGGGGATATGAATGCAACCATTGAATCTAAAGAGATAAAAATAATAAAACGGTGTGGATATAACTCAAAAAATCAATTACCAACTTATGAGGATAATTTGATTTTAGACTATATTTTTTATAAAAGTAGATTAAATATTGATATAGACTCTGAAATTATTATTAAAAAACATAGTGATCATTATTGTTTACAAAATAATTTTAGTTGGTAAATTCGTGAAAAAACAACTAAACAAAGTTTTTATACAAGGTACAGCTAAATCTGTTTTAGGTTTAGGAATAACTACTACAATTGGATATGGTACTTTATTTTACTCTTTTACCATAATGTCTGTTGCACTTGAAAATCACTTTGGGTGGTCTAAAAGTTTTTTATTTGGGGTTTTTTCTTTTGGACTTTTACTTGGTGGTTTAATAACACCCTATATTGGAAAGAAACTAGACCAATATGGTGCAAGAACTATTATGAGTATAGGCTCTATTTTAGCATTTATAGGTTTGCTTTTTCTATCAATGGTAGAAACAAAACTTGAATTTATACTAGCAATAGTATTTATAGAGATAGTTTCAACTTTTATATTATATGAAGCAGCATTTGTAGCATTTTCACAAATCGCTAAACAAAAAGCAAGAGTTCCTATGACACAAATTACATTAATAGCAGGGTTTGCTTCTACTATATTTTGGCCTCTTGTAAGTATTTTACTAAATTATTTTAGTTGGCAAGATGTCTACATTATTCTAGCACTATTTCATCTATTCATTGCATTTCCTGTACATCTGTTTACCTTACCTAATAACAAATTAAAAAATAAACAAGTTCAACATGAAGATAATGCTATTTATAATAGATTTGAAAGAAAGAAAAGGAGTAAAAAAAGTATGGTTTTAATAGGTATTGCTTTGTGTGCTATTGCTATCCCTATTGCTTCTATTCAAACTCATCTAATTGGTATACTAGACAGTTTTGGTGTTGAAGCTTCCATTGCAGTTATGTTGGGAGCTTTAATAGGTCCAGCGCAAGTTAGTGCAAGAGTTTTTGAGATGATTTTTGCTCAAAAGATATCTCCTGTAACTTCATCTATTATATCTACAAGTTTAGTATTTATGAGTGTTATTATACTTTTATTTTGTGGATATTCCTCTTGGATTGTGGCTTTATTTATGATTCTTTTTGGTGCTGGTCAGGGACTTAACTATATCGCAAGAGGGAGCCTCCCTTTGTATATCTTAGGGAGTGAAAACTTTGGAAGAAATACTGGCTATTTAAATCTATATATAAAAGTAGTAACTGCAATTGCACCATTTTCTTTTGCTTTATCTTTAGAAAACTTAGGGAATAGTATCACTATTAGTATATTGATATTTTTATCTTTATTTTCTATAGGGACTTTATATATTTTAAGGAGGGAAAAAAGTGTTTAATATAAAATTTTTAGGTACGGCAAATGCCAGTGGAATACCTGTATTTAATTGCCATTGCACGATTTGTAAAAATTATAAAAGTGAGGGTAAGTTCAATAATAGTACAAGTGCCTATATTGAGTGTTCAAATGGTGAGATTATCTTACTTGATGCAGGAAATGATGATTTATCACAAAGATTTAATAGTAAAAAATTAAAAACTATATTTCTTACTCACTTTCATGCTGATCATGTTTTAGGACTTTTAAAACTTCGATATGGAAAAGATAAAATAGTATGTTATCATCCAAAAGATAATGAGGGTTTTGCAGATCTATTTAAACATAAGTTATCTATTGAATATAAAGAAAATAAACCTTTTGAAAAGATTATTGTAAATAGCTTGGCATTTACTCCAATTCCATTAAAACACTCTAAAAATACAACTGGTTATCTTATAGAAAGTGAAGAAAAAACAATAGCATATTTAACTGATTGTGCAGGGATAGAAAAACACTCTATGGAATTTTTGCTTTCAAAAAATATCGATGAATGCTATATCGATGCATGTCATGTACCCCATTATCCTGATACCAATCACTTAAATTACGAGCAAGCAACAAAACTTTTAGACAAAATAGATGCAAAGAGTTCATTTCTCATTCACGGTTCACACGAAACATTGAATTATATAAATAAAAATAATATAAATCTTAAATACCCTTACCTTATTGTAACTTAATAGAAATTTTATTATGTTACAATAACAAAATTTTTAAAATAGGTAGAAAAATTGAAACATATAGTAATAATTGGTGGTGGATACGCAGGTGTTTATGCTTTAAAAGAACTCATAAAAAATAAAAATATCAAAATAACACTTATTGATAAACATACTTATCATAATCTTCAACCAGAAGTTTATGACCTTATTGCAAACAAAGGCACTATTGCAGATGTAACTATTGACTTGTCTTCACTTTGTAGTGGATTTGATCATCCATTTTTAGAATATAAAAATTTACGCGTTACTGATATTGATTATAAACAAAAGCAAATCTCTACAGCAGAACAAGAAACTATTAAATTTGATTATCTTCTTCTTTGTGTTGGTACGAGAACTTTTTTCCCACAAAATATTGAAGGGTTAAATAATACAAATGATTTAAAAAAGCTTCATAAAGCTTTATATTTTAAACAAAACTTTGAGAAACAACTTTTTAATAAAATAGAAGATGAAGCAAAAAAATGTGATAAAACACATATTGCAGTAGTAGGAGCTGGTCTTTCTGGTGTTGAGATAGCAGCTGAGATGGCTTACTATGCAAATCAGTTTTTCAAAAGAGGAAGTTTTCATTGTGATAATTTCAAAATCTCTCTTATTAGTTCACGGAGTACTATATTACCAGACTTTGATCCAAAAATGATACAGATGTCAAGCCAAAGATTAAAAGATTTGGATATTAATATTATCACTGATACAAAGATGCAAAGTTGTGATAAAGAGTATCTTTATCTCACAAATGGGACAAAAATACGCTACTCTTTTATCATCTTTGCGGGTGGTATTGAAGCTGCAAATCTTATCCTAAAGTCTGATTTACCAAAAAATAAAAAAGGGCAAATCTTAGTTGATGAATATTTAAAAGTTGAGGGATATGAAAATATCTTTGCAGCAGGTGATATTGCACAGGTCAAAGATAGATCAGGAAAAATAATGCCAGCAAATGTAACTATTGCACGAGCAAGTGGAATAAGTGCTGCAAAAAATATTTTAAATCAAATAACAGATAAACAACTTCAAGCTTGTAACCCAAAATTAGAAGGTACTCTTATCGCTCTTGGTGGGAGATATGCTGTATGTGATTTATATGGACTGGTACAAGTAAAAGGCTTCATTGGTCATCTAATTAAACAATATGTATTTTTCAGATATAAACTTCCATTAATCCAATATATAAAGAAAGGTTACAATAAGCTCTCTTCTAAAATGTAATCGTACTGTTACTATCCTCCACTAGAATTCTAACCATATTGAACCAACTAAGGATTAAATATGTTAAATAAAAAATGGACAGATATCGTCTCAAAGCTAGACTATGCCTTTCAACCCATTGTAAATGTTAAAAGTGGAAAAATTTATGCAGTAGAGGCACTTTTAAGAAATTTTCACGAAGCGGGAGGATTTTATTCTATCTTTAATCTTTTGGATGAGGCCTTTCACGATGCTGTACTATATCAACTTGATTTGGAACTGCGTTCTCTTGCTCTTAAAAAATTTTCCGAAATAGATATTGAATATCTACAGATGTTTTATAATATTGATAATAGAATAATGTATATGCCAGATTTTACTACTGGCAATACCTCTAGTATTTTAAACAAATTAAATTTTGATAAAAAATCAATATGCTTTGAGCTTAGTGAAAGGGGAACATTGCAAGATCCTAGTGCTATAACAAATATGGTTACAAGATATCAACAAGAGGGATATGATATAGCAATAGATGATTTTGGTACAGGGATTGCTGGACTGCAACTTCTTTATTATGCTAAAGCAAAGTTTATCAAAATAGATAGATTCTTTATTCAAAATATCCAAAAAGATGCTAAAAAACGATTATTTTGTAGCTCTATTATTAATATGGCACATATTATGAGTATGAAAGTTATAGCAGAAGGTGTAGAGATAAAAGAGGAGTATCTCACTTGTAAAGATATTGGTGTTGATTTAGTACAAGGGTATCTTATCCAAAAACCTAAAACAGATATCACAAAAATTAAAGGGAAATATCACCACATAAATGAACTTTATAAAAATGACCAAAGAAGTTACACAACAAATATTGTTGATAAAAGTAAAATAGAATTTATTGAACCTCTTAAACTTGACACTACTTTAAATGACCTCTTTGAATATTTTAAAAATCATCCAACTAATACTTTTGTACCTATAGTTGATAAAATTGGTCAACTCTACGGTGTGATTTATGAAAAAGATATTAAAGAACTCTCCTACTCTCAATTTGGTGTATCGTTGGCAAAAAATGATAAAACTAATAATAAATTAAAAAAGTTTATCAAAGATACTATCTCTTCTGAAATCACATGGGGAGTAGATAAAATTTTAGAGATATATAATATGGATAAAAATAGTTCTTATGGTATTTTTATAACAAAAAATAGTCAATACTATGGCTTTATCGATGTGAATAATCTTCTTTCTATCTCTTATCATAGAAATATAGAGATAGCTAAAGATCAAAATCCTCTCACAAAACTTCCAGGTAATAGACAAATTGAACTTTTTATTACTGATGCTTTACAATGTGTTGAAGATAAAACATATCATATAGTATATTTTGATTTTAATGATTTCAAACCCTTTAATGATATCTATGGTTTCAGACAAGGAGATAGAGCGATAATTCTTTTTACTGATATATTAAAAAAAGAGTTAACTAAAGATCAGTTTATAGCTCATATTGGTGGTGATGACTTTTTCATCGGATTTAAAGATAGTCCCTATGAGGATGTATATAATGTTATTAATAATATCCAAATAAAATTTTGTAGTCAGGTTAAAGAGTTATACAATGCACTTGATAAAAAAAATGGATTTATAGAAACAAAAGATAGATTTGGAGAGATTCGAAAATTTAAACTCTTAGGTGTTTGTAGTGCAATTATAGAGATAAGTAAACAAAAGAAACATGCTGATTTGGATAAAGTTTTAGGTATCATCAAAAAAGAATCAAAAAAATATCCTTATCCTCTTGGTATATCTTTAAGTGAAAATAGTCAATAAACTATCTGTAATCAAAAAGTAATCTATCTATATTATTATTTCATATTATAAACGGAGTAATAGATGATAAATATCGAAAAAGAGATACTAACTAAGTTTCCAAAATTAAGTTCAAAAACACCTATGTTACAAAAGTCTTTATTTAAAATAGCTCAAAAACTAGTACATGAAGATAAAATAAATGATTTTTTGAAACAACATTCACATTTAAAAGGATTTGAATTTGTAGAAGCAGTGTTGGATTATTTTAAATTTGACTTTTCATATTCAAGTAAAGATATTGAAAATATCCCCTCATCAGGTAGAGTTGTGATAATATCAAATCATCCTTTGGGTGCATTAGATGCTCTTTGCTTACTAAAGCTTGTTAGCAGTGTTAGAAAAGATGTGAGAATCGTTGCAAATGATTTTTTAGCAGGTATTGACTCTTTAAACTCTCTATTTATTAAAATTGATAACTACAAAACAAAACAATCAAAAGAGAATATCAAAAAAATATATACAGCTTTAGACAATGAAGAGGCGGTAATTATATTTCCAGCTGGTGAAGTGAGTCGTGTATCTCCTACAGGTATAAAAGATGGTAAGTGGCAAAAAGGTTTTTTAAAGTTTGCTAAAAAATCAAATAGCCCTATTTTACCAATACTTGTTGATGCAAAAAACTCTAAAACTTTTTATACTGTTTCTATTTTAAATAAAACATTTTCAACTATCCTTTTATCTGATGAGATGTTTAAACAAAGAGATAAAAATGTCACAATAAAAGTTGGAAAACTTATAGCAAATGAGCATATACTTCATAGCACCTCAGATAAACTTAGTATTGTAGATCAATATAAAAAACACCTCTATGGTCTTAAAAAAGGGAAAAAACAATATTTTGAAACTATCAATACTATTGCCCGTGAAGAAAATAGACAAAGTCTCAAAAAAGAATTAAAATCTTCACAGCTTATAGGACAAACAGCTGATGGTAAAAAAATTTACCTTTATGATTATGTTGATAACAGTGCAGTGATGAATGAAATTGGACGATTAAGAGAGATAAGTTTTAGAAAAGTAAATGAAGGTGTCAATAAAAAAAGAGACCTTGACCAATATGACCAATACTATAAACATATAGTTTTATGGGATGATGAAGATTTAGAGATAGTTGGGGCTTACAGAATTGGTGAGGGAAAAAATATTAATGCACAGTATGGAAAATATGGTTTTTATTCAAATACCCTTTTTAGATTTAAAAAACCTTTTGTAAAATACCTTGATAACTCCATAGAACTCGGGAGAAGTTTTGTACAACCAAAATATTGGGGAACTCGTGCTTTAGATTATCTTTGGTATGGAATTGGTGCATATTTAAAACACAATCCAGAAGTAAAATATATGTTTGGACCAGTAAGCCTTAGTGGAAACTATCCACAATATGCAAAAGAGTTGATAGTTGATTTTTATAGTAACTATTTTGGTAGTGCTGACAAACTTGTTGAGGCACAATTAGAATTTGAATTTGAAACTAGTGATATAGCACTTGACAACCCTTTTAGCTACAAAGAGTATAAGGATGATTTTAAACTTCTAAAAAACAAACTTAAAAGTATGGACTTAACTATTCCTACACTTTATAAACAATATAGTGAATTGTGTGAAGAAGGTGGTATAAAATTTTATGATTTTAACATCGATCCAGATTTTTCTAACTGTATCGATAGTTTTATCGTTGTTGAGATTGCAAAAATCAAACAATCAAAACTTGATAGGTATATGGGGTAATACTGTAATCAAACAGTAACCCTATAGTAATCAAATTGAAATAATCTTCACTTATAATCTTCTAACTTAAAACAAAGGGAAGATTATGAAAATCAATCTAAACAAAATCAAGTCACATTATGGAACTGAAATATCACAAGCAAAGGCAAATAGCTATGAAGCTGTGATGATACCTATTGAGTGTGATTTAGATATCTATTGTTTAAATAATATTGATGATGAAGATTATATACTTGAAATAGCAAATGATTATGGTTGGGACAAGTTTATCATTATAGACTTTATAAATAAAACAGAAAAACTCATAGACCTTTATGAGTTAGAAGCTGCATAAGTTATGTTCCAAAAACTTCGAGAAAAAATCAAAAAACTTCTCAAAAAAAAAGATATAAAAAAAGAAAAGCATGAAGAGATACTTTTAAAAATGAAAGAGAAACTCAAAGAACTCGATGGTAAAAAAGATAAGGATACCCAAGAGGAAATTCTTATTATCAAAAAAACCATTGAAAAAATAAAAAAAGAATTAGAAAAGCATTAAATATAGAGGAGTATTGTTGAAAAAATACGCAATTATTATAGAGTATGCAAAAGGTAGTGACAAAAATTTTGATGGATTTAGACCAGATACGAAACCTATTTTAAAGTCACTAAAAAATATAGCAAATATTGATGGTGAAGTTGTTTTTTATAATCCAAAAAGAAAAAAAGAGTTATTTAAATATATAAAATCTACTGCAACTATAGTTATAAGTAGAATCAATCCAGGAAATCTCAAAGAGGTAGATGAGTATTTTGTTTTTTTAAAATCTTTAAGTGATGTAGGTATTGATATACATACTCACCCTGATGTGATGATAAATCTTGATTTTAAAGATATCTTAGAAAAACTCAAAAACTCCCTTGTAGGGGACAAAGGAACTATGTTTTTCCACACCTACAAAGAGTTCAAAAAAGAGTTTCCTCAAATCCTTGAAAAATATAGAGTGCGAGTTCTCAAAACAAACTATGGTTCAACCGGTGAAGGAGTTTATCTTATAAATTTAAGAGATGATGAAAGTATTGTTTGTACTGAGGCTGTTGATAATATCAAATATTTTTATAGCAATATGGACGAATTTATCAAAAGTTTTAAAGAAAAATTTGAACATGATGATTCAAATGAGATTTACTTTAAAGGGAAAAGTGGCTTTGTAGGATGTAGATATCTATCAAGAATAAATGAAGGTGAGATAAGAGCCCTACTTGTAAATGATAAAATAGTAAGTATCGTACACAAAAAACCACAAAACGGTGAATTTTCAGCAACACTGTTTAGTGGAGCAAAGTATGAATATAACAAACCAGACAATCCACAATACAAAGATGTGGTTGAGATTACAAATAAAGCATTGAAAGATATAAAAAAACATCTTAATAATCAAAACTATCCCCTACTTTGGACTATGGACTATATCCTTGATTATGATAAAAAGGGAAAAGACAAACTAGTCTTGAGTGAGATAAACTGCTCTTGTGTAGGAATATCTACACAACTTGAACTTAGCGATGAGATTGCTAAAGTATTTTTGCAGTAAAATAAAAACAGATAAAAATAATATACTAACCAAATATAAAAAGGCTTCTTTATGGGAAAAAAAATCTATGTAGTTGATACAAATGTTATCTTACAAAATATGCAGAATCTTTACAATATCTCTGATAATGGTTCAAATATTGTTGTAGTACCAGAAACAGTTTTAATAGAACTAGAAGATAAGAAAAAACTTTTTAATGAACTTGGATTTCAATCAAGACAGTTCGCAAGATTTTTAGCACAAACAAAAATCAAAGAGATAGACTACAAAAAAGAGTTCAAAGTTGTAAAACTTTATGATGAAAATATAGAACTTCATATCATCGCTAAAGATAAATATGAAAGTGAGATGCTAGAACATAACCTTGCAGAGAGTAATGACAAAAGAATTATAGAGGTTGCAAAAGTAGCAAAAGAATATTATACAGGTGAAAAAGTAATCTTCCTTTCGATTGATATCTATGCAAGAACTTTTGCACTGTTTGCAAATATCAAAACAGAAACACTCCATGAAGATAAAGCAGATATACCAAAATTTGAGTTTGTAAAAGAGATAGAACTTGACTCATCACGATTTAATTCATTGCATCTTACAGATATAAAAGATATAGATCCAGAGTATCATATACAAAACTTTTGTTATAAATTTTTATCAAGTGATGGAAACTCAACTTATGGGGTTATTATCAATGAAAAAATTGATATCATCGAAGATTCACTTTTTAACTCACTTGTAATAAGACCTGCAAACTTGAAACAAAAATTTTTCCTAAAAGCGATGCTTTCAAATATGTACAACCTTATGGTAATTGACGCTAAAGCTGGAAGTGGAAAAACTTTGATGAGTATTGCAAGTGCTATGAGACTTATTGATCTGGGTGCTTATGAAAAAATAGTTTATGTAAGAAACTCTGTAGAGTCTTTAGATAAAGGTGCAGATGTAGGGTATCTTGCTGGAAATGATGAAAAATTTAGAATCTACAATATGGCACTATATGATACACTAGAATTTATAGCAAAAAAACGGCTTAAAAAAGGTGAAAATAAAGAGAATCAAGAATCTATAAAATCAAAAATAGAGGAACTTATATCAAAATACAATATTGAGATGCTATGGCCTGGAGAAGCAAGAGGAAGAACACTCAGTGATGCAATAGTTATCATGGATGAGTGGCAAAATAGTAGTGAAAATACAACTCAACTTATCTTATCAAGACTTGATGAAAGTTGTAGTGCAATTGTAATAGGTTCAAATAGACAAATCGATAACTTGTACTTAAATAAATACAACAATGGACTTACAACGCTTCTGAAACAAACAAATCAAAAGCACCCAGAGCTTTCAATGTTTGCTATTGAGTTAGATAAAGCAGTACGAGGGAAATTTGCGGAGTTTACTGAGAGAATTTTTGATAATAAAAAATAGTTAAAAAGGGTGTTGTTTTTATTTTAATATACGACATTTTTATGTATGTTATTTGTTTATTTTCAGGCTGTGTTGTATATAATGAATGTTCAATAAATAGTTATCTATAAAAAGGCAAGAGGATACATGAATTTTAGAGAAAAGCATTTACAAAATATAATTAAGGCAAATAACGATAATAGACTTGCTATCTTTATTGGAGCTGGGATTTCAAAAAGTTCAGAAAATTCTACCGTTAAACTTCCAACATGGAATGATTTGATTAAAGACTTAAAAGATGATCTTGGACTACCCAAAGAAGAAAATGACTTTTTAAAGATTGCACAGTTATACTTTCTTGAATTTGATGAATATATATATTATGAGAAGCTGAAAAGTTATTTTCCCACTAGTATTGAGCCTTCGCTTGTACATAAGTTAATATTTGATATAAATCCTCAATGTATTATTACAACAAACTGGGATACTATTTTAGAAAAGACTATTGAGAATAATGCATATATCTATGATGTCGTATTATCAGATGAAGATTTAGTCAAATCAACATTACAAAAAAAACTTATTAAAATGCATGGTGATTTTAAAAACCATAATATAGTTTTCAAAGAAGATGATTATCTCAACTATCAATATAATTTTCCAATTATTGAGAATTATATAAAAAGTATTTTATCTACTCATACAATCTTATTTCTAGGCTATTCGTATAATGATATCAATCTAAAACAAATTATGAAGTGGCTACAAAATCATTCAAAAGTTAGTCCGCCTAGGTACTTAATATCTTTTAAACAAAATTCTACTCAAGAAAAATACTTAAATAACCATGGTATTACTACCATAGTACTAAATAATCAGGATACAAGATATAGTGATTTAGATAAGTATTCAAATAAAACAGCGACATTTTTAGATTTACTTATTAATCCTAGTAAAATTTATAGTAATCAAAGTGATGATGAAATCATAAACTACGTATACGAAAAACTGAATATCCTGAATAGCTTAGATGGTGTACTGCTGGAACAAATTCGAAAGTTGTTAACAAATTGTGGCTTTGTTTATACAGATGACAATCGTATATTATTAGAGTTTTACACAACGATTCTTACTACTGATTTGGATGAAGAAAAACGTCTTATACATAAGAAGTTTATATCAATATTAAACAAATACGAGAAAGATGAATATAATCATAGCCATATTGAAAAAATATTTTATATTCTAGTTAAAGCAAATATTAGTGGTATTATCATTTCTGATAATAACAAAAGTAATAATAAGTCGTATATTGACATTAGCCAATTTATTAGTAATCAAGCTTTACAAAACTTTGCAGACACTTGCTTCGATTTTGACTTCACTGTATCCTTTGAAAGAACAAATGAGATTCATAGAATGACAGAATCGGCATATCAATATTATCAAATCAAAAAGTATGAGGATGCCTATAATATTTTAGAAGAACTAATTATTATATGTATGAGACAAAGAAACTATACTCAGCTATTTCTTTCAATGTTCAATAGAAATCTTCTTTTACAGAGATTAAAATATTCATTGAGTAATAGTCGTGAAAAATTTCAGAGTGTCAAAGAATATAATTTAAAAGAAAAATTCAATAATTTACCCAAAGATTTACAAAATGCACTTGACCCAATATATTATTTTATAAATTTTGACTATTTATATAAATATGCATTTAATACTTCAAGCGAATTAAAAAAGAAACAAGAAGCACAGAGAACTATTGAAAATGGTGGAATTATTTTTCATAATAATGGAACAGAGTCATCTTTAAAGCATATAAATCTCATTACATTTCTTATACAAAATAAGATTATGATTGATGATTATATAGAATTTAAAACAATTAATAAATATTTTGTAGAAATTTCTATAATCAGACAAACTCAAAACGATTATATTTCACTAAACAAGTTTGAACTGTATTCATGTATTAAATATATTGATAACAAAGAATTAGAACCATTATTTAAAAAGTTCTATACTCATAATTCAGATAAACAATATATTTTTAAAATTACTGATGAGAATAAAGAATGGTTAATTAAAAAAGTATTACCAAATTTAGGAAGTCTTTTTGCAAAAGCTCAAGACATTTCGAATAATCATGAGAATCATTTAAAAAATGTGATATTTTTATTATCATTGATAAAAATGAATAATGAACAACTTGAAAAAAGTATGAGGATGTTTTTAGACATCATTACTGAGGCTAAAAACACTATTGACATTTATAGAACAATCAATAAATTTTTAGGGGTACAATACAATCTTTTTAAATCAGAAATCAATGATGAGCTTTTAATAAATTTCATTGAAATGATTATAAAAAAACTAGCTTATAAAACTTATAATGGATATGATTACCATGCAATAACAAGCAATTCTATTGATAATCTTTACGGATATGCAAAAGAAAGTAAAGCAATTTTTACTAATAAAAGTTTAGTGACAAGACTAATATTAGAACTAAAAAACATTACTGTAAAAGAGAAGATTGATATTTCTCAATCACTTTTATTAAGTTTATACGATATTTCAAGCAGTGACATACAAAATGAGATTAAAGAATTTATCTTAAATATTAACCTTCAAGAAGAGAATCAAACAGAAAATTATTTAGTTTTTGAGCTATTGTTAATAATCAAAGAATTTAAAGCTTTTGATAATAAAATTATTTCTAGACTGGAAGAGTATATGAAACAGTATGAGGATGGTAATCTTTTTTCAAGTATTTTATATACCTTACAAAACCAATTAGATTATTTGATAAAAAATATGTCTCATGAACAGTTTAAAAGTATATTAGAAAAAATAAATAAAGCTATTGAGATTTATGAAAGTAGAAAGCACATTTCAATTTTCTAGATTTAGATAACAAAGCCTAGCAGTGAACACTAAAAGTGTCACTGAAGTCAACCGTTATAGTCAAATAGCAAGTTATCTAGTAGATTTAATTAATTCATTAATATCAATATTCAAATATTGAGAAATTCTAACTACATGAATTAGATTAAAATGTTTTCCATTTTTATTATTTTCACAATCACAGTAAAAACTTACAGAATTAAAACCAACATCAGCTGAAAAAGCTAATTGTGATTTTTTAATTTTTTTACGAAAAAATTTTACATTTTCAGAAACAAGTTTATAAAAATTATCAACTTCCTCATTAACATCATTTATGTCATCATTATTTATTAAATTCAATATATTCACCTAATGGTTAATTTAGTTTTAAAGTATATAAGTATAAACTTTTAATGTCATTCAGCTATAGCTGAATAACTAACTGGAATATAAATCAAAAGGAATATCATTTTGAAAGATAAAATGCTTAAAGAACTAAAATTAGAAAAAAATGTATGTTTTAAAAAGATTACAGAAAAAGATAATATAATACACATAACAAAATCAAAACATGAATCTGGTTCTAGCCGAGAAGTTAGTGAAATATGTGATATTTATTCTAAATTAGAAAAATATAAAAAACACTTCAATATAAAGATTTCAACAGAAGAAGTAATAATAAAATTAAAATAATACAAACTTAGAAAATCTTCGGACAGTCGCCACCTTAAAAAAACTTTAAATTTTAAAATTTAAAGTTTTTTTAAGGTCATAATAAATCTCCATAAAAAAGAGTAATTTAAAAATCGGGGACAGTATACTCATTATTTAATTAATTAGTATACTTTCCCCAAATTTTAAATGTTAGACAGCAATTATTAATATTAATTTGCATGCATTGATAAAATTATGATACAATACACTTATACATCACTACATAAAGGAGTATTTATGCATAGATTAAATTTAACAATAGATGAAACACTATATGAACAAGCTAGAGCAGTGAGTTTTATAGAAAAAAAATCAATTTCACAAATGATTAGAGAAAGCCTTAGTGAATATATTACAAAGAATTCAAAAACTAAACAACAAGCTGATTTAATATTAGAAGCAGATGATGAAAAAGAAATTTTATCAATATTAGCAAATGAAGAATTTACTTCAAGCAGTGATTTTAAAAGTAAATTTAAATTGTGAAAATATCATATTCTAAAACTTTTGAAAAGAAATTTTCCAAATAT
>Ga0209345_10003303_pt1 | contig 16750 bp, 20 predicted proteins | sample Cruoilmetagenom7_FD_187294 | JGI IMG/M metagenome (GOLD analysis project Ga0209345, IMG submission 187294) | Oil polluted marine microbial communities from Coal Oil Point, Santa Barbara, California, USA - Sample 7 (SPAdes) (version 2) | ecosystem: Environmental > Aquatic > Marine > Oil seeps ...
TGTTATTTTGTGAACAATTTGGACAAGTTTTAGTGCTTTTTTACAGCCATTTGTAAATAAACCTTCTTTACTCCCATAATACCTAAGCTAACTTAACTTTTCAGACCCCAGAATTTTTTATTAAGTCAACAAAAACAAGAGATTAGAGATATTAAAAAAGCAAGATTAGAAAATAAAAACACTTTTGCAAATGATGTAGCTATATTTGCATCTAATGGAGATAAATATATCTATAACCCTACAACATATAAATTTACTAAAGCTGTAGTGATTCCATCAAGATTAAACGATTATGAACTCTATAGTTATTTTATGAAATTAGATGATATGGATATCTCACAACTTGATATAAAACATTATTTAGTTACTAAAAATGAGATGGTACGAAGAGGATTACTCTTAGGAGTAATTGAATCTTTGAATGATATATTTTAGGGAGGGAAATAAATATGTACCTTACTATAAAAGAATTATCAGAAAAAACAAAATATTCTAAACATACCCTTTATAAAAAAATTAAAATCATGACTAATGGTCTCCACTATTTTAAACCTAACAATGGTAAAATATTATTTAGCGAACTAGCGGTGGACTTCTTGGTGAAAGGAGTTCAAAAAAATGAAAATAAGCAAAGGCTCGATATTTCAAAGGAAGGGAAGCCAATATCTGCATATCAATTTGTCTGTGAATAATAAAAGGTATATATTTCCTACAAATTCGATAGATAAAAAAGAGGTTAAGAAAAAACTTATACTTCTTAAAGCTGGACTATTGGATGGCTCAATAACTCTTGAAAAGGAAGAAAAACAAGTAAAAACATTTGTGCACTATAGTGAACTATTTATAAATACAAAAGTCTTAAAACCCTCGACATTGAATATATATAAAAATATGCTCAATCGATGGAATAGATATTTTGGTAAAAGAGATATTGACACTATAAAGCCAAGTGAAATAAAAAATGTTCTTTATAATTTTAATGTTGGAAGTGGAAAAGCAAAACAATATTTATCTATGATTAGAAATGTTTTCAATGAAGCTCTACTTGATGATACAATTGTGAATAACCCTTGTGATAAAATCAAACCACCTCGAGATATTAGTAAAAAGGAAATATTTCCTTTTGAACATGATGAAGTGGTTACCATTTTAAATGGAGCAGATGGATGGTTTAAAAACTTTTTAGCAACAGCATTTTATACTGGTGCAAGAAGTGGAGAACTATATGCCTTAAAATGGCAAAATGTAGATTTTCATAAAAAAAGAATTTATATCAATGCAAGTCGTGGAGACTATGAAGAGGGAAGTACAAAAACTGGTAAAGATAGATATATACCAATATTTGATATTTTAATTCCTTACCTAAAAAATCAACAGTTGATTACTGGTACAAAAACTTATGTATTTTTAACAGCATACAATAATAATCTTGTACCATCTAATATATTAAGATATCATTGGAAGCCTTTACTTCAAAAAGTAAAAATTTCATATAGAAAAATATATTCAACAAGACACACTTTTGCTACAACACTTCTTAATAGTGGTAAATTTAGTTTAAATCAAATTGCTTCGCTTTTGGGACATACTAATATACAAATGTTAATAAAGCATTATAATAAATATATAGAAGATGAAAATAGTAAAATAGACACTTCTCTTAATCCATTTTAAAGATGACATTTGTCTTTTTTTGTGACAGTTTTTGTAACATAGTGCGAGAAGCCTCTAGATTAGGGCTTTACCATAAAGATAGTAAAATCATTATCTAAATATCCATCTTTTATTCTAATATTTTGAGTATATTGCTTACAAATCTCTTCTATTTCGTATTGTTTTATATTGTTGAAAGTTACATTTTTTAGATAATTAAAAATAAACCCTTTTTGAGAAACCTCAAAACATCGCTTTATGAATATCTTCACCTCATCAAAAGTTAAAATATTCATAGCACCACTACAGATGTAATAATCAGCAATTAAAAGCTTATCTTCAAGTACATTTTGTATCAAAAATTCCTCATTTGGAAGACGAATATTACATATATCTATCATCTTTTCTTCGCAATCAATACCCATATATTTTTGTGGTATCTTATGATTATGCAAAAGATAATGGTAATATTCCCCAAAACCACATCCTACATCTACTATAGTTGAGTTTTGAATATCTTTTTTTATACATTTTGTAAGAACTTCAAATCTCTTATATTGGGTATATTTATTATTCCAATGTACCCCTTGTGCTGATACTCCAAACTCTTTTACAGATTTTTCGTAAAAATCTTTATTAGACAATATTTTCAATTTGTTCTATAACTACATTATTATCTTTTAAAAACTTTGATACAACATCTGAATTTGTGTGTTCATAAGCTTTTTCATATACAATTCTTTTTATTCCACTAGCAATTAAGTTTTTACTACACTCACTACAAGGTTCTAATGTGACATAGATAGAAGCCCCCTCAATACTTATCCCTTTTCGTGCTGCCCAAATGATTGCATTCATCTCTGCATGTATCTCATAAGTTTTTGACCAATCGTGATGATCTTTTGTGTATTTATTATCCCAATGGCTACAACAATTTGTATATCCAGCTGGAGTTCCATTGTATCCCGTACTTAAAATTCTTCCATCTTTTACTATCACCGCACCAACTTGTTTTGAGACACATTTACTAGCACCTGCAATCTCTTTGGCAATATTTATAAAATTTTTGTCCGTAAGCATTTTTTGCCTTTATTTACATTATGATATGATTATATCATATATCTACTAAAGAGGATTTAAGTCCAAAACAAAAGGAGTTTAGAATGAAAAAAGTTGTTATATTATCACTATTTATTGGTTGCTTATTTGCAAAAGAATATACACTAAATTTACAAGGTGATGGTGCTAAAGAGAATCAAAGCATAAAAATAGAACTTCAAACTGATGAAGAGGGAAAGCCGCTAGCAAATCAAAAATTTGATGTACGAAACTTAGAGCAACCACAATCTTTAAAAATCATTACAGCTTCTGGACTTATTGGAACACTTAAAGATGAAAGAGAAATCATAGCCTACTACAAAACAAACCTAGATGTGGGTGGATTAAAAATACGAAATCTTTATAAACCAGCAATTGCAAGAATATATGGAGATGAAAACAATATCACTATGAGTTTCGATAAAGACCATTATCAAAATATCATATCTTTTTTACGATACCACAATATCAAAGATGACGTGATAAAAGATATTGATAATATGTATGGAACTTGGGAAGAGATACCAAAGTAGTTTACTACTTAATCTTTCTAATAAAAATAACTTTCAAATAATTATCTTCCCTAAACTTATCACTTACTCTAAAGTCTTTTGGAAGTGAAAAAGTTTGTTCGATTTTATATTGACTTTTTGATTCTTTAAATGCCTTATCTATAAAATCTCTAAATTTCATTAAGTTAAAATTAGCATAATTGGTTGAAGCAACTATCACTCCACCTTTATTGGTTATTTGAATAATCTCCTTAAGTAATTTTACATAATCTTTTGATACACTAAAGGTATGTTTTTTAGATCTTGCAAAACTAGGTGGATCAACAACTACTATATCAAATAATAACTTTTGTTTAACAGCAAGTTTAAAGTACTCAAATACATCTTTTACTATGATGTTTTCATTGTCTGGATTGATATTATTTACACCAAACTGTTCTTTTGTTTTAGGTAAACTTCTATTCGCTAAATCTACACTTGTAGTTTTAGAAGCTCCTCCTAAACTTGCATACACAGAAAAAGCTCCAGTGTATGAGAAAGTATTTAAAACTGTTTTACCTTTGGAGTACTTATCTCTTATGGTTTTTCGTACTTCCCTTTGATCTAAAAATATTCCAACCATAGGACCATCATCTAAATATATTGCAAAGTTGACATTGTTTTCTTTTACGATAAGAGCTTCAGGAGCCACTTCTCCACATACAAAATCTTTATGGCTATCAAGATATTGACCATTTGAGGCAAATCTTCTTTTTTGATAGATACCTTTATACTCTACACAATTTTTTAACGCCGCTATAATTTCATCTTTAAAAGTATAAATACCTAAGCTATACCAAGTAATAAGATAATATCCATTGAAATAATCTATAGTTAAACCACCAACACCATCGCCAGTACCATTAAATACTCTAAAGGCTGTAGTTTGAGTATCATTGAAAAAATCTTTTCTATACTCTATGGCAGATTTTATTTTATTTGCAAAAAAATCTTTATCAAAACTTTCATCTTTTTTATTTGATAATATCCAGCCAAAACCTTTATTTTGTTTGCCAAAATACCCTTTAGCTATAAATTTTTTATGGGAATCTAGGAGATTTACAATAGTTCCCTCTTCTATATTTTCAAGATTTTCTATACTCTCTTGTGATATAAGTGGGTAACCATTTTTGTATTGTTGGATATATTGTGATTTTATTTTTAGATTGTTTGAAGTTCTCATTATTACTCTTTATTCTTAGAGATAATTCTTTTCATAGTTTTACCTTTTTTATTTTTTGTTATTCTCTTAAAATCTCTTACTATTAGTTAAAGCGGTAATATATCTAACTTGATATAGTAAAAGCTTGCTATTTCCAAAATGCTAGATTTTGTTATCTTATTCTCCATAATGTGACCACATCCTAGAAATTCTAACTACTTTATCCATTTCTCTTACTTCATAAACTATTCTATGTTTAATATTTATTCTTCTTGAATATGAACCATTTAAATTACCAACTAGCTTCTCATAAGGTGGTGGATTTTCTCGAAGAGAGTGCAAAGCACAAGGAAATGGATTTTTTCTGATAATTTCAATAAGCTCTTTGGCTTTTAGATCTAGATTAGCACTTGATAGTTTCTTGGCATCTTTTAATGCTAACTTACTATAAAGTATTTTGTACTCTACCATTCAATAGTTTCACTAAATTCACTATCTGGTGCATTCATTGATTCTTGTATTGAAGATACCATATTTGGTATAGAATTTAAATACAATGTTTCCTCTATTGCATTCCAATCTTCTTGTGAAAGCATCACTACATTGTTTCTTTTTCCTGTGATAAGTATGGGTTCATGTGTTTGTGCTGTTTCATCCATCACATTATAAATATCTGCTCTTACTTGACTTACTGACATAACTTTTGTCATATGACAATCCTTAGTTGATTTTCTATATTGTACTTAATATCGTACGGTTTGTCAAGAGGTGATAATTTATTAAGATAACGCTTGAGTTGAACTACAAGTGTACCATCGAAGTCAAAGCAATTTGAGTATCAGGAATATAAATATTCTCATAATTATTAGAATTACTAGCGACAGGTACACTTGTTAGTTCCAACGCTTTGTTAGGATGAATAGTACTTAAATCTTCAATTATTTTTTTTGCTAAATAGTATGAAAGATTAGGAGGCACTGCATTTCCTACCATTTTATAACCAGCACTTAAATTATTATAATAAAACTTATGACTATCAGGAAATGTTTGTATTCTTGCACATTCTCTAATGCTTAATCTTCTATATAACTCTTCACTTCCTTGTACAAATATTCTTTTGTCTTTTTCTACAAATTCCATTTTAGGAGCTTGTGGATGAAGTGGTGCATGTCTTCCACCTGCTTGTATTGTAAATGATGGTTCATCCCAACTTCTTACTCTATTTCTTGACATAAACATTGATGAAAATCCACCTGTCATATATTCATGATTATCTATTTCACATTCATTTGCATTTGTATAATTCTTGTCTTTAGCTGATAAAACATTATCTTTTAAATCATGAATTACATCTTTTAGAAATCTTTTTTTTGAAAATCCTCTTGGAAATTTAAAAGTTATATTTAAATCTTTTCTAAAACCAACAAAAAATATTCTTTTTCTATCTTGTGGTACTTTATAATCATGAGCATTTAAAAGTTTGAAAGATAAATTATATCCACTATCAATAAAATGGTTTTTTATATTTTCTAGTGCTTCACTATGCCGACTAGCTAACATCCCTGAAACATTTTCTGCTAAGAAAAATAAAGGTTTTTTATCTCTTAAAACTCTTATAAATTCAAAAAACAATTGCCCTCTATCATCTTTTATTCCTCTTGATTTTCCTGCTTCGCTCCAACTTTGACATGGAGGACCACCAATTAGTCCTAAAGTTTCTGGAATTTCATTTGATGGAATTTTTGAAATACTTCTTCTATCTAAAGTTGTATTTGGAAAATTATTTTCAAATGTTTCCCAAATTTCTTTATCATATTCATTTGCCCAAATAGTTTTAAAACCTGCTTTTTCAAATCCTAAATCTAACCCACCAGCTCCTGAAAATAAAGATATTATATTCATAATACTAAACCTTAAAAATTAATAGTTTAGCATCTATTAATTGAACTGGATTATTTGGGTTTTTAATTCTTGTATCTTGAACTTCCACATTGGCATTGTCTATATTTTCAATATCTTCTTTATCTTCACTTGGTAAAGATTCATATTTCTCTTTTTTCATTAAACATATTAATTGAAAATCTTTTGTATCATCATAAGTATAAATATAGTTAAAAGTTTTATTTGGGTTGTCAATATGCCACATACCTCTAATTCTTAAATCAGTTATTCCTAATGGGTCAACTTTTTTAACTTTTCCTAGCTCTTTAGTTTCTATAAATTCAACATCTTGTATTGTAGTAATTCCACTTGAAATAGTATTTTTAATTCTTTCATAGGTTTCTTTATCTGCACAAAAACAATCACCATAAACTAGCCATAATGATTTTAAAACTGATTGATTTGTATATCCCACAGCATAAAGCATATCTTTTATACTCCATTCTTCACACTCTTTACAAGCAGTTGTTATCATTGGACTATCGGCATAAAGTTTTGCTTTTGGATATGAACTATTTAATGCTATTGCACTATTTTTTGATTCTAATTTTTTAATCTCTATTGCATCACTATCTCTTAGCATTAAATCAGGTGGATTATTTTTGTTACCTTGGTAAGAGTATATTCTTGATAGTTCTTCTAATCTTTTTTGTTCAATAGTTTCATTAGAAGTTCCAGCAAAAATATCTTTTATATAACTTTCTAAACCTTCGCCCATATTATTTGCTCTATTATTGCCTTGTGTTATATCTGATATATTTAATTGATAATTATTTACTATATTTACAAATGCTTTAATTATGTTTGACATTCTATCCCTTTTTTTTAAATAAAATTTGTAATTTTTTTTAATTCCATTATCTAAGTTAATGGCTATACTTGACTTTTCATTAATAGATAATTGATCATAAGATATATTATTTAATTGAATATCCATTACTTTTTTCTTAAAAAGTTGTTTATTACTAGTTTCAACTATAATAAAATCACCTTTTCGGATTTTATAATATTCTATATTAAAAGCTAGAATTGAAGAATTATATACATCAATAATATCATCTATTTCTATGTATGAATTTTTAATTTCATATTCAATCTCTTTTTCACGTAATACATCAAATATTGCTTGACCGTAATATAATAAAAATTCTATATAGGATTCAAGTTCTGTTTTATTTAATATTTGTGTTATTTCAACACCATGGGCTATTTCGTTACGAAAATCAACTAATTGATTTAATTCACTATATAAAAAGTCAGGTTTTTCATTTTCAATACCTTGACTAAATTTACTTATTAAATATGTTGAAAATTCTTTGTTATTTAATAACTTATCGTTTAATTTAATATTTATATTCTCAAATGATTCAACAATTTTATTGTGTTTTAAATTTCCAGACATAGGAGCAAAAGCATCACTGTTAAATTTAAATTTAGATGGGCTATGAATACATATATTTAAATTATTTAGCAAGTCTTCTTTTGTTAAGTTATTATATTTATTGTATTTATTTTCACTTATCAATGTTATTAATTTAATAGATAAATCAAAATGTGATTTAGTGATTTTATTAGGAATATTATGATAGTTTTCAAATAATAAAGATAAATTATCAATATGCTCTTTAATCCAAAGTTCAATATGATTTTCAATTAATCCATATAATGAGATTATTATAGATTTATATTCATATATTCTTTTATCCATTTTAAACAAAGAAAAATGTTCATTAAATAATATTAATGATTCTTCACTAGAGTTTTTTGAATTAGCAGCAACTTTATTTACTAAGTCTATATGTTTTGTGTATTCCCTAATACTTGTTATATCTTTTAAAAAATCTTCTAATGAAGTTCTTTTCATATTTAGTCTTAATTATTACAATACTTGTAAATTAATTCGTCAAAATATTCTATCCTTTTTTGGATTATTGATCTATGACTATATTTTCCATCAAATAATTTCTTTCCATTATCAAGAGTTAGTTTTTCTAAATTAAGAAATTTATTTTTTTTCAATATTTCTGAATTACTTATAAGTTTTTCTTTGTTATTTAAATTTTTAGAAATAGATTGCATTAAAGGTTCATAAATTGTTTTAGTTATTTTATTTGACTTTCTATTATTACCTTCTGGTAATAAAAATGCATCTTTCCCAAAAACTTTATATACAGTATCTATCGTTTCATTAAACAAGTTTTTTAATTCATTTGTAGTTGTATCATTAAATTTATTTGCTTGTTTTAAATAAGCATCAAGAAAATCTTTCATAGGATTACTTGTATATTTGTCTAAAAATCTATAAGCAAAGAATCTTAAAACTAGTTCTACATCTTCCATCTTTTTATACAATGGATTTGTAAGCAAAGAAATTGATTCATCATCAAAGTCAAGAATATCTAGACTATCTTCTTTTGTTGGAATTTTCCACATTTTTCTAAAATCTATATTCTCTGCAAGTTCAATACATAATTTATTAAATTTACCGTTATATAGTGCATTTCTTGTTTCTTGGTCTGTTAATTTTTCACCACCACTATTTAATCTTTCAAATACAATTTGTTTTAATTCTTCAGCTTCTTCTGGACTTTTTGCAGTTTCTTGTAGTAAAATAACAGATGATAAGTATCTTCTATTAATTCCTTCTCTTATTTCACTAGGTAATTTATCATATGTTTTACCATTTAATTCAGTCCAATATTCAAGACCTTCTAAAGAATATTTTCCTTTGTAAAAATCATAAATTGTTGATAATCTTTGCAATCCATCCATAACTTCATATTTTGCATATTCAGTTTCATATAAAAATATTGGGGGTAAAGGGACATTCATTATAAATGATTCTATTAAACGTGATTTTCGTTCGTTGTCCCACCTTTTTCTTCTTTGATATTCAGGATTTAATTTATAATCATTACTCTCTATCATAGATGGTATACTTTTTATTGGATAACGAGCTTGTTCCGTAATTATTCTAATTTCACCACGTTTGTATTTCTCATTAATTTCATCATCTGACTTAAAGACTTGTTGAATGTTGTCTTTATTATAATCAAAAACTTCACCATCAAATTTATTCATATTTTACCCTCGCATTTATTTTAATATTATACTATATATAATAAAAATGGCTTATTAATTATAAAGTCAGTTTTGTAATCCTAACTACTTATTAATAATCAAAAATGTTGTTTATTACCTTATTATAGGACAAAAACAACACTTTGACTTAAATACTATTCCGAAATCTTAGATATAAGTTCTTTTGCACTTTCTAGTGCTTTTTCACTACTATCTTTGTCAAAAGTAAGGGCTACCGCCATTCTTCTTCCTAGATGTGTTTGTGGTTTTCCAAATACTCTTACAAATGAATTTGATGTAAATATACTTGGGTCTATTTTTAATTCTGGAGTAAATGTATCTGTTGTTGATTTATATGCAGCACTAGCTCCTGCACCGTATGTAATATAGTCAAGTGGTAAACCTAACACAGCTCTTACATGAAGTGCAAATTGTGGTTGAGATTGTGTAATCATGGTAACCATACCTGTATCATGTGGCCTAGGGCTTACTTCAGAAAAGTACACTTCGTCACCTTTTACAAATAGTTCAACACCAAATAGTCCTCTACCACCTAGTCCATCAGTAATCTTTTGTGCTACATCAATAGCTTTTTGTTTTGCTGTTTCAGACATATTCATTGGTTGCCATGAGAAAATATAGTCACCATCTTTTTGGATGTGACCAATTGGTGCACAAAATGTAGTTCCAGTTTCGTTTCGTACTGTTAAAAGTGTGATTTCATAATCAAAAGTGATAAACTCTTCAACGATAAGCTCACTAGCATCTCCTCTAGCTTCTTTTGCTAGTTCCCAAGATGCTGGTAAGTCTGATGGAGTTTTAGCGATACTTTGACCGTGTCCAGAACTTGACATAACAGGTTTAATCACACAAGGGAAACCAATATTTTGAGCTGCTACTTCAAGTGCTTCAAATGTAGTAACAAACTCATATTTACTAGCTGGAAGTTGTAACTCTTCACAAGCAAAAACTCTAATATTTTTTCTATTCATAGTTTTATTTACAGCTTCAGCATTTGGTATTACATGAAAACCTTCATTTTCGGCTTTAAATAATGCAGAGATACTAATAGCCTCAACCTCTGGCAAGATAAAGTCTGGTTTCTCACGTCTAATGATATCCATCACTTCATTTTCATTTTTCATATCTATTACATAAGCTTTATTTGCCACAAGATGTGCTGGTGCATTTGCATAACTATCAACAGCTATTGTTTCTATACCCAATCTTTGAGCTTCAATTACAACTTCTTTTCCTAATTCTCCACTTCCAAGTAACATTATTTTAATACTATTTGATTTTAATGGTGCAGTAAATTCCATACATATATTCCTATTATTTTAATGTATGTATTTTATTATATCTATGGTTAAGAGTTTATTTAGTATAATCATCAAAAATTATTATAGAAGGAAATTATTATGGGAATGCCTAGTGGATTTGAATTATTTGCAATCGTTGCAGTAGTTGTGTTATTATTTGGAGGTAAAAAAATACCTGAAATGATGAAGGGTCTTGGTAAAGGTATAAAAGACTTTAAAGGTGCAATCAAAGAAGATGAGCCAGAAACAATGACAACAAATGAGAAAAAAATAGAAGATGAAAAAGTAGCTGCTACAAAAACTGAAGCAACTAAAGAAGAATCTAAAACTACTAACACAAAAACTACTGCGTAAACTTAAAGGATCAGTTTAAGTGCAAAATATTGTTAAAAAATATATTGAAAATGTATTAGAACGACCCGTTGTTCTAGAAAAACCCAAAGATATTTCTTTGGGTCATTTTGCTACTCCTGTAGCATTTTCTCTTGCAAAAGAGTTACGAAAAAATCCTATGATGATAGCTGATGAATTAGCACTAAAATTTGAAAATAATAAAATATTTGAAAATGTAACTGCAGTAAAAGGGTTTGTAAATTTTAAACTATCAAATGACTTTTTAACTTCACAAATCAACAAAGCTTTAGAACTTAAAGAAGAGTTTGCCGCAGCTGAATCTAAAGATGAGAAAATACTTCTTGAATTTGTAAGTGCAAATCCTACAGGACCGTTACATATTGGTCATGCTAGAGGTGCTATTTTTGGTGATGCTTTACTAAAAGTTGGACGATATTTGGGATATAATATTACTGCTGAGTATTATGTAAATGATGCTGGGGCACAGATGGATTTGCTTGCTCTTTCATTATATCTTGCAGGGAGAGAACATATCTTAAACAAAGAGGTAGAATATCCTGAAAAATATTACAGAGGTGAGTATCTTATTGATATAGCTAAAATCTGTGCCGAAAAATATGGTGCAGAAGTTTTTGAAGATGTATCAAAAGAGAAAGAGTTAGCACTCTTTGCAAAAGATGAAGTTCTAGCCCTTATAAAAAGTGATTTATCTGATTTAGGTGTAGAGTTTGATACTTTTGTAAGTGAAAAATCTCTATATAATAGATGGGATGAAACAAAAGCTCTCTTAGAATCAAATGGGAGTATTTACAACAAAGATGGAAAAGATTTCATCCGTTCAACCGATCATGGCGATGATAGTGATAGAGTTGTTGTTAGAGAAAACGGTGTTCCTACTTATCTAGCTGGAGATATTATTTATCATAAACATAAATATGATAGAAATTATGATAAATATATCAATATTTGGGGTGCTGATCACCATGGATACATAAAAAGAGTAAAAGCTGCTATTGAATTTCTTGGGAATGATTCGAGTAAATTAGAGATTATTCTTTCTCAAATGGTTGCCTTACTTCAAGGTGGTCAACCATACAAAATGAGTAAACGAGCAGGAACTGTAATCCTTATGAGTGATATCGTTGAAGAGATTGGTGCGGATAGTTTACGATTTGTATTTTTAACGAAAAAAAGTGATACACACTTAGAATTTGATATAGATTTATTGAAAAACAACGATTCATCAAATCCAGTTTTTTATATCAATTATGCACATGCAAGAATCAATCAACTCTTCAAAAAAGCAGAACTAAATGTAGAAGATGTCAAAGATGCAACTATTGAAGATATCAATCAAGATGCTAAAAATTTAGTATATGAAGCCTTACTTTTAGGTACTATTCTAAACGAAGCTTTTGATAAAAGAGATATGCAAAAAATCACTGACTATTTACACAGTTTAGCAGCATCAGTTCATAAATTCTATAATGAACATAAAATTGTAGGATTAGATAATCAAAATCAGTATTTAAAAGTTTTAAGTATGGTAGCATTATCTATAAGAACTGGTTTAAAAGTATTGGGGATAACAGCAAAAGAGGTGATGTAATATGGATGCGAATAAAGTAGTTAAGCTAGTTGGAATTGTGTTTGTTGTTGTTATTGTGGTTATGGTAGCAACTGGAAATATGGGTGGTGCAAAAGATGCTACTGGAAACTATCACAGCGTTATGGCAGGTGGTTGAGAAAGTAAAAAAGAGTTCTCAAGCTAATAACTCTTTTTTATAGACTTCTTCATTAAAAGATACTAAAACTTTATCATCATATTCTACAACTGGTCTTTTTAAGAGCATATTTTCTTTACACAGCCATTCAAGTTTTCCATTATCATCTAAATTCAATTCTTTCAAACCTAAATCTTTGTATTTAGTTCCACGATTATTAAAAAGTACATTAATATCAACTTTTGTTGCAAAATATTTTACCTTTTCACATTCAAGAGGTGTAACTCTAAAATCAATAAAAGTATATTCCAAATCATTGTCTTTACAAAACTTAATAGCTTTTCTGACTGTACTACAAGTTTTAATACCATAAATATGTATCATTATTTTCTCTACTCAATAATAGCTGGTACTACGAAATAATTATCTTCACTTTGTGGAGCATTTTTCATAATAGCAGTAGCTTCCCCATCAACTTTAGAAGCAACATCTTCTCTTAAAGGTTGTCCACCTGAAATTGTAGTAAATGTAGCATCAACATGACTTACATCTATCTCATTTAAGTTTTCAACAAAAGCTACAATATCACCTAACTCTTTGGCTATTTTTTCTTTTTTATCCTCATCAATTGTAAGTGATGAAAGCTTTGCTAGTTTATCTATCGTTGTATTATCTATTGTCATAAATCTTTCCTATTATCTTTATTATTGCGATTATAATATAAAAATCCTTAGGTAACAATTGGTATAGTTATAGTGAAAACTGCTCCTGTGTACTCTTTATTTTCATAACATATTTTTTCATTTTTGACTGCCAATACTCCACCAATATTTTTTGAAATTATCTCTTGACTCATATAAAGACCTATTCCAGTACCATTTGACTTAAACTTTGTTGTAAAATATGGTTCAAATATTTTATCAATGATATCTTTTGGTATTCCCCCTGCATTATCTTTAATAACAATAATTGCATTTTCATTTAATGAATAAGTATCTATAAAAATAAGTTTTTTGGAAGAAACTTGTTCTAATGCATCGTGGGCATTTGTAAGAATATTCATAATCACTTGCATTAATTCTCCATCATAAGTATTGAGGTTTACATCTTTTAAATTAGTAATAATATCAATATTTTTATTTTTAAATTTTATTTCTATAATATCTAAAGTATTTTCACAAATGTTTTTTATATTACAATATACTTTATCTTTATTTTGTGAAAAAAAATCACGAAATCTTGTAATTGTATCAGATAAATGTTGTGAAGTTTTTACAATCATTTCCAATCGTTTAAACTCATCCTCTTCTGATATTTTATGAAGCTTTTTTTGTAGTATCAAACCACTTGAAGATGTGCTAATTACAGATAAGGGTTGTCTCCATTGGTGAGCAATATTTTCAATCATCTCTCCCATACTTGCCATCTTAGACTGATGAGCCATAAGCTTCTCTTTCTCTTTATTTTTTTGAACCTCTTTAGCAATTTCTAGTTCTAAGTTCTTATTATATTCTTCAAGCTTTTTTCTTTCATCAGTTATTAATTTTACAAAAAGATAAAAATGACTTTTAATTGTTTCAAGTTCATTTAAGTTTTTATCCTCTTCAATATCTTCATTTTGATTAATCTCTTTAGAGAGCCTATTAATTTCTTGTTTCAAACTTCGTAATGGACTTAATAAGTAATTTACAAAAATAAACATTGCGACAGAAAGTAACAAAATTATAACTAACAGTATTTCTACATTTTTCATAAAAGCATCATCAATATTTAGAAAAATATTCTTATTACTATTTGTCATTATAATTTTCATCCGTAATTTATCAAAGCTATAGTCTTTTTGTACTACCACATAATTCACATTATCTACTTTAACAAATGCGACTTCTTTAAGTTTAGAAAAATAATCTAAGTTATCATCTATACTCTCTATTACACTACTTTTATAAAGGTACTGATTGTTTTTTACATTTAGTAATGCTATACCATTCCCATTAATAAGTTTATTACTTATAAGTTCTTGAATACTTTCCATTGAAACTTGTACTGTTATTACCCCTAGCACCTCTTGTGTTGCTAAATCTTTCACAAGCTTAGCAATATCAATCATCATCTCGTTTGAATTTTTTGAAAAGTATATATCACTATAGTAAAGTTTATCATTCATTGTAATTTTAAATATCTTCTCTTTCAGATAAGATTCTTCACTTAGTTTTTCAAATAATCTTTCTCTAGATACCTTTACTAATTCTTTTCCAGATAATGCTATAAATTTTACTTGATTAATTTGTGGTATCATTTTCATCAATACTTCAAATCTTCTAGATAAAAGAGACGGATTTTTTTTGATAACACCTTTTTGAAGAAGAGATAATAAAGAAATAGCTTCGGTTGTTTTATTAAGAACCAAATCAAAAGAGCTAGTTAAGTCTTTTAAATCATCTTGGTATTTTTTAATAGTATATAATTCTTCATTTGCAACTATTTGTCTATAAGTATTACTAAACACTAAAAGTACAAAAAACACTCCCACAACTGAAGCCAACAAACTTATCTTTAATGATAATTTCATACAAAACCTTTTAATAAAACTATTACTATGTTTATTATACTATATTTAACTGTATCTTAGTTGATTAAAATAAAGGATTAAATTATGAATATTTTTAAAAAAATTTTGCTGTTTGTTACTATTTTATTTCTATTTTTAGGATGTGAAAGTAAAACTAATAATATGAAAACTGTTGCGTTTGTATCCCTATCTAAAGTTGATGATAAAACCTTTGAAGGATTTAAAAATAAAATGGAAAATCTTAATTGGAAAGAGAATACGAATATTACATATATTGTACCTGGAGCTGCTAAACAAATCTCAAACCTACCAAGCATCATAGAAGCAGTTATTAAACAAAAACCAGATTTAATACTTGTATCTAGTACACCAGCAACCCAAGAGATAAAAAGGCAAACCCTAAATAGTAATATCCCAGTTGTTTTTTGTCCAGTAAGTGACCCAGTTAATGCAAATATTCTAAAAAATACAAAAAAACCTGAAGGTAATATTACAGGTGTTCGTTTACCTGTTGGAAATATTAAAAGTACAGAATGGCTTTATAAGTTAGTGCCAAATCTCAAAACTGTATTTGTTCCATATACACCAAATTATAATTCTTCAGAAGTTGCAATGCAAGATATTAAAGAAGTTGCAAAAAAATTAAATTTTAAAGTTATTACCAAAGCCTTGCATAATCCAGATAAGATAGAAGAATTTATCAACTCTATCCCTTCAAATATAGATGCAATAATTTTACCAAGAGATTCTTTAATAGAATCAAAAATAGATTATTTTTCAAAATATGCAATTGAAAATAAATTACCTTTAGGCGTGCCAAGTTATCAACAAGTAGAAAAAGGAGCTCTTTATACATTTGGATTTATACATAAAGAGCTAGGGAAAGATGCTGCAAAAATAGCTGACAAAATTTTAAAAGGGGTAAAAGTTATAGACTTACCCGTAAAGTTTGGAAATGCTTATTTAGTTATCAATGAGTCAACTGCTAAAAAGATTGGATTAGAAATAACTAATGATGTACGAAGAAATGCAAAACTTATAATAAAAGAGTAGTATTAATTTACCGCTCTTTTACTATAAAAATTATTTTTAAACTCTTCCCATCTATCTTCAAGTATAGCAACTCTCGCTTCTCTCATAAGGTTTAAATAGTAGTGTAAATTATGAATTGAGGCTAATCTAAAGTAAGTCATCTCACCACTTCTAAAAAGATGATTTAAATAAGCACGGCTATAGTTTTGACAAGCATAACAAGTACACTCTTCATCTATAGGTTTTGGATCTTCTTTAAA